>ERZ1292632.1001-Hain-H43-01um-R2-1001-length-29794-cov-5_pt1 | contig 29794 bp, 35 predicted proteins | sample MGYA00564407_ERZ1292632 | MGnify/ENA primary metagenome ERZ1292632 (study PRJEB36523, sample SAMEA6512637) | groundwater metagenome | collected 2019-01-08 | study: AquaDiva: Metagenomics assemblies of 32 groundwater samples | reverse complement strand
TCCGAACGGGCGGAACGACCCAGCCCCCGCGTCCGCCGTCACGTCGGTGGCGGCGTAGACCGCATCGTCCCCGCGTTCCTTCGTGACGTGCACCGCCTGGGATTTCACCGTGCCGGTCGTGACGGCGAACTGCCCCACGTTGACCCAGTTCGTGCCGTCCAAGCGCGAATCTATGTACCCGAGGAGCGTCGCGGACGTGCCCGTCGCGAGGGTCACGTGGTAGAACAACTCCGCCCGCCTGTACTGGCCGATGGAACCCAAGACCGTCCCGGTGCCGCTGCCAGACGCGGTGGTGAACTGGTGGAGCAACGTCTGCCGGTAATTCACCTCGCGCGGCGCGGTGCCCGTTTGGGACGAGTCCAGCGGGATGACCTTCAAGGCCCAGTTCGCGCCACTCCCCTGTAGAACGGCGTTTAGGACGTCTTGAAAACTGAGGCTTGTCCCGTCCATCCGTTCTTCACCTGACCGCGGCGCGGGTGTTCCTGTCGCGGCGAAGCGCGCTCAACCTGGCGCGCTTCTGCCGCTGCGTCAGCATCGGGGTAGCCGGCGCCGTCTCGACGAGGCCCGGAACGGAGGCGGTGGCCCGCCGTTCCATAGCCTCCTCTAACCGTTCCGTGATGGCGCACCGATGCCGCGCAGGGTCGCCCTCGCCCGTTACGTCGCAGAGCTTCTGCGGGTGCCCTGCGAGCACGATTTCGGCGACCTCGTCGGGCAACTCGCTCACGCCATCCGCCGGTACGACGTAGGCCACGTGCGTGGCTGCGTCGTCGTACTGGTGTCCGCAGCCGTGGCTGTACACTAGCCGCACGACGGAGACCCCCCTTCTACTACACCTTCAGATAGGTCACCACCATGAACCCAGCCGCCGTGCTCGTCGGCGTGTCCGTGACCTGCGTCACGATGCTATTATTCACCCCGGTGCCGCCGGGGCCGAGGAGCCACCAGCCCTTGTTGCGCTCGCCGACGGTCCCCGTGAGCGCGCTGCCGGAGGTGACCTGGTGGACGACGCCCAGCGCCAGGGTACCACCGACGATCATGTCGCTGGCGCTGCCCGTCCCGTCGCTGCCCCGTCCCGCGTCGAACGTGCCCGTCCCGGCCGTCGTCCAGCACCAGAACGCCTTCGCCAGCACAGTGCCGTTCTCCGGGTTGATCCACACCATGTTGGCGCTGCCCGTGCTGGTGGCGTTGAACGCGATGCGCACGCCCATGTAACCCGGCAGGAGCGTCCCTGTGGCGCCGCTCCCGTGTATGAGGCTTTCAACGACCTCTGGGGTCGGGTCCGCCCTCTTGAAACCTGCCTTCATGTTTCGCCTCCTATGGCTTGGCCGTGCCGACGCTCGTTAGCTCACGCCAGTGATGTGGTAGACCACGCTAGTGTGCGTCGCTGCTGTCCGCGTCCCGCTCTGCTCCGCGAGGGCGATACGGAACGAGACGTAGAGCGTGGTCTGGCCCTTGCCAGCCTCACGGTCCGTCTCCAGCATGATCTGGCGGCGGAACCCGACGCGCCACTGGGTCGTGTTCAGCGCCAGGATGCGTCCCGTGCTCGTGGCGTTCCCGGAGTCCGTGACCTTCCCGTCCGCGTCAGCCATCCGCATCTGCGCGCTCTGGATGAGCGGCTTCCCGAAGACATTGAGCAACTCGCCTGCGGAGAGCGTGGCGCGCGTCCCCGCGACGTCGAGCGTCATGAACTGCGTAATGCCCATGCTGGCGATGGCGGTGTTCACGTCGGTGACGTAGACGACTTCGCCTGGGCGCCTCGCCACGGAGTTCTTGCCGAGCTTGCGAAGGGCCGTGTTGTACAGCGCCGTGCTCACGGCCGTGGCGGCCTCACTCGATTGGGCCGTCCTGTCGACGAGCGGCAGGTGGATCAGACCGTCGAACCCCAGGAGCCAATGGGCCTTCCCGGCTGTCGTCTTGCTGATGGTGGTCCCGTCCGAGTTGATGCCGTTCGCGGTCGTCGTGTCGCCGTTCAGGAGCACGTCGTCGATGACCTCGGCGGCGTTGCGCACCAGCGAGCGGCGCAACTCCGGGACGAGCGCGACGATGGAGTCCTCCTCCAGTTCGTCGCTGAACGGTACGCCCGTCTTGAGGCCGTAGGCCGTCAGGGTCGTCCGCGGAGTCCCCGGCGTCGTGGTCGTGATCTGGACGTTCTCTTCGGCGGGATACCAGTTGGTATCGCCGAACTGCGAGGGGATGTTGAAGGGGTTGGTCGGCATCGGCATTTGCTGGAGCACGGGCAGGACGAGCGTTTCGAGGTTCACGGCGAGCCAGAGCTCTGCCGCCTCGAACGTCGGCACGAGGTTGCCGCCCGTGGCCGCTGTCGCGCTGTCCAACGCCTTGGACTGCATGTCGATGAGCGTCCGCGTCCACTGCCCGATGTCGCCCTCGAACCGCCGCAGCGCCGCCTGGGGCGCGTTCGCGTAGACGGTGCCACGCATCTTGAGGGCGCGCTCCTGCCAGGCCATGAACTTTTCGGGCGTGAGGAACCCGAGGATGTTCGTCCGTTGCCTCACGACTTCCTCGTACAGGCTGCGGTTGACGATGCCCGCCTTCTGCCGCTCCTCGAGCACCGTCTTGAGGATGGCGAGGTCGAGCATGTCCAGCCCGGCCAGGCGCCCATCGCGGGCGAAGATGCGCCCGTCGTCGCCCTGGAGGGCGAGCTGCTGACGCTGCCAGTCCCGGATTTTCTCCTGGACCTCCCCCAGGGACTTCTTCAGGCGCTCCGTCTCCTCGTGCAGCGGCCTCACGCCCGCGTCGAGCCGCTCGGTGACGAACGCCTTGATGCCGGTGATCTCCCTGGTGATCTCTTCGACTATCTGGCTCATTGGCTAATCCTCCTTGAGCTGGGTTGCGGCTCTCCGTAAGGCGTCCACTGCGCTTTCCTCCGCGTGCTCGGGGCCGTGCCCGCCCTCGCCCTCGAGGGCCTGCTCCATCATGCCCATGGCCTCCTGCATCCTCTCCATGCCCTCGTGCGCCGTGGTCATTGCTTGGCGCATCACGGCCATCGCGTCTTCGTCCAAGGCGCGTGCCCGGTAGGGCAAATCGGGCATGATGATGCCGAAGGCCCGCGTCTCCAGGGCCTTCCGCACTGCTGCCGGGTGCATCGGGACGGGGACTGCGCTTATCTCCAGGAGTTCGTGCCTTTTGAACACCAGCGCGCCGTTGCCCTGCTCCTCGAACTCCAGGGCGCGGAAGCCGACCGACTGGGCGCGCATGAAGCCCCGCTCGAACTTGGAGCGGATGGCTTTGGCGAACGGGTCGGAGTCGTCCCAGGAGACCACGTTCAGGAGTTGCCCGCCTTCGGCCCACACTCTCGGCACGGTGCCGATGGGTGGGCTGTAGCAGTCGTGCGCGAAGAGGTAAACCGGGTTTTTCCGGTAACCCTCCAACTCCCATCCCGCCGTCATGACGACGTCGCCACGCCGGTCCGGCGTCTCGTCCGAGGCCACGAACACCATCTGCCCGCCGCTTTCAGGTAGGGCCTTCAGGTAGCCGGATGGCCTATACAGCATGGGTGCGGGAGCCTTGCCGGAGCGGTAGTCCACCAACTGTTTCCGTTCGGCCTCGAAGAGGCGCTCGGAGAGTTCGTCCAATTTGGCCATCTCTTCCTCGGTCCCGCTCGCAGGCTCGAAGAGCTTGCCGTCGTGCCCCTCTCAGTGTTTCCGCGCCGCCGCCTCGGGCCACGAGCCCTTCGGGTAGCGGAAGGCCTGGAGCGTCGTCGCAGTCTCGCCCTTGAGCCGCCCGACTATGAGCGCGATGGGCCTCCCATCGGCCTCCTGGCTGATGCGCCGGAAACTGTCCTGCTGGAAGTCACTAGGGTCGCGCACCCGGCAGGCGTGCTCGTTGGCGAACGGCATCGTCAGCGGCCCTTCTTGACTGGCTTCTTGCCCTTCTTGACTGGAGGCGCCTTCTTGGCCATTGTCCTCACCCCCTTCGCCGGGCAAAACAAAAACGACCCGGGAACCCGCCTCTTGGTCGGCGGTGGGACCGGGTCGTCCGAGCGACGCTACGTTGTTCAGTTTGGGCTAGTTATACACCGTCCGCGAGCGCTTGTCAAGGGGCTGCTTCAAACACGCTGGGAGGACTGGCGTCCGTCAGGACGTGTATGACCGCGCTGTGCGCGTCCTCTACCGGGCCGTAGATGGCGGCGCGCACGACGACGGCCACATCGCACAGCGAGAGCGCAGCCCCGCCGCCGAATCCCAACAAACCGAGCGTCGCCATCCCAATGCGCCGCGCCTCAGCCAGCGCCGCTAGCACGTTCGGGGAGTCACCAGAGGCGCTAATGGCGAGGAGGCAATCCCCGCGCGTGGCCGCCTGACGGAGCATGAGGAGCCAGGCCTTTGCGTAGCCGTGGTCGTTCGACAAGGCCGTCAGGGAGGGCGTGCGAGCGGCCATGTCGACCGTGCGGAAGCCGCGCTCAGACAGGTGCGCGACGCAATGTCCTGCATTCGCGGCGGACGCGCCGTTCCCACAGACCCAGACCGTGCCGCCTCGCGAGCGCATGGCGAACAGCAGCGCCTTCGCCCGCTCCAGGTCGTCCGCCTTCAGCGAACCGAGGGCGTCCCCGAGACGGCCCACGTACCCCGCAAGGTCAACCACCGCGTTTGTAGAACCGCCGCACCGAGTCTGCCACGAACCCTATCTGCGCCTCCGTGAGATATTGATGGATCGGCAGGCTCAGGATGTGGCGAGCCTGCGACTCGGCTATGGGGAAGTCGCCCTCATGATAGCCCAAGGCCTTGAATCCCGGTTGCAGGTGCAGCGGGACGGGGTAATGTATCTTCGTCTCTACTTCACGCTCCGTGAGCCATGCCCGCAACTCCTCCCGCTGGTTCACGCAGATGACATAGGTGTGGAAGACCTGCAACACGCCATCCGGCCGTTGGGGCACGACGACGCCCGGCAAACCGCGCAGCGCCTCGTCGTACCACCGCGCGTTCTGGAAACGGGCGCGCGTGATCTCAGGGAGCGTCTCGAGCACGCGCAATCCCACGACGGCTTGCATCGTGGCCAGGCGCTCGTTCACGCCCGGTACGACCACGGTGTCGCGCCCCCGAAGTCCGTGGTTCCGCAGGAGCCGGACGGCCTCCGCCAGTCCGTCGTTGTCAGTCACGACGACGCCGCCATCCCCCCAGACATTCACGTTCTTCAACGGGTGGAGGCTGAACGCGCTCGCCAGGGCTTTCGAGGCCGCTATTTCGCCCCCGATCATAGCGCCGACGGCTTGGCAACTATCCCGCAGGACGTAGACGCCCTTGTGGGTGCCTTGGAGGGCGCGCCCGCACCGCACCGGGTTGCCCGTCAGGTCTACCGGGATGACCAGTTTCGTCCTATCCGTCACGGCCTTGGAGGCGGCGCGTAGGTCCATGAGGTAGTCGTCGCCCACGTCCACCAGCACCGGCTTGGCCCCCACGGCCAGGATGGCCCCGACGGTCGCCACGAACGTGTTCGGAACGGTGACGACTTCGTCCCCAGGTCCGACGCCGTGCGCCTTCATGGCGAGGGTCAGGGCCGCCGTGCCGCTCGATACGCCCACAGCGTGCTTCGTGCCGCAGACCTTGGCGAAGGCGGCCTCGAACCGCCCGACCGCCGCGCCCAGCGTGAAATCCCCTGCCTGGACCACGTCCCTCATGTCCGACCAGATACGCCTGCAAAGGACGCTGGTCGGGTCAAACTGCTTGTCCAGGTAGTTGTAAGGGACTTTCATGCCCCTCACGATGGCTTCTTGTATTCCAGTATTTTCGCCGGTGGCCCGATGGGAGTCTTGTCAGTCCCCGCAGGGGCTTGCACCGGCTCCGCCTTCGCCGTTTTGAGTTGCTCTTGCAGGCGCAAGCCACGGAGGTGGGAGGCGACGGCTACGAGTTCCCGCCCCGCTATCTCGAACTGGCTCTCCGTCGGGTTGCCGTCGAACCGGGTGGTGAAAAGGACGCTGTGCTGGTCGTTGAACGTGACTGTGATCGTCACGGGTTGGCTCGACACCCTATGCTCCTTTCATCGCGGCGGCCATGCGCCGCGTGTTGTAGAAGACGTCGTCCTTCCAGTCCTTGACGCCGCCGGACTGGAACCAGCGCACGTTGTCCCACACCGCCTCCTCTATGCTACTGCGCGGGGTCCAGCCCAAGGCTGGTAGCCGGACGCTGGCGATGCGGTAGTGGCGGGCGTCCCGCTTCGTCTCGTCCACGTCGACTCCCACGGGGTGCCCGGTCGCCCGGAAGACCTCCGTCTGGACCAGGAGGGCTATCTCGGACGCCTTCGCCCAGGAGCGGACGCAGTTGAACGCCTGGAGGTGCGTGGCGTCCCTGGGTTGGTCGAGGAGCCATGCGTACAGTTCGGCGGCGTCCCGTACGTGTACGTTGCTCCTATGCTGGTCACCCCCGTGAACCTTCACGCGCCCGTCGAAGAACGCCTGCGCGCTGAAGACGTTGACGATGGTGTCTAGCCGCATGCGCGGTGCGGGGCCGCAGCACGTGGCGCTCCGGACGGAGCAGACGGCCATCCCTCCCGCTTCCTCGTTCACGATGCGCTCACCCGCGAGTTTCATCCTCGCATAGGCGGTCTGCGGCCTCGGCGGCGTTCCCTCCGTGCAGACATCGTCCTGGCTCCCGTACACGCTGCTGCTGCTGGCGTACACCAGGCGCTCCACGCCTGCGCGCCTGGCAGCCTGGCACAGCGCCCGGGTACCGTCCTCATTGACGCGTGCGGCGAGCGCGGGGTTCATGTCGACTAGCTCGTCGGTCACGATGCCCGCGAGGTGGACGACGTCCGTGACGCCGTCCATGGCGTGGCGCAACGCCCCGGCGTCCCGGATGTCCGCCGTGACGAACTCCACGCCTGGGCAACCCGCTATGGCGTTGCCGAAGGCCATGCTGCAATAGACCCTCACGGGGACGCCCCGTGAGGCTAGCAGGGGCGCGAGCACAGTCCCGATATAGCCCGTGCCACCCGTCACCAGGACGCGCCGTTCCGGCATGTTGACCTCCTCCTTCCGCGGTCTACCTTGCCAGCAGGATGGCTGAACCAACGCCCAGGAGCAGCAGCCCGGCCCCGATGAGCATGACGGCGCAACCGATGCGCCTCAACCCGTCCGCCGCGGCTTCCAGTTTGGTCTTCGCTTCGCCCTTGCCGTCCTTCACGCCAATATCGCCTTTACCCACTTCTTGACCGTCGTGGGTTCCACTCGCTGGTTCCCGCGCAAGCCCACCTCGACCCCGGACGCGACGCTGCCGAGGAAGGCCACCACGTCCAACGGCGCCCCTGCGCAGGCCGTGGCGGCGGCGTAGGCCAGGAAGGCGTCCCCGGCGCCCATGCGGTCCACGACCCGCTGGGCCAGCGCGGGCATCTCGACGAACCCGTCCCTGTCGTGCGCCAAGAGGCCATTGTGCCCCCTGGTGAGGGCGAACGCGCGGGTGCCAAGACGGCGGTACTGGTTCACGACCCACCAGCGCGGGTCGTTCCCAGCCCACTGGCGGTCGCCGCACACCAGCCTCAACTCCTCCTCGTCCACGACCGCGAGGTCGGCCCGTTGCCATTTCGTCAGCAGGTTGTACCCCCAGTTCAGCGAGTTGGACTGCACCGTCAGGGCGGTGAACGGCTTCGCGGGTTTGAACGCCCCCGACAAAAGGTTGGCTTCCCTCGTCGTCCTCACGAGGCCGTGGCCGTAATCGGCTACCACGACAAGGTCGTATCGGGAGAGGCGTTCGGCGTCCGGGAAAGGCTCGTCGCGGCCCGCGAGGTCCTCGCCGGACGCGACGGAGAATACCTTCGCGTTGAACGCCTCCTCCACGTAACGGGTCTTCACTACGGGCTCCATGCCGCCATCGTACACGTCCACGCTCAGGCAGACGCCCCGCAAATGGGCCGCGACGATGCTCGCACCGCCTTCGTACTCCTCTTCGCGCACCCAACGGTACGTTACGAGGTTTTCCTTTGCGGACTTCCCCATCGGCTCCACAAAAACGTAGCGGTCGACTATCCTTTCGCCGATGACGAGCACCCGCAGGCTGGAGACGGCGGCTAGCCACGAGAGAACGCCGTCGGCACCGTGCTTCTCGCGCACCGCCGCGACGGACGGATGGCCCAGCGCCACGGGTGCCATCGTCCCGTTCACGAGCGCGCTGGAGGATGCGGTGAAGCCCCCGGTGATGGCCACCCGTCCCCCATGGGATTCGACTGCGGCACGTTCCCTGGCGAAGTTGCCATCTTCTCGGCCCGCGTAGTCCGGCCCTTTGGCGTAGACCCATGGCCGCAGGGCGTCGATGAGCACCGTCGCGCTGGCGTCATCGGTGATGACGACGTGGTCGACTATTTCCAGGGCGGCCAGCACCTCGGCGCGACGCTGCTCGTCGAACACGGGCCTCCCAGGCCCTTTGTTGACGAAGGCGTCCGCGGTGACGCCAACGACCAGGACGTCACCCATCGCCCGCGCCTTCCGCAGGTGCTCCAGGTGGCCTGGGTGCAACACGTCGAATGTCCCGTGCGCCAAGACGACGCGTTTGCCATCCGTCAACTCCAATAACCGCCGGTCCAAGAGGAACCCGCCGCTCGTGCCAGTCTCGCGGGCCAAGCGCCACGTTTTCACTTCGGCAACCAGCTTTCCGTGGGTGAACCCAACGGCCCCCCGACGTACAGGTGCTTCGACACGCCCTCGGTCGACGTCGGGGGCCTTAGCAGTTTCACGTTCGCGTTGAGGTGCTGCCAGATAGTCACGCCCCGCCTCCGCCACCACAAGCAGTTGTACTCCTCGTTCTTGACTATCGGAACCTCCGTGAACGGCCTCTCGCCCAAGCGGTCCGGCGCGAACACGCGGCAATCGAACATCATGCAGCTCATGACGGCCCATTCGAGTTGCAAAAGATAGCCTTTGGCAAGAGTCGGATTCTCCGGCGGCGCGTCCTGCGTCCAGACGCCGTCCCGCGGGTATTGCCAAGTTATCGGGCGGAGCGCGTCGCCGACTATCTCCACTTGCGGCCGCATGATCGGGACGGGTTTCCCATTCGGCATGACTGAGAGGTCATAATACGGGACAGTCACGTCGAGGCCTTCTTCCGCGAACCGCCATATCAAGTCCTCGTCCGTGATTAGCACGTCGCACTCCATCAGCATGAAATGGGAGCATCCCCGCTCCAGGGCGCGCATGAGCGCGAAGTTCTTCATGGCGCCTAGGCCGAAGTGGGGGACGTAGCAGAGGTTATGCACCACCTCAACCTTGCATTTCCCGCCACGGTCCGCGAACCGGGCAGCCGCCGCCTCCGCGGCCTCCCAGACGCCGGGCTCGAAGTTGTCGCCGATGAAACTGAGCCCAACGTAGGGTTGGGTCATATCCGCACTATCGTCAGGCGCGCATCCTCCACGAGTCTCCGGATGCCGTCCCCCAAGGAGACGGTCGCCTGAAAACCTAGCAACTTTCGCGCGGGGGCCGGGTCGTTCCATATAGGCGCCGACGCCAAGTCAGATGCGCTTGATTGGGAAGCGAAGGGGCCGGGACATCCGTTTCCTGGGCGCGTTCGCCGCCTCACCTCATCTAGCACTAGGTCGACCAAGGGTAACAACCGGATTGACCGTCCAGTGCAGATCGTCACGGCTTCGAAACCCGCTACGGATTGGCTCCCGAGTTTGGCGATACCCAATCGGAACGCATGCAGGACATCCTCGTACCAAGTGAAATCGAACCTCTGGCCTTCGTCCCGTATTGTTATGACGCGCCCTTGGAGCGCCTGCCGAACCACAGATGGCAACAGTTTCCCCTCGTGGTCCCTGAGAGAGCCGTAGACGTCCGACAGCCGTAGGGTCAGCACGCGCAACCCGTAGTCCTCCGCGTAACGCTGGGCGAAAGTCTCGGCGGCGAGCCACGAGGCGCCGTAGACAGATCGCGCCGCGTAACCAGCGTCTGGCACGTCCCGAGTGCTGGCTAGCAGGAGCCAAGGCGATATCCCGGTCAATCGGGCGGCCTCCAACACGGTCACGGTGCCGAGGACGTTGGTTTCGGCGCAGTCACGGGGATGGGCTTTGGCCATCCTCTCGCGGCTCACTGCGGCCAGGTGAACGACGCCTTCGCAACCGGTCATCGCCGCAACCACCGAATTGAGGTTACAGACGTCGGCTCGCACGTCATCGGCATGCTGCGCGGCCGCCCTGTCAAGACTCGGAACCGACCAGCCGTCGGCGCGAAGGCGGTCGACCAGGTGGCTCCCCACGAACCCCCGCCCGCCAGTCACCAGGATTCTATGCTCCGCCATAGAACTCCCTGATACAGGCGACCACGTGCGCCTGTTGCCAGTCGGTCATCTCCGGGTAGATTGGCAAGGAAAGAACCTCCCTGGCCAACCGTTCCGTCACTGGCAGCGGGTGGCGCCGCGCCAACGCCAGTTCCGGTTGCAGGTGCAGCGGGACGGGCCAATGGGCAAACGTCTCCACGCCTAACGCGCCCAAATGCCGCTGGAGGGCGTCGCGCCTGCCTGTCCGTATCACGTAACTGGCGAACGTCGCGCCAGGGTCGCGGAACGGCACGGTGACTACGTCGCGCAAAGCGTCGTTGTAGGCGAAGGCCAGTTGGCGCCGCCTTCCGACGTAACGGTCGATATGGTTCAACTGCGCGTCCACGACGACCGCTTGGACTTCGTCCATGCGGCTATTATAACCCCACGACGCAAGCCTCCCATCCTCATGGCCGTGGTTCCGCAACCGCTTGAGGCGCTGGGCCACGGCGGCGTAGTCCGTGGCGACGAACCCGCCATCCCCGGCGGCCCCCACGACCTTCAGCGGGTGCAGACTGAAGCAGGCAGCGTCGGCGAACACCCCCACCTGCCGCCCTCCCCAGTCCCTCGCACCAATGGCCTGCGCCGCATCCTCGACGACCAGCAGACGGTTGGTCTCGGCGAACGCTTTGACGGTCTCCATACGGCACAGCGCCCCGTTCAAATGTACGGGCACGACGACCCTCGTCCTCGGCGTGAGCGCCGCGTCCAGGTTGCCAGGCTCCATCAGCCCCTGCTCGTCCACGTCGACTAGCACGGGCGTCGCCCCCACGTGGGTTATCGCCGCGACTGTTGCCGCGAAGGTATGGCTGACGGTCACGACCTCGTCCCCTGGTCCGATCCCCAGGGCTTTGAGCGCCAGAAACAGCGCGTCGTACCCGCTGTTCACAGCCACGACGTGCGCCTTCCCAACGAGCCGCGCCAACCTGTCTTCCAGGAAGGCGACGCAAGGGCCGTTCACAAAGCGGCCATGCGCAAGCACGCAGCTGACGGCCTGGCTCAGGCCCGGTTCCAGTTCCAAGAACCGCGCCGCGAGGTCGATGTAGGGGACGCGCCAACCCGTCTCAGGCACCATCAGGCCCTACTCATGGTCTTTGCAACCGTAGTAGCCTTGAGAAGAAATAGCCGAAGCTGACTAGAAGAGGGAGAACAACCAAGCTCGTCACGAAACCAAGTAAAAGCAAAGACACTCTATCGAGAGGCATAGTCGGAAATAGAACCGCCTGAACTACTTCGCCCATCCCAAAACTTAGAACGTAAACTGCGCTAAGGGCTGGAGCCGCCATGAGAACGAAAATTAGTACCCCCACGAATCCATACTCCACAAACCCCCCTAAAGCGCGCGGCCAGTGAGTCCGCGGTGCGGGCATTTGCGAGAATTGGCCTGGCGTTGCAACCGGCCCTGGTTTGGGCGGCTCCCAATGCCCTATGCGTACGTTCTTCAAGGGAAGTTCGGTATCAACGATTTCAAGTTCGTAGTGATTGGCCACCAATCGCAACAAATCCTCGTCTACGGGGGAAGACTTGAAAACGGTGTCTATCTTGGCGTGCTCTGCGCGGTATCCCTTTTCAGCCTCCTCCACCTGACCAAAAAGCACGACGCCCCCGACCACCTGCCCTGTTTCGATTTCAAGGGCACTTGGGTCTTTCATGGCGTAGAAGCCGCAAGAATGGGACTGACCAACGCAATGACATTCGGCCGTGTTCTTTCCGGGTTGCCAGGCGTAGGACGGTTCGTCCATCGAGCCTCGCAACGAAAGAAGTTTCCCAGTCTCCATCACGTTCCAGACGCGATAACCTCGTATCATGGCTATACCCGTTTTACCGGGACGGGCGTCTGCTGCGGTTCACTAGGGACGGGCGTCTTCAGAGGTGCGATGATGCGAGGCACCGGAAAGGGTTCGGGCTCCTGCCAAATGCGAATCGTCTTGCCAATACGCACAATATCCTCCTTTATAAGATAGAAACGGTCTGTTCGAGATGTCCAAGGTCAAAGTATCCACCACGATGTTCCCGGCTGAATCCCGCGTTCTTTGCCCATTCGAGTTCCGGCTGTACCGATGCATAGTTGCTGTAGCCTCCTGTAGCCTTGTGTCCAGTATGATCTCCACCCGATATACGTCTCCAGCCTCAACCCCCAGTGAGACCAACCATTTAGCGAATCGGGTACTTTTCATGTACCACGGCCACAATCTCCGATCCGCTGGCAGAAGTTTCGGCTCAGGCGGCTCCGGTATCGATTTGAGGCCCTGCATGTTGTCTCTCCTTTCTCACGCCAGTTCCACGCGGGCTTTGACCTTCACGAGCCGCCCATCCGCCAACCGCACGTGGAACCCGTGCTCGCCGAAGCTCGTAGCCCGCGCGAGCCGCACCAGTTGCCCCATCGTGACTGTCCGGAGGTCGTCGAACCGCGTCGCCTCGCGTATCTCGCCCGCGTGATGGTAGGTCCCCTGCCCCTGCGGGCGGCGCGGCGCGCTCCCATCAAGTATCGCGGGAAGCCATTCGCGGAAGAGCTTGACGCAGAGGGCGCTCTGCCGCAGGTAGACCTCCTGGGCGGACATGACGCCGTCGTCCTCCAATACCTCTTGGGCTATGATGTCGCCAGTGTCAAGCCCCTCATCCATGTGGTGTATCGTGGCGCCGAGCGGGGTCCCGTCCAGGATGCCCCAGAAGGCGGAGTGACGCCCGCGGTTCCAGGGCAGGTACGCCGGGTGGAGGTTCACCGCGGCCTTGCGGACGCGCGATAGAAGCTCGGAGGGAACGCGCCTGTCGTACCAGCAGGAGAACAGGAAGTCGACGCCCTCGCCCATCGCGTCCATGAGGCGGGCGTCCGTCTCCGGGTGCGACCCGGTATAGAGGAGCGGCGCGCTAGGGAAGGCCGATAAGACCATACAGGCGTCGTCTAACCGCGAGACGACGCCTGCGATGATAGTCACGGGATGCTGCGCCAGTATCCGCGCGCATTGCACGCCGACATCCGAGCCGTCCGTGAAGAAGACCGCCGTGGGCTTGCTCACAGGAAGTTCCTGTGCATCACGGGTTCCTCCGCTGGCGTGACCCTCTCCTCGCCGCGCACGTGACGGTCGAGCGCGACGTTGCAGTAGTGCTGGATGGGGAGCGTCCCCATCATCGTCCTGGCGTCGAACGCGGGGCCCGCCAAGTAGTTCATCGCGGCCCAGTAACGCTCGGACTTGAATATGTCCCGAAACCGCTCCTCCGTGAAGTTCCCGATGTGCAGCTTGGAGTACCGGGCGTTGAAGAACTGGCCCGCGGGCGCGACCAACCCGGAGCCGCTGATCTGCAATAGGAACACAGGGCCGTAGGCGCGCTGGTAGGGGGTCCTGTCCCCGTCCCGTATTTTGCGCCATTTCACGACGACCCGCGTCCGCTCGGTGCCCATCGCCTCGGCCTCGCGGAGCGCCGCGTGGAGGGCCTCGTAGCTGCCGTAGCGCACGCCCAGGCTGCCGTACTCGTCGTCGGAAGTGTGTTTGACCATGGCGTAGTCCACGCCCAGCTCCAGGGCCAGCCGGACGAACGGGCCTATCTCCGAGACGTCGTCGGGGGTCACGAACGTCTGTATCCCCAGCGTCACGCCGAGGCCAAGGTGCCGCTTGAGGCCCACGCATGCCCGGATATTCCCCACAGCGGTGTCGAAGAGGTCGGAACGCTTCGGGTCGCCGACCATGAGGCGCCCGTAGGATTCCGGCGTCCCGGCAAGGACGGTGAAACGCACCCACGTCAGACACGGCAGCACCGCTTCGGCGCGCTCTGGCGTGAGCAGCAGCCCGTTCGTCGCGTTGCCGACGTCGATCCCGTTCCCGTAGAGCCTCTGGACGAACGGCACGTAGGCTTTGCTCAACGTGCTCTCGCCATCAGAGATCAGCGACACGCCGCGCACCCCTATCTCCGCGAAGTCGTCCGCGAGCGCGAGGGCGTGGTCGAGCGTGACGGCCCTCCGCTCCTGTGGCTCCTGGACGCTCGCGTAGCAGTTCCGGCAGGCCAACTGGCACGCGCGGGAGAGGGCCATGTCCACGGTCACCGGGGCGATCCGTTCGCCTGCCTCCCACGCGGCCACCCGGTCGGTGTGCCAGGGTAACTTATGCCCGTCGAAGACGTATTTCGGGCGGGCTTCGGCCACCGACGTCATCGTGACTCCTTCACGGACGCGCCCCGCAGCCTCCGCAGCATGTTTCGGTCCTGCAAGGGCCGGAGGAACACCTGGAGGCCAGCGTCCAAGTCGCTTTTCAATGCCCTTTCAGCCCGTAGCAGAAGCGGACCGCGTTCTATGGCGGACATGGACGGGACTAGTTCCAAGGTGACGCGCCCGTCGGGGTCGGCCCGCAACAACGTGAGAGCCTCGGTATACCCGCCTCGCTCCAGGGCACGGCGCACGGCGGCCTCACGTTCTGTCCTGGTGGCGCCGCTCCATTGGTCAGAAACCCGTGGCGTTTCAATTTCGGCGTGGCTCAGGTCGATCCCGGAGCGTCCCGCAGTTGTCACGATGGCCCTACCTTCCAGGGTTTTCGGTCAGGGGGTGGCGGCGGCGGCGGCGGCGGCACCCCTGGGTCGTTGTCCCTGTCCGGCGTCGGCCCGGGAGGCCTTTCGCGTCTCCCACCATCGGTCCCCCCGTGCCGCGTCGCCTCCAAGTCGGCGACGGAGCGTTCGATTATCACGCGATCCAGTGGGAAGTGCGGCGGTTCGACGCACGTGACCGTGACGTTCGTGTCCACCACGGGGAACAGGCCCGCCAGAGCGAGCCGCTTGAAATGGTAATCCTCGTCCGCGCCAAGGGCGTCCTGCCAGAACGGGGTCAGCGCGAACGGGACGAACACGGCGGTTCGGAACAGGACGAACGAGAGGACGCAACTCGATATGACCGCCAGGCCCCGATCCCGCGGCATCTTGGGCATGGTGAGACCGTGGTCCTGTCCGTCCGCGTAGGTTATCAGGGGCGTCACGATGCTGACGTGCCGCGCCAGGAGCCTCAAGAGCGCGTCGGGCTCCGGCCTGGCATCGTTGTCCACGTACAGGATGTACTCGTAGCCCTCCCTTATGGCTCGCATGTACGCCAAGTTTCGCATCACACCGATCGCGTCGTACGGCTGATGGCAGCGGTCGTGCTGCTCGCTGAGGCAAACCAGGTAGCCAGCCTCCCAAGTCTTCTGGCACATGGCGTCGACCGCCTCGCGGCAGCCTGGGCGCCAGTGGTTGCCCATCGCGGCGACGAACGTGCTGCACGGTGCGACGTGCCGGGGCAGGCCCAGTTTCTCGCGGTCGTCCCAGACGCGCTTGTCGACGGCGGAGTTGAACCAGCGCCGCTCCCGGTACATGACCTTCCCGTCAGTCATCACGCTATTCCTTTCAGAACGGCCCTTTGAACGCGGCGTCCGCCTCGATCCCGTCGCCGTCCACCGGTTCCTCCGCGAACGCGATGGAGCCCTCGTGTCCCGCGACGCGCATGGCGGCCCGTGCGATGTCCTCCGCCGTGGGATACCACGCGGCCTCCAGGGGTGCGCTCGTCGGGCAGGGCGCGAATGGCGGCGTCACGGAGGCGAAGGCTTTCAGCGCACCCGCCTCGGAGAGGACGCGCGCGACCTCGGCGCAAAGACCGAAGGACGCGTGGCCCACGTCCACGACCACGACGCGGCCTTGTCCGTGATTGGCTGCCGCTACCAGGTATCGCGGCTGCAATGGGAGCGAGTCCACGACGTAGAGGCAGGCGCTAACGCCCGCCGATTTACGCAACAATCTCACGGCGGCGACGCAGTCGGGCAGGGCGCCAGACGCGCTGATGATGACGAGCTCTGGGTGTTCCGGGTTAGGCCAGCCTGGGAAAGAACCGGGGCCGAACAGCCGCTGGCCGTGCTTAGGGTCGACGATCCCATCCGTCTCGTATAGCCGTCGGTGTTCCATGATGACGGTCGGCGTCTCAGACCGGTAAGCGTCCCGCACGGCGTCATAGGCGTCCTGGGGCGTGAAGGGCAGGAGGACGCGCAGGCCGGGGACGTGGCCCAGCATGGCGTGGAGCGCCTGGCTATGCTGCGGGCCTTGGCCCCATCCGCGCCCGACGATGCACCGGATGGTCACGCCAATCCCACTCCCAGTGCCGTGTACGAAGCGCCATTTGGCGAGCGTGTTGATGACGTGCTCAAACGTCAGCGGCATGAAATCCATGCGAGCGTGGACGAGCATGGGGTGCCAACCCTCGAGTGCCAAGCCGCAAAGCGCGCCAGTCAGCATGTTCTCAGACAGGGGCGTCTCGATGACGCGCCCCGGGAACCGCTGCCGAGCCAGAACCGTGGTGCCGAACACGCCCTTGACGTCACCGACGCCCACGCCGAGCACCAGCGCCTTCGAGTCATCGGTGAGGGCGTCCACCATCGCTTGGGCTATGGCTTCGCGGTAGAGCATGGTTCCCCTTCCGGCCAGGGCGCCGCCTCTGCTTTGGCGAAGGCGTCGGCGACTACGCCATGGACTGCCGCCTCGACTGCTCGGCGCGCGTCCTCGCCCAGCGACTCGGCGAGCCTCGCCACCGGGTCGCGCCAGACGTTTTCCAGCACCTCCTGAGCCGACCTGTAGCCCAACTCGTTGTCCATGTTCGGCCCGACGTGCTCGTACCAGCGGTACGTCCCGATCTCCAAATAGGCGGGCAGGTGGCCCAGCGCCGCCCTAGCGAGGCCGAAGACTTCCGTGAAATCGTCGTCTTTGCAGCGGTGCGTCCAGCCAATGCCCATCGCGGCGGCCACGTGCGCGAAGCTGCGCCTGGGTTGCCGCTGGGAGATCGGCGTCTGCGTCGCGTACCCGTTGTCCTCGCAGACGAACAGCAAAGGGAGGCCGCGCAAGGCGGCGAAGTTGACCGCCTCGTATAGTTGGCCGCTCTCCAGGGCGGCGTCGCCGAAGAACACCGCCGTCCGCTGGTTCCCGCCCGCGAGTTGGGTTCCCAACGCGGAACCCACGGCGAGGGGCACCGCCGAACCCACGACGGCGCTCGTCCCCATGAACCCGACCTCCGGCGCGGCCAGGTGCATCGACCCGCCTCGCCCGCCGCAGCAGCCCGTCGCCTTGCCGTAGAGCTCGGCCACGAGCGCCACCGGGTCACCGCCTTTCGCCAAGTAATGGGCGTGGCAACGGTGATTCGAGAATACCCGGTCACCTGGTGCCAGGGCCGCGCAGACGGCCACGGCTGGAATCTCCTGGCCTATGCTCAGGTGGGTCGGGCAGCGCATCTTCCCCTGGGAGTATCGGCGCGCCACCTCCTGCTCCAGGTGGCGGATGAGGTAAGCCGACGTGTACGCCGCGCGAAAGTCGACGGTCATGGCATCTCAAACGGCCATGCTCATAGAACGCCTTCCACGAACCGCGCTATCGCCGAGCCGTCTTGCGTGCCCGCGAGCAACTCCAAGACTTCCCGCGCGCCCAAGCCAGCCTCGTGGTACTGCCCATGCGCGTGGGCCTTGATCAGGAGGCCGGTACCGGAAAGTTCGGCGAGCTTCTGGCTAGTGCACCGTTCGCAATAGACGCCCGTACCTTTCAGCATGACGTCATCCTCCCGGCGTCACGTGGGTTTCGTTAGTTTCAAGGACACCGACCGCCTTCTGCCCGTCGCTAGATGCGCTCGGCGAGGGGATGGCGGCAGGGGGTAGGGCTACGGGGGCCAGTTCCGGCAGGGGTCTCGCCCCCGTGAACGGGTTGTACTCACCGTCGACCACCTGCGTCTCGTCCGTCTTGATTGGACGCCGGTCCGGCGCGCTCAGCCGCCCGACCCGCTGATTCTCCCAGTAGGCGTCGTACTCGGCCTTCGTGAAGCGCATCGTCGCCAGCGGGTAATGGGGCCGTTCGTCCACGACTAGATGCGTGTTCGTGTCGAGATACGGGCGGTGCCCGTAGTACGCCAGCCGTTGGAAGTGGAACCCCTCGTCGGCCCCGATGGCGTCCGACCACAGGAGCGCCCCGGCCAAGCAGTTGAATACGGTCGTCCGGAACAACACCATCGAGAGGACGCACCATTTCAGCGGGCGCAGACCGAGGTCGGGGTCCCACAGGGGACCATGGAGCTTCCGCCCCGTCCCCGCCTCGACGACGTATGGCGCGACGATCGGCACCTGCCAGCCCAGGAGTTGCAGTAACGTATCCTTTTCTGGCTTGACGTCGGCGTCAACCATGCAGAGCCAGTCGAAGCCCTCGAGTTGCGCCTTTAGGATCGCCTCGTTCCTCATGGTGCCCAAGGCGTCGTACGGGTGGAAGCACCTGTCCTGCAACTCGGACAGGGCGCAGCGCACGCCCTTCGCGTTCGTGTACGTCACCATGTCCGCGATGTGCTGCCATGCGCCGGGCTTGTAATGGTTGCCCACCACCGCCACGAGGGTGCTGTCCGGCGATATGTGGGGCCAATACGCTGGGAGGCGTTTCTGCATCAGGTCGCGTTCGCCTTGGTTAGCGAACTGCCGCACCTCGAATAGTTTGTGGCCCGTCTTGGGCAAGTCGCCATCGTAACCTGGCCGGGGGAGGCGAGCCACGCCGCCATTGCGTTCCGCCCGGAGTTCGGCGAGTACCTCTGCCTTCACGTCAGCCTTGACTCTCTCCAAGTCATCGCCGCCTAACATATCACCTCCATAGCCGTTACGGGAAAAGAGTCCGGGTGACGTCGATTGTCTGTTCGACCGCCGCCACGACGGCGCCAGTGGCGACCCATCTGGCACGTTGCTGCCCGTCCTTCGTCGGCACGTAATCGTAATGGTAGGTCCCGGTCGCGTCCTTGACCAGGTTCGCGTCGGTGAGATAGACCGACGTGACTACTGGCCCGTTGACGGGACCCACGTACAGCGTGACCGCCGTCGGGTCGGTCGAAGTCCCCGCCGCGTTTGCGAACACGCAAGTCAAGCGTATGTTAGAGTTGACGTAATACGTCGTCACGAGTCGCTCCCCGTGGCCGTCCCGGCCAACCCATGGCTCCCCGTGACCGTCCCGGCCAGCGCGTTGCTGCCCGTCGCCGTCCCGATCAGCGCGTCGCTCCCTGCGGCCGTCCCGGCCAAGGCCAACGTGATAGTCGCGCTCCCGGCGAGAGCGTCGGAGGCGGTCGCTGTGCCCCGGGCCGCGGCAGGCGTGAAGGCCCGGGAGGCGGCCACGGCCAGCCCGACCACCGCGCTCGCTATCCTGGAGAACGTGGTACGCCGAGCCGCCGTCGCCGCCGCGCCGATGACCGCGCTGGCCTTCCTCGTGAGGTCAACGACCCTGCTAGCGTTCATGGTCATACCCACCACGACCGACGCCTTGACCGTCCTGCTGAATACCCTGACGGCGGAGGCCCCCACGCCGACTTTGACGCTCACCGTCCGCCCGACGGCGGCCGCGCGGCTCGCGGCGGTAAGGACCCCTATCGCCACGGACGCCTTCCTACCGCCCGCCAAGCGCCTGGAGGCCGCAGGCGAGACCCCGACGAGCACCGAGGCCCTTCTATACATCCCCGCGCCACGCGCAGCCGTCGCTTTGGCCCCCGTCGCCACCGGGGCTTGCCTGTACATCGCTGCGACCCTAGTGGCCACGGCCTTAGCCCCCACCGCCACTGAGGCTGACCGCGTGTAGGCCTGAACCCCCAGGTCCGCTGCCTCAAAGTTGTCGCGGTTCACCTGGTCAAGCCCCACACGAGCGTGGTAGGCATACATCCCCGCGCGGACGTTACCTGTTATACTCGTATCCGTTACAGTCACTTTCGTCGTACTGACCTGAACCGCCGTGTGCAGGTCGGCACTATCAGACGTGAGCTTGATGAGGAACGGCGTAGCAGGAGCGGGGTAGTCGTTCTCTGTCGCGGCCAGACTGGTGTAGACGCCCGCCACAATCTTCTCGATTGTGTGGCTACTGCCGTTGGCGTTGCGCCGGATGTAGACGTAGCCTGTGTTCGCGGCGGCGGCGAAGCGCGTGATGGCCCCAGCCCACTTGAAGTCGGCGTAGTTCGTTACGTCATTCTGAGAGTAGTGGTCGTCACTGGAAAGCGCCCCCTCAGCCCTCGCCGTCGCGTCAGCGTTGGTCTCGGTTCCGGCGTCATCGCGGGTGGCGTCAACCGTCCAGTTGCCTGATACCTCTGTCCAGGAGAACCCGCCGCCAGTCCCAGTCGCGGTGTGCGCGTCGAGGCTGGTGTTGCTCGTCTCGACGAAGGTATCGCCGATGGTCGTGCGCGGCGGCAGGAATCCGTCAGCGACGTACTCCGACGGGAGCACCAACGCGGGGTCGGCCACGCCAAGCTGTCGCATAGTCGCGCCAGTCCACCGCTTCAGTGGCTCTAGGCGGGAGTCGGCAGAAGCGAGGGTGGGCGGGCGCTGGCGACGGTAGTTGACACGGAACACGGCGACGGTCTGCAACCAGACAGGGTCGCCAACCTCTACACGCTCCCTGACGATAGAGCCGAAGCCGGGTATGGTCAACCCCGTGCCGCCTGCAATTGAGCCGCGTAGGGGATAAAGCTCGCGGATGATGCGGCTCAGGCGCCGCTCGGAGAGCGTCAAGCTAAAGAAATTGCCGATACCAATCGCCTGCGCTCCTGTTAGAAGACGCTCAGGATCGTCTCCCACGTCCAACAAGAGAAGAGGATGGGAACGCGCAGATGGATAAGAGAACAGCCCGAAGCCGCCCACGCCGCCAACCTGTCCCTGGACCTCAGCGGTGGCAGGCCGCAAATCTAAGCCGCCGTAAGCCCCCGCGCCCGGTGGTGCCCAGAGTTGCCGGATCAGCGGCGGAGCGCCCGGTTCAGTCTCGTACCGGACGGTCTGCCATTCCCACCTGCCGAGGTACAGATGAGGCATCTTATGTCATCCGTACGCCGAGCCGAATCGTGAGGCCCTTCGCCGCCGTGGTAAGGGTCGCACTGGCCGGCCAGCTGGTGTCCCAATCGAACTGCGCCAGGTAGATGGGCATCTACTCCACTCAGGGGCGACTGGCCAGGTACACAGGTGTGGCATGTGACCCACTACGTCCCCAGCTTGCTCTGGATGTCCATCGTGCACGCCAGCGTGTCACCGCTCGCTAGCGGTATGCCTGCGGCGAAGTAGCACCACCCCAGGCAGTTGCCCGCCGTGCTGGTCGACATGATCTCAAAGCCCGTGACCGTCGTCGCTGTGCCGCCGCACGTGAACGTCTTGACCGAGCGGGCCGTGTCGTTGGTCGTCGTGGTCGTCTGGAGCGTCACGGTGGCAGCCGCCCGCGTCAGCCCCGCCTCCGTCGCTTCGGACGCGGGCGCGTTGGTCGTCGCGTCGAACGTCGCCATGCTGCCCTTCTCCAACGCGATGAAGTTGGGCTGGTCGCCCGTAGCCCCCGCCTGGAGCCACGTGGAGACCGCCGCGTACAACTTGTTCGTGGGGCTCTGTGTCTGGGCCATGTCGACCTCCTCAGAACGGGTGCGTCAGAGCGAAAAGCCAATCCCTACGGGAGCCGTCACGGACGTGCGCCGGGCAGGCGTCGCGCCTGTGCCCGTAACACCAGCGGACCCTCCACCGCTCGTAAAGACTCGCCAGCCAGCCGCCGTGCCCGGAACTAGCGAAGGCGCATATCAGGACGCCCTCGCCGTCGCGGTGCTCGACGGCCGAGGTCACGCCGACGAAGACGCGGGCCTCACCTGCCATCACTCCCCTCCGTGACGGCAGCTATACCGGACGCCACGGGTTCCCGCGCCTTGCCGTTCCCGTGGGCCTTCACCGCGCGCCCGATCCCAAGAACAGGCACGAGCGCGCACCGGCAATTGTGGATAATGATACCACTGGCGCTGTATAGTTGGCTGAGAGTTTGGAGGTCATAGACATGACCCGAAAAAAGGAAGTGCCGTATCTGAGTGAGCTTCTGAACCGTTACCTCGCAGGGGAATCTGAAAAGGCCCTTGCCGAGACCTATGGTCTCAGCAGGACTCTCATCCGGAGGCGGCTCCATGAGCGCGGTATTTCCCCTCGCAATAGAAGTGTGGCTATGTATACCCGAATGGCCCATACCGCTGCCGCTGAGAGATCGCGAATGGCTCGCGCTGCCCATGCCGCCGTTCGCGGGAAGCAGCGTAGCTTCTCCGAACTGTTGCTCCGCGCTCGCACCAGGCAGCGTACTAAGCAATATGTCACGGCAACCGAGACTATAGTTGTGGATTGGCTCATTGCCAGGGGCGTGGCATGTACACCACAACTGGCCGTTGAGCGTTACAACTTGGATATTGCCATCCACGAACCGCCCATCGCCATTGAAATCCGCTATTCCGGCAACCCCAATTGCTCTCGCCCGCGAAATCATATCAGCCGCACGGAATATCTCCTCAATAACGGGTGGAGTGTGTGCTACATCCTGATTGACGCCCAACATCCCCTGTTGCCCTCCGCCGCAGACGAGATTATCGCCTTCGCGCAAGAGGTGAGCTGCAACCCATCCCCTATCGGTCAGTACAGGGTGATTCGGGGTAACGGTGAGGTGGACGCCTCTCTCAGTGCGCAATTCCAGCGCGGGACCTGCATAGCGCGCCCTGCTCGCGGCCAGAATCCCCGTAGCCACAATAGGGTTGCCGGGTAGAATACAGTTGATGGCGTTAGCTGGCGCGCCTTCCCCAGGCGCCATGAGGGCCTCGCCCCCCACGATGAAGGGCGCGTCCAACGGCACCTCCTGCCCGTCCGCCTCCAGGTGCGCGTCCCGCGTCCTGTCGTCGTGGACTGCGAGCCACCGCTTCCCTGATACGACCCCGCTCTGCCTGTAGGCCTCTAGTGCGGCATGGTTGGATGTCGATAGGACCTCCGTCCGGGCGATCCGTTCCGTCCGGATAGCGTCAGACACGCCAAAGACGTCCGAGACGCGCTGTTGGAGCTGCTTGATGCCCTCGCCCGCGAGCCTGCCCGCCTCCAACTCGCGCACCAGGAGCCGCGCCGTCTCGCCGTTGACGCGCTCGGCCCAGAAGGCCACGCGCCGGTCGAGCCAAGCCTTGGCCAGCCGCTCCTGCACGTCGAACGCCAAAGGGATGCCGTAAGACGACAGGGCCTCCCGGCCCCCCTCGGCGAACACCACGCCGAAGACCGGACTGCCCGCGTCGACGAACCGTTTGCGCCACAGGGGCAGGCTGAACAATTCTTCGAAGATGCCCTTCGCAACGGGTAGAAGGGCGGCGTTATCCGCGATGAGCCGCTGGACGTCACGCTCCTGGTCCTCGAAAAGCCCGCGCTGGAGGCGTTGGAACAGACTCTCCCCCGCCCGCGTCCGCCGTAGGTGGCCCGCCAACGCCCTCTCGACAACGGCGGCGGTGACCGGCCGCACGAAAGCCTTCGTCCCGCCCTGCGCCTCTGAGCCATCCAAGGACGCCATAGGCGTGGCGTCCCCCACCGGTAGCACCCCGACGGGTGCCCAGAAGACGTCGCCCCACGGGACTGGCTCCAAGCCGCGCTCCTGGCGCACCTCGTTTATCGTCAGGACGCCCGCGCCGATGTCGGCCCGTTGGCGCAAAGCGGTTTTTTCGGCGTCCTCTTGCAGCGCCTCTATCTGCGACAGGTCGAAACGGCACTCCAGGTCTTCCCCGAAGTGAGGCGTCAGGAACTCGTTGACGTGCGACTCGAATAGCCGCAGTTGCGGCACGACCGTGTTCCGCCAGAACATCCTCTCGGCGGCGTCGACGTTGGAATAGGTCGCGTGCGAAAGATCCTCCAGCAGGACGAGCGGGACCTGAAACGTCCTCGCGGCCTCCTCCAGCGTCCAGCGCAGCGACGCCATGTACTCCATATCCTTCTGGCTCAGGCCGAGGTTCTTCGCCTCCATCCCCGGCGTCATGATGAGCGGCCGGGCTGCCGCCTCGCTGCTCGCATACCTGACGCGCAGCCGACGGTAGAAATCCTCTATGTCCTCGTCCGCCATCTGCTGCTGGGTCGTTATCGCCAAGTTGCCCACGAGCAGGCCGTTCCTGAAGGCGTTCCGGTTGTACCGCACGGCCTCGTGCTCCATGTCCAGCGAGAGGCGCAGCGGCGCGACCGGCGACAGGCCCGCGAACTCGTCCAACGGGTTGAAGTACCTGAACCACACGACCTCGTCCGGCAGGAGCGCCTGGCGCCGCCCGTCCGGGCCGTGGTACTCGTACCCCGCGACGTACTTGCCGCGGCTCGGCACGACACTGACGCGGTCGGGGCGCATGAGCCACACCTCAGTGGGCGCGCCGCGGGCGGGCTTGTCCAGCACCCAGAAGGCCGCGCCCCAGAGGTCGAGGTGCGTGCTCGTGGCGCGAAGCAGATCGGCGAAAGTCCAGAACGGGTTCACTCGCGAGAGGAGCTCCCGCAGGGGATGACCCTTGGAGACTTCGTCGGACTCGCCGTCACCCCTCACCCTGTAGACCCTTAGCGGCGCGCGCACGAGGTTGTCCGCGCGCTTCTTGACCGCGGCGTAGACGGGTACGCTCGTCGCGTAGTATTCGCCATAGGCGGTCGGTGCCCACTGGGGAAGCGTCCGGACGTGCTCCATGCCGGCGGTGATGGCGACGTCGCCGATGGGGTACGCCTTACGGGCGCGTTCGCGGTGCAGGTGCGGCGCGAAACGCCCGACGGACTTCCCGCAGACCGGGCACGACCCCGTGGCACCGAAGAAAAGCAACATCGCGTCACCCCCCGGCGAACGACCTACACGTATATCTTAGCAGAACCGCCGTGGAGCCGCGTCAACTCGGCCATGGCCATCGTCACGCAATCTATCTGGTCGTCGTGCCCGGCCATCGAACCGAAGGCCTCCGCCTCGTTCAGGAAAGCCCCGACCCACGCCCCGCGCACCAGATTGACGTTCCCCGCCTCCGCTGCGCTCGCTAGGACACGCGCCCTTTCGAGCTTGCTCCCCGTGGCGCGCACCCCGCGGAAGTCCCATCCCGCCAGGACGCGCCGGGCGTAATGATCGATGGTCGCCACGCCAGAGGCGCCCGGCTCCTGCTCCATCCGGACGGCCACGCGCTTCCCGTCCAGTTCCGCCGCCTGGCGCACCGCCGCCTCGACGCCGCCCGGCCGCGCGCGTAGACGGCGCATGTCGACGATCCACCAAGCGCCGTCCTGGAACGCCACCAACCCGCCCGCGGTCCAGTCGGGGTCCGCGCCTGGCGACATCTCCGTCCCGGCCAAGTCCCAGGCCCGCACGAGGCGCACACCGACGGGGTGGGCGTCGGTGACGCGGAACCATTCGCGCCGCAGGACTGTGCCCGCGGGCCGCGCGTCCCAGTCGCCGTCCCTTATCTGCGCCCTGGTGACGGGGTCTAGTTCCGCCAGGCTGCGCCCGTACTCGGCGGCGTCCAGGCTAGGGTTGTCCGCGAGCCGCGCGGGGACGTAGAGGCGCCCCGCCTCCCTCCCCTCAATGATGAACCGCTGGCGCACCCACTCGTGGCCGACGCCGCCGGGGTTGCTCGCGGAACGCATGCGCAGGGGGATGACGGAGCCTTCCAACCGACGCAGGCGCGAGAAGAGGAAGCGGTACTGCGCCTCGGAGAACTGCGTCAGCTCATCGAACCCCACGTACTGGAACTCGGCGCTCCTGTACTGCTCCACGTCCCGCTCGTGCTCGACGTACCCGAACGTCAGCGTCGCGCCGGAGGGGAAGCGCCACACGTGGTCCCGCTCGCTCCACCGGGCGTCGGTCGGCGAGAGCCACTCGCGCGCCCTGTCCATGAGGGCGCCGGGCTTCGACAGGTCGGGGAACGTCCGCCGGAGTAGCAGGGCCGCGTAGCCCGGCACGTCGACCCACTGGAGCGCGCCCATCAGGAGAGCGCAGCTTTTGCCACCGCCGCCCGCGCCGCCGAAGAACGCCTCCAAGCCCTGCCACCACAGGAACGCCTGCTGCTTCGGGTGCGGCATCACTGGCACGTAGGCCGCGGGCAGCCGAGGCCACAGGGCCTTCGCCAACTCCGGGCGCGAGGCGGCGCCGCGCAACGCCCCCGCGAGCGTCACCGGGCCATCCCCCCGACGGCGTCCCCGCCGCCTGCGGCGACTGCCCGCGGGGCCAGGGCCGGGAGCAGGCCGAGGCTGGCCAGGATGCCGACCACCTCGGCCACCCGCTCCGCGTCGGAGGGCGGCGGAGCTAGCCCCCGTCCTTGATCCCCCTTCTCGGGCGCCAACGGCGCGTACCGATCCTGACGCCACTCCGGGCCGCCGTGGCCCGTCAGCAGGTAGATCAGGAGCGTGTCGCTACCCTCCATGGCGCGTTTGCGGGCCGACGCCGCCAAGAGGTCGAACGCCTCCGCCTCGGCCTCCCTCCACTCGCGGGCGAATGCCGCGTTTTGCTTCCGCCACTTGTAGACGTGCCTGCGCGTGACCCCGGCAGTACGGCAGGCCGCGAGGACGTTGCCGCTGTTGCGGAACGCGACCAGGAAAGCCTCGCGCCAGAGTAGCGCGTCGGCGCGGGGGGGCTTGGCCTTGCCGCGCCCGCGACGCTTCGGTACAGTCAGCTCAGGGATATTGCCCTTACTGCGCCTGCTCCGCTTTGGCGGCGGCCCTACTGTCATGGCGAGACCCGCCGCGCCGCCTGGCTTTGGCCCTCTGAGACCCATCAGGACACCTTGACGGCCTTCCTGCCCGTGAAGTTCTGCCAGCGTTCGATTGTGACCTGCACATAGTGAGGGTCAATCTCCATGCCGTAGCAGATGCGGCCCAGCTTCTCGCAGGCGATGACGGTAGTACCTGAGCCGAGAAATGGGTCAGCGATTGAAGCACCGCCTTTGGAGGAGTTCTTGATAGCCTTCTCACAAATAGCAACCGGCTTCATGGTAGGATGCTCAGGGGATCGTGAGGGGCGCGGACACTCCCATATGCTATCCTCATCTCTCCGCCCTTGCCAAGACGAATGCCCCTTCCAGCCATAGAAAATGTGCTCATGGCGATAATGATAATGGCTACGCCCAAGAGAGAAGCGATCCTTGACCCAAATCAACCATTGGTGATGTTCAATCCCAGAGGCGATAACCGCCGACGCCAGGGCCGCTATTGGCGGCCCTGGCGGGCTGAACACGTAGCAATCCCCATCCAGAGGCCATGCAGAGAAGGCTGCTAGCCAGAAGGCCCCCTGGTCTTTGCCGAGATCATCATTAGCAATGGGACGGTTGTCATGCCGCCAGCGTGGGTTTGCGCCATCTGTCTCGTAGCCAACACCATATGGCGGATCAGTCAACATAAGCTGGGACACAACACCTCCGAGAAGCCGCCTCACATCTTCCGCTTTCGTGCTATCACCGCACATTATCCGATGCTTCCCACATTGCCAGATATCGCCTAGTCTAACATATGAATCAGTGGCAGCAGGAGGTACTTCGTCGGGGTCGGTCAATCCGCCTTGTGACAAGTCTGGCATCGGCTGCCTCTCATCATTCGCAACCGCCTCCAGGAGCGCGTTCACCGCCGCGTCCTCGAACGTCGCGGATTGGAGCAAGGCCAGGAGCGCATCCTTGTCCGCCTGCGCCATTGCGCCCAGCGGGTCGAACGTCAGGAGCAACTTGCCCGCCTCGGCCTCGTCCAAGTCCAGCACGAGCACGGGCACCTCCATGTCGGGCGCCACGTCCCGGCGCAGGTGGCCGTCTATCAGCACGAGCCGCCCGTCCCCGTCGCGGCGGGCCAGGAGCGCGCCCGCGAAGCCAATCTCGCGCAGCACGCCACGGAGGGCCGCCCGCTGGGGCTCTGGGTGCCTCCGCCAGTTGCGCGGATCGGGGGCGAGGTCAGAGGCTCGAACTCGTATAAGCTCCACCACGCGGTCACGGATCAGAGGGCTTTTTTTGGACTGTATCCCTTTCAAGTGCCCTATTCCTCACTTTCCGGCATTATAGCACGCGCATCAAGACCCTGGCTTCGGGAGTCGTGACCAGCACAAGCAGGGCAAGGATAACCAAGAACCACTTCATGCGCCCTCCCTGAGTTGCCCGCCGCACCATGGGCAGAACGGAGCATATTGCCACCAGGTAGAGGGGTCTGAAACATCCTTCACACGCACTGCCTGTTCCTTCCACGCCGCGCACCGCGTCCCGTCGGGGGCACACTTTACGGGCACCGCAGGCCGCAGCGTGCTCTCCTTGACGTTCATCGGCCCTTGTGAGCCGTCCAGGAGCACCAGATAGCGCGGCTCAGTATCCACGGCCTGAATCGTTCCCTTGCGTCCGTCTGGCAGCTCCACGCGCTCATCGCGCTTGAAGCGCGGCAACACCAGTTCGCCCTCGCCACGGCGCGGGGCGGCGGCCAGTAGACAAAAGCACGGCGCATACTGAGGGGCGTCGTGCCCGCATGGACACGGCTCGCGTTTCGCGAAGCCAGACCTCAGCCGGAGCCACGCGGGGTCGCACCACCACTTCCCGTCCCAAGGGACGATCGCGGGAAACTGCACCTCGACGGAAAGACCATTTACTACTACTGGATCTGATAACGCAAGAGTGACAGCGCCACGCATCCCGCTTACTGCCCACCAGGCGCTCCCCGCCCCCTTGGGCGCGGGCAGCACCTCCACCAGGTCGCCAACCTTGAACTCGCTCACGCTACACCCTCCTTCCTATCTCGCAGCAGGGAGACAAACCAGGCCAAATCCCGCTTCAGCTGTCCACGAGCAACCTCTGCGAATACTGCGCCACCTCTCGCCGCAGCATCATCAGACGGTGAAAGCAGCGTAAAGATGCCGCTCCAGTCGGTTATTAGCCCCGGAATGTTCATCGGGCGCTTCCCGTCCCCGTGCCGCCTTGCGAGGGAACCCGCCGCTCCCACAATCCAATGGGAGGAGCATAAGCGGGAGAGCCGTTCCAGACTACTTCTCTATGTTCTCCCCCGCATAGGAAATAGGTGAAGGTAAGTCCAGCAGCATCTATAAGGCGCAACCACTTCGCCTCGCCCGCCACCCTGATGTGCTGCCCTGGGCAGACTTCCCACTCCGGCTTCGGTTGCTCCTCCAGGTGCAGTTCTATTGTGTGCCGCAAAATTGGCGTATGCTCATCGGAGTTATCAAGAAGAACCCAGCGAAAGTCCTCTGACGCAGGCACGACAACGCCATGTCTTCCTAGATTGTCCGCAACGCGGTCTCCGATGTTGAACTGTGGCCTCCTCATGGTGTCTCCTTTCTAACGCCGCACACACTGTTGGCCTCCCACTCCAGCACCCGCACCAGCACGCGCCCGTACAGCGTCGTGGCCTTGCGCCGTAGAAACTCCACCTGCGCCCGAAGCGGCCTACACTCCGACATGGCGTCGCCGCCTGTCCAGTACGCCTGCGAGTGCTCCGCCGCATGCATCAGCGTCCCCGCGTCCCACAGCGCCCGCTCTGGCTTGCCGGAGCGCCCCAAGTAGTCGTCGGGGTATCCTAGCGCCGTGTGGGTCTTGTAGATGAAGACGCCATGCGGCAGGTCTTGGCGCACCTGGTTCACGAACGTGGTCACGAGCCACCTGTCGTCACCGTCCAGAAGCAGCATAGCGTCCCGCCAGCGGTTCTGCCAAGCGGCGTCACCCACGACGACGGGGATGGTCGGCGGAGTGAATGCAGACGTGGTGACGAGCACCAACAGAGCCAGGGCGACCAGAAGGAACTTCGTCATGGCTTCTCCTCTCC
>ERZ1292632.999-Hain-H43-01um-R2-999-length-29797-cov-7_pt1 | contig 29797 bp, 24 predicted proteins | sample MGYA00564407_ERZ1292632 | MGnify/ENA primary metagenome ERZ1292632 (study PRJEB36523, sample SAMEA6512637) | groundwater metagenome | collected 2019-01-08 | study: AquaDiva: Metagenomics assemblies of 32 groundwater samples | reverse complement strand
GCCGGCCACAAGGCGGCGCAGGCGCGCGATGGCGCGGCCCTGAGCCGCTTCCTCCACTGGATCGCCGCCGAAGCGCCCAGGGGCGGCCTTACCGAAATCGCCGCCGCCGACCGGCTGGAGGCGTTCCGCAAGGAAACCGGCCTGCTGGAGGATCTGTCCTTCGACACGATCAGCGGCGCGGGGCCGAACGGCGCGGTCGTCCACTATCGGGTCGAGGAAAAGACCAACCGGCCGATCGAAACGGGCAGCCTCTACCTGGTCGATTCAGGCGGCCAATATCGCGACGGCACCACCGACGTCACCCGCACCATCGCCATCGGCACGCCGACCGACGAGATGCGCCGCCGCTTCACTCTGGTCCTCAAGGGCCATGTCGCGCTCGCCCGCGCGGTTTTCCCGAAGGGCACGCGCGGCGGCCAGCTCGATCTGCTGGCGCGCCAATATCTCTGGGCCGAGGGGCTGGATTATGCCCATGGCACCGGCCACGGCGTCGGCAGCTTCCTGTCGGTGCATGAAGGGCCGCAGCGCATCGCCACCTTCGGGGGCGGCGACGAGCCGCTCGCGGCGGGCATGATCCTCTCCAATGAGCCCGGCTATTACAAGACCGGCGAATATGGCATCCGCATCGAAAATCTGGTGCTGGTGGAGGATCGCCCCATTCCCGGCGCGGAAAAGGAGATGCTCGGCTTCGAGACGCTGACCTTCGCGCCCATCGACCGCGCGCTGATCGCCGTCGATCTGCTGAGCCCGGAAGAGCGCGGCTGGATCGACGCCTATCATGCCCAGGTGCTGGCCATAGTCAGCCCCCAACTCGATGGCGACGCGCGCGACTGGCTGACCGCCGCCTGCGCCCCACTCTAATTGGCTCACCCCGCCCGCATATCGCGCGCGGCGGGGTGCGCCATGCAGGCCAATGTGCCCAGCAAGACCAGCGCGCCCGCCAGCGCCAGCGGCGCGGCCAGCCCGTAGCGCATCAGCATCGTCGCCCCGGCCGCGGCGCCCAGGAAGATGGTGAGCACGCTACCGATCCGCCGCGCGAGGTTCGCGCCGGTCCCGCCGGCCAGCCGGGAATCGGCGGCGATGCCGGTGATGGTCAGCGTCAGCACGGTGGTGGTCAGGTCCGGCACCTTCAACTGCCGGATAGTCGCATTGCGAAAGCCCATGGCGACCGCCGTCAGCGCGATGATCGCATATAACGCGCTGCCCTGCGGCGCAACGCTGCCGGTCCAGGCCGCGACGCCCGCGGCGGCCCAGAGCAACGCGGCCTCGACCAGCGCCGCGATCGTCAGCCACCGGCGCAACGGTCGCGCGCTCAGCCGCCGGCCTGTATAGCCCGCGGGCAGGGCGCCGATCAGGAAGGCGGCTATCGCCACCAGGAAGGGCCATATCGCAAAGCCCGGCGTTCCCACCACGCCAAAGCCCAGAAAGACGATATTGCCGGTCATATTGGCGGTGAACACCTTGCCCAGGCCGAGCACGCTCGCCGCATCGACCAGGCCGGTGACGAAGGAGAGGAGCAGCAGCAGCCAGGGGAGGGGCGAGGCGGGGGCTTGGGCGTCGGCCATGAGCAACTCCTTGCATGTGCATGTCCTGGCAGTTTAGGCGCCCGCCCTTCGCTCCGCCATCCGGCGAATATCCGCCGCACCGTTCGATTATCTCGAAAAGCGCCGCTCCCAGCCGCGACCCGGCCGCCTTCGCCGCAATCGGCCCGCAGCCCCGCATCCTTCACCTTGCGCCGCCGTCATGCTAGGCCGCCCTGTCCCCGACCGGCAGAGTGGCATGACGATATCCTCCCTCGACACACGCAGCCCCTCCGCCCGCGACCGCGCGAAGGCCATCATCGGCGGATCGACCGGCAATCTGGTCGAATGGTATGACTGGTATGCCTATGCCGCCTTCACCCTCTATTTCGCGCCGCATTTCTTCCCGTCCGATAACCCGACGGCAGAACTGCTCGGCGCGGCGGCGGTGTTCGCGGTCGGCTTCTTCATGCGGCCGCTCGGCGCATGGATCATGGGCATCTATGCCGACCGGCGGGGGCGCAAGAGCGGGCTTGCCCTTTCGGTGACGCTGATGTGCGCGGGGTCGCTGCTGATCGCGATCGCGCCCACCTATGAGAGCGTCGGCCTGCTCGCGCCCGCGTTGCTCGTGCTCGCGCGGCTGATGCAGGGGCTGTCGGTTGGCGGGGAATATGGCGCCAGCGCCACCTATTTGTCGGAAATGGCGGGGAAGAACCGGCGCGGTTTCTTTTCCTCCTTCCAATATGTGACGCTGATCGGCGGGCAGTTGCTGGCGATCGGCGTCCTGCTCGCGCTCCAGACGATCCTGAGCGAGGCTGCGCTCGACGCCTGGGGCTGGCGCATCCCCTTCGCAATCGGCGCGGCGCTTGCGGTTGTGGTGTTCTGGATCCGCAGCGGCCTTGCCGAGACCGAGAGTTTCGAGAAGGCGAAGGGCAGCGATGCGCCCAAATCAGGGCTGCTCGCCCTGTTCCGCCATCACCCGCGCGAGGCGATCACGGTCATGCTGATGACCGCCGGCGGCACGCTCGCTTTCTATGCCTATTCGATCTACATGCAGAAATTCCTGGTCAACACCAGCAGCTTCGACCGGGAAACCGCCTCGCGCATCAATGGCGGCACCTTGTTCCTGTTCATGCTGCTCCAGCCGGTCGCCGGGGCGCTCAGCGACCGGATCGGCCGCAAGCCGCTGCTGGTCGGCTTCGGCCTGCTCGGCATGATCTGCACCTACCCGCTCTTCGCCACGCTCGAAACGACGCGCGATCCCTTGACCGCCTTTCTGCTGGTGCTCGGTGGCCTTGTGATCGTCACCGGCTACACCTCGATCAACGCGGTGGTGAAGGCGGAAATGTTCCCCGCCCATATCCGCGCGCTTGGCGTCGCTCTGCCCTATGCGCTCGCCAACACCTTGTTCGGTGGGACCGCCGAATATGTCGCGCTGCGCTTCAAGGATGAAGGCTGGGAGCGCGGCTTCTACTGGTATGTGACCGGCATGATCGCCCTGTCGCTGATCGTCTATCTGCGGATGCGCGACACCCGCCGCGAGAGCGCCATATTGGAGGATTGACCGCTCATAGGTCCGTCCTATGACGGCGCAGCGCTTTGCGCTATCCTTCACCCATGCAGACCCGGCTCGTCGAATATTTCCTCGCCATCGAACGCGAAGGCCATTTCGCCCGCGCCGCCGCCGCCTGCAACGTCTCGCAGCCCAGCCTGTCGGCCGGCATCGCTTCGCTCGAAGCGCAACTGGGCAAGCGGCTGATCCGGCGCGACCGCAAGTTCGTCGGGCTGACGGCCGAGGGCGAGGCGATCCTCCCCTGGGCGCGCCAGCTCGTGGCCGCCGCCGAAGCGATGGAGCAGGCCGCCGAGACGGCGCGCGGCCCTCTGAAGGGCGAGTTGCGGATCGGCGCGATCCCCGCCGCCATGCCGATCGTCGGCAGCCTGGCGCGCGCGATGCTGGACCGGCATCCGGGGCTCAATATGTCGGTGCGCGCCCTGACCTCGCGCCAGATCGAGCGGGAGCTGGCCGCGTTCGAGCTGGACGCTGGCATCACCTATCTCGATTTCGAGCCGCCGGCCCATGCGCTCTCGGTCCCGCTCTATGCCGAACGCACGATGCTGGTGAGCGCGACCGGCGGCGTCGCTGTGCCCGATCCGCTCGGCTGGTCCGATCTTGCCGGGCTGCCGCTCTGCCTGCTGCACCAGGGGATGCAGAATCGTCGCATCCTCGACGCTCGCCTCGCCGAGCGCGGCCTGGCGATCCGCCCGCTGGTCACCGCCGACAGCTATATCGCGCTGCTCGCGCTGGTGCAGCATGGCCGGCTCTGCTCGATCATCCCGGACAGCCATGCGACGTTGCTCGACGGCCTTTCCTGGGCGCGCACGGCGCCGCTGCCCGAGATGCACGAAGGCAGCAAGGTCGGCGTGATCGTCGCCAACAGCACGCCGGTCGGCCCGCTTGCTCAGGCGGTGCTCGGCGTCGCGCGCCAGCTGCGCCTGCCGCCGGGCTTTCGGGCCGACTGATAGGATTGGTCTATCATATATAGGCCGGATCGATTTGACGAACGGCCAGCCGCGCGCCACGCTACCGACCCGAAAATGGCGACGGGTCAACTTATATGGACGCATTTATCGAAGGCTGGGTAGCGGTCCATGGCGACGGCCGCGATCAACTCCTGCCGCTGCTTCATGCCGTGCAGGAAGAAGCGGGCTATATCGACGATGCGCTGGTGCCCGCCATCGCCAGGGCGCTCAATCTCAGCCGCGCCGACGTGCATGGCGTCGTCACCTTCTATCATGATTTCCGCCGCACCGCGCCGGGCCGCCATGTCGTGAAGCTCTGCCGCGCGGAAAGCTGCCAGGCGCGCGGCGGCGCGGCCATCGAGGTGGAAGCGGCGCAGCGACTGGGCGTAGCGATGGGCGACACCCGCGCCGACGGGCAGGTCAGCCTGGAGCCGGTCTATTGCCTCGGCCTCTGCGCGATCGGCCCCAATGCGCTGGTCGATGGGCGGCCGGTCGCGCGGATCGACGCGGCGGCGCTCGACCGCATCGCGCTGGAGGTGGCGGCATGACCCGCGTCTATGTGAGCGGCGACATGGCCTCGGTCGCGCTGGGCGCTGACGATGTGGCGCGCGCCTTCGCTGACGCCGGCTGCGAGGTCGTGCGGACCGGATCGCGCGGGCTTTTCAGCATCGAGCCGCTGGTGGAGGTGGAGACGGCCGCAGGGCGGATCGGCTATGGCCCGATCACCTCGGCCGATGCGGCGGCGGTGCTGGCGGGCACGCATCCAGCGCGGTTCGGCCCTGTCGATGAGCTGCCCTTCTTCGCCAGCCAGCAGCGTTTCACCTTCGCCCGCTGCGGCGTCATCGATCCGCTGAGCCTTGCCGATTATGCCGCGCATGGCGGTTGGAAAGGGCTGGAAGCCGCCCGCGCTCTCAGCCCCCAGCTGGTGGTCGATGCAGTCATGGGGTCGGGCCTGCGCGGGCGGGGCGGCGCGGGCTTCCCGACCGGGATCAAGTGGCAGACCGTGCTGGATGCGCCCGCCTCCCCCAAATATATCGTCTGCAACGCCGACGAGGGCGACAGCGGCACCTTCGCCGACCGGATGCTGATGGAAGGCGACCCCTATTGCCTGATCGAGGGTATGGCGATCGCCGCCCATGCGGTCGGCGCGGCACACGGCTATATCTATATCCGCAGCGAATATCCCTTTGCGTGTTCCACGATGCGCGCCGCGATCGAGGCGTCGGCGCATCTGGTCGCGCCCTTCACGCTGGAGGTGCGCGAAGGCGCGGGCGCCTATGTCTGCGGTGAGGAGACCGCGCTGCTCGACTCGATCGAGGGCAAGCGCGGGCAAGTGCGCGCCAAGCCGCCGCTGCCCGCGATCAAGGGGCTGTTCGGCCAGCCGACCGTCATCAACAATGTGCTGAGCCTCGCCGCCGTACCCTTCATCCTGGCGGAGGGGGCGGAGGCTTATGCGGCGGTCGGCTTCGGCCGGTCGCGCGGCACCATGCCGGTGCAGCTCGCCGGCAATGTGCAGCATGGCGGCCTCTACGAAATCGGCTTCGGCGTCACGCTGGGCGAACTCGTGAACGACATCGGCGGCGGCACGGCGAGCGGCCGCCCGGTGCGCGCGGTGCAGGTGGGCGGGCCATTGGGCGCCTATTTCCCGCCGAGCATGTTTCATCTGCCCTTCGACTATGAAGCCTTTGCGCAGGCGGGCGGACTGATCGGCCATGCGGGCATCACCGTGTTCGACGACGGCGTCGACATGGCGCATATGGCGCGCTTCGCGATGGAATTCTGCGCGGCGGAAAGCTGCGGCAAATGCACGCCCTGCCGCATCGGATCGACGCGCGGGGTGGAGATCATGGACCGGATCATCGCGGCGCGGGATAGCGCAACAGCCGTTCGCCCTGAGCCTGTCGAAGGGCGCGCGCGTGCTTCGACAGGCTCAGCACGAACGGAGGGTGGGTATCTGGGTAAAGCCCTCTATTCCCGCGCGCCCGACCGGATCGACGTCTCGCTCGAAGCGCAGACCACCCTGCTGCGAGACCTTGCCGACACGATGAAATATGGCTCGCTCTGCGCGCTCGGCGGCTTCACCCCCTATCCGGTGCTGAGCGCGCTCGACTATTTTCCCGAGGATTTCGGCGCGACCGCGCCCATCAAGGAGGCCGCGGAATGAGCTTTTCCCGCGAAACCGATCATGGCACGCCGCCCGCGCTGGCGACCGGCAAGACCGTCACCGTCACGATCGACGGACAGAGCCTGACCCTGCCCGAAGGCACCAGCATCATGCGCGCCGCCTCGCTCGCGGGCGGCTCCATCCCCAAGCTGTGCGCGACTGACAGCGTGGAGAGTTTCGGCTCCTGCCGCCTCTGCCTGGTCGAGGTGGAGGGGCGCGCCGGCTATCCCGCCTCCTGCACGACGCCGATTGTAGACGGCATGGTCGTGCGCACCCAGACCGATCGGCTGAAGCAGCTGCGGCGCGGGGTAATGGAGCTTTATATCTCCGACCATCCGCTCGATTGCCTCACTTGCGCCGCCAATGGCGACTGCGAACTGCAGGACCAGGCGGGCGCGGTCGGCCTGCGCGACGTGCGCTACGGCTATGACGGCGCGACCAATATGGGCCAGGCGAAGGACCAGTCGAACCCCTATTTCGACTTCGATCCCAGCAAATGCATCGTCTGCTCGCGCTGCGTGCGCGCCTGCGAGGAGGTGCAGGGCACCTTCGCGCTGACCATCGAGAATAAGGGCTTCGAGTCGAAGGTCGCGCCGTCGCAGGGCGAGGATTTCCTCGGCTCCGAATGCGTGTCCTGCGGCGCCTGCGTTCAGGCCTGTCCGACCGCCAGCCTCATCGAGAAGAAGGTGGTCGAAACCGGCACGCCCGACCGCGCGGTCGTTACCACCTGCGCCTATTGCGGCGTCGGCTGCACCTTCCGCGCGGAAATGCGGGGCGAGGAGCTGGTGCGGATGGTGCCGTGGAAGGACGGCAAGGCCAATCGCGGCCATAGCTGCGTCAAGGGCCGCTTCGCCTGGGGCTATGCCCAGCATAAGGAGCGCATCCTCAACCCCATGATCCGTGCCTCGGTCGATGAACCCTGGCGCGAAGTCAGCTGGGAGGAGGCGATCGCCCACACCGCGTCCGAATTCCGCCGCATCCAGGCGAAATATGGCACCCGCAGCGTCGGCGGTATCACGTCGAGCCGCTGCACCAACGAGGAAACCTTCCTCGTCCAGAAGCTGATCCGGCAGGGCTTCGGCAACAATAATGTCGATACCTGCGCCCGCGTCTGCCACTCGCCGACCGGCTATGGCCTCAAGACCACCTTCGGCACATCGGCCGGAACGCAGGATTTCGACAGCGTGATGCGGTCGGACGTCATCCTCGTCATCGGCGCGAACCCGACCGACGGGCATCCGGTGTTCGCCAGCCGCATGAAGCGCAGGCTCCGTCAGGGCGCGAAGCTGATCGTCATCGATCCGCGCCGCACCGATCTCGTCAAGTCGCCCCATGTCGAGGCGGAGCATCATCTGCCCTTACGCCCCGGCACCAATGTTGCGATGCTGACTGCGATGGCGCATGTGATCGTCACCGAGAAGCTCTATGACGAAGCCTTCATCCGCGAGCGCTGCGACTGGGACGAATTTCAGGACTGGGCGGATTTCGTGTCTGAGCCCGCGCGCTCGCCGGAAGCGATCGAGCCGCTGACCGGGGTCGATCCGCAGGACGTCCGCGCCGCCGCACGGCTGTACGCCACCGGCGGCAATGCGGCGATCTATTATGGCCTGGGCGTCACCGAGCATAGCCAGGGCAGTTCGACCGTCATGGCGATCGCGAACCTAGCCATGGCGACGGGCAATATCGGGCGCGAGGGCGTGGGTGTGAACCCGCTGCGCGGCCAGAATAATGTGCAGGGCGCCTGCGACATGGGCAGCTTCCCCCATGAATTTTCCGGCTATCGCCATGTATCGGACGATGCCACGCGAAAGCTGTTCGAGGATGCCTGGGGCGTCGCGCTGGACGCGGAGCCGGGCCTGCGTATCCCCAATATGCTCGACGCCGCGACCGACGGCGCGTTCAAGGCGCTGTTCGTGCAGGGCGAGGATATTCTCCAGTCCGATCCCAACACCCATCATGTCGCCGCTGGGCTTGCCGCCATGGAGTGTGTGGTGGTGCAGGATCTGTTCCTCAACGAAACCGCCAATTACGCGCATGTCTTCCTGCCGGGATCGACCTTCCTCGAAAAGGACGGCACTTTCACCAATGCCGAGCGGCGCATCCAGCGCGTGCGCAAGGTGATGGCGCCCTTGAACGGTTACGCCGACTGGGAGATCGTGCAACTGGTGGCGAACGCGATGGGGCTGGGCTGGGCATACGAGCACCCGTCCGAGATCATGGACGAGATCGCGGCGCTCACCCCGACCTTTGCGGGTGTCAGCTATGACCGGCTGGACGCGGAAGGATCGCTGCAATGGCCGGCGAACGACGCCGCGCCGCACGGCACCCCCACCATGCACATCGATGGTTTCGTGCGGGGGCGGGGCAAGTTCGTCGTCACCGACTATGTGCCCACCGATGAGAAGACCGGCCCGCGCTTCCCGCTGCTGCTCACCACGGGGCGCATCCTTAGCCATTATAATGTCGGCGCGCAGACCCGCCGCACCGCCAACACCGCCTGGCATCCCGAGGACCGGCTGGAAATCCATCCGAGCGACGCGGAGAACCGGGGGTTGAAGGATGGCGACTGGGTGACGCTGCGCAGCCGGGCAGGGGAGACGACGCTGCGCGCGCTGGTGACCGACCGCGTCGCGCCGGGCGTCGTCTACACAACCTTCCACCACCCCGAGACGCAGGCCAACGTCATCACCACCGACTATTCGGACTGGGCCACCAACTGCCCCGAATATAAAGTGACGGCGGTGCAGGTGTCGGCCAGCAACGGGCCGAGCGACTGGCAGCAGGATTATGCGCGGCAGGCGCGGCAGAGCCGCCGTATCCTGCCGCTCGAAGCCGCGGAGTAGCGCGATGAGCGACGACACCCATGTGATGTCCACCGGCGACCGGCTGATCTACATGGCGAACCAGATCGCCCGCAACTTCGCGACGGACGGCGAGGCGCAGGCGGCGGCGCAGACCGCCACCCATATCAGCCTCTATTGGGATCCCGCCATGCGCGCGCGAATCCGTGCGCTGGCGGCGGAGCAGCCCGAGGCGCTCTCGCCGATCGCCGCCGCCGCCCTCCAACGGCTCCATCCTGCCGGTGCGGCCTAAAGCGGCTGCGCGCTCGGCCGGTTCATCGCCCGTCCCAGTTCGCGCTGCAACAGTTCGACCGCCTGCGCCACCTTGGGCAGCAAATGGCGGCGCTGCGGATAGACGGCCCAAATCGGTTCGTCCTCGGGCTGCGCCTCCTCCAGCAGCAGTTCGACCATGCCATGTTTGAGATAGGGCAATATGTAGAAGTCGGGCAGCTGGCAGATGCCGAACCCGGCGACACAAGCCTCGATTACCGCATGGCCGCTGTTGCAGCGGAACCGCCCCCTGGGCCGGTGGAGGATTTCCCGATCGCCCTGCCGGAAGTGCCACGTCGCCGCCGTGCCGACGATGCAGGCATGGTCCGCCAAAGCCTCGATCCGGTCCGGGCGGCCGGCGCTGTTGAGATAGCTCGGCGCGGCGCAGGTATAGAGGGTGCGGGAAGCGACCCGCGTTGCGATCAGCCGGGGATCGGTGACCGTTCCGGTGCGGATCGCCAGATCATAGCCCTCGCTCGCCAGATCGACCACCCGGTTGGACAGGTCGATCGACACCGACAGGCGCGGATGCTGACCTGCGAAGCGGCGCAGGATCGGGGCGACGAACCGCTCGCCCATGGTCGTGGAACAGGTCACCCGCAACTCGCCCTGCGGCTCGCTGCGTTCGCTAATCAGCGCGATCGCCTCGTCCCGCTCCTGCGCGATCCGGGCGCACCGCTCGTAAAAGGCCTGGCCCGTATCGGTCAGCCGGACGTTGCGGGTGGTGCGATGGAAGAGCTGCGCGGCGACGCGCCGCTCCAGCGCCATGATCGCGCGGCTGACATGCGTGGTGGACATGCCGAGCGCGCGCGCGCCCTTCGTGAAGGAGCCGGTCGTTGCGACGCTCAGAAACTCGTCTATCCCATCCCACCCCGACATGATTATCCCATATATGAAAAGATGATTTTCGCAGAAACTATATTATCGCAGGACAGCTATACTATTATCACGGTGAGCCGTCGAGGCGCCGCCGCCGGCACCGCAAAGAGTCTGGAGACAAGATGAAAACCCGTGCAGCCGTCGCTTTTGAAGCCAAGAAGCCTCTCGAGATCGTCGAACTCGACCTGGAAGGGCCAAAGCCCGGCGAGGTGCTGGTCGAAATCATGGCGACCGGCATCTGCCATACCGACGCCTACACGCTCGACGGCTTCGACAGCGAAGGCATTTTCCCCTCGATCCTGGGCCATGAAGGCGCGGGCATCGTGCGGGAGGTCGGCGTGGGCGTCACCTCGGTCAAGCCCGGCGACCATGTGATCCCGCTCTACACGCCCGAATGTCGCCAGTGCAAAAGCTGCCTCAGCGGCAAGACGAACCTGTGCACCGCGATCCGCGCGACCCAGGGCAAGGGGCTGATGCCCGACGGCACGACCCGCTTTTCCTACAAGGGGCAGCCGATCTACCATTATATGGGCTGCTCGACCTTCTCCAACTTCACCGTGCTGCCCGAGATCGCGGTGGCGAAAATCCGCGAGGATGCTCCTTTCCAGTCGAGCTGCTATATCGGGTGCGGCGTCACCACGGGCGTCGGCGCGGTCATCAACACGGCGAAGGTGCAGGTGGGCGACAATGTCGTCGTCTTCGGCCTGGGCGGCATCGGCCTCAACGTCATCCAGGGGGCGCGTCTGGCCGGCGCGAACAAGATCATCGGCGTCGATATCAACCCCGATCGCGAGGAATGGGGCCGCAAGTTCGGCATGACCGACTTCCTCAACAGCAAGGGGCTGAGCCGCGAGGAAACGGTCGCCAAGGTAGTCGAACTGACCGACGGCGGCGCGGATTACACGTTCGACGCGACCGGCAATACCGAAGTGATGCGCACCGCGCTGGAGGCGTGCCATCGCGGCTGGGGCACCAGCATCATCATCGGGGTGGCGGAAGCGGGCAAGGAAATCAGCACCCGCCCGTTCCAGCTTGTCACCGGCCGCAACTGGCGTGGCACCGCGTTCGGCGGGGCGAAGGGGCGCACCGATGTCCCCAAGATCGTCGACATGTACATGACCGGCAAGATCCAGATCGACCCGATGATAACCCATGTCATGGGGCTGGAGGAGATCAACACCGCCTTCGACCTGATGCATGCCGGCAAGTCGATCCGATCGGTCGTCGTCTTCTAAAAGTCCACATCAACCAAGGGAGAAGCGATATGGCAGTCATTTCGGGTGACGGGGTGTTTTCGCACACCTGCGTGGGGGCAAGCGACCTTGCTGGGTCTGCGGCCTTCTATGATGCTGTGCTGACGCCCCTGGGGGTCAAAAATCTCGGCCCCTTCGGCGACAACATCATTCTGTACGGCAAGGACAAGCCGGCCTTTCTCGTGCTGCGGCCGGGCAATGGCGAGGCGCCGTCCGGCAACGGGGTGACGATCGGTTTCGCCGCCGCCAGCACGGAACAGGTTGACGCCTTCCACGCGGCCGGGATTGCCGCGGGCGGCACATGCGAGGGGGCGGCCGGCCCGCGCGGTCACCTCCCCGGCGCCTACGCTGCCTATCTGCGTGACCCGGCGGGCAACAAGATCTGCGCCTACACCTTCACGGAAGCCAACTAATCGATGGAGCAGGTCAGCACTAATCGGTCCTTCGGCGGCGAGCAGGGCGTTTTCAAGCACGCGTCCGCCGCTACGGGCACGGACATGACCTTTTCGGTCTTCGTGCCGCCGCATGAGCCGGGGGCCAAGATGCCGGTCGTCTGGTATCTGTCGGGGCTGACCTGCACCCATGCCAATGTAACGGAAAAGGGCGAGTTTCGCGCCGCTTGCGCGGACCTCGGCCTGATCTTCGTCGCGCCCGACACATCCCCGCGCGGTCCGGATCTGCATGGGAACCCCGTGCCGGACGATCCCGCCGGCGCCTATGATTTCGGCTTGGGCGCGGGCTTCTATGTCGATGCGACGCAGCCGCCCTATGCCGCCCATTACCGTATGTGGACCTATGTCACGGAAGAGCTGCCGGCGCTGGTGGCCGAGCATTTCCCCGTCGATATGGCGCGGCAGGGCATTACCGGCCATTCCATGGGCGGCCATGGCGCGCTCACCATCGGGCTGACTCACCCCGACCGTTTCAAGTCCGTGTCCGCCTTCGCGCCGATCGTCGCGCCCGGGCAGGTGCCCTGGGGGCACAAGGCGCTGGCCGGCTATCTGGGCGAGGACCGGGCGCTTTGGCGGCGGCATGACGCGGTCGCGCTGATCGAGGATGGGGCGCGCCTGCCGGCGTTGCTGGTGGACCAGGGAGAAGCCGACCCCTTCCTCGCCGAGCAGCTGCGGCCCGACCTGCTGCGCCAAGCCTGCGAGACAGCCGGTATCGACCTCAGCCTGCGGCTCCAGCCCGGTTATGACCATAGCTATTATTTCATCTCGACCTTCATGGCCGACCATCTGCGCTGGCACGCGGCGCGGCTGGCCTGACGGGCGGATCGCAAAAGGAGAGAAGGGCGAGAATGTCGCAGATCATCATCATCGACCGCGCGGGGGCGGAGCATCCGGTCGAGGCGCAGGCCGGCCTGTCGGTCATGGAAATCATCCGCGACAATGGCTTCGACGAACTGTTGGCGCTGTGCGGCGGCTGCTGTTCCTGCGCGACCTGCCATGTCTTTGTCGATCCAGCCTTCGCCGATCGCCTGGGGCCGATGAGCGAGGACGAGGACGACCTGCTCGAAAGCAGCGATCATCGCGCCGAAACAAGTCGCCTGTCTTGCCAGATCGCCTTTGCCGACAGCTTGGACGGTCTGCGCGTCACCATCGCGCCGGAGGATTGATCCATGCCGGCCGACCTGCTCCGCCGCTATTATGCGGCGTTCAACCGGGGCGACAGCGCCGCCATGCTGGAGCTGCTGACCGACGATGTCGTCCATGAACCCTCGCAGGGGGCGGTGCGCGAGGGCAAGCAGGCGTTCGCCGACTTCCTCGATCATATGAACCGCTGCTATCGCGAGCAGGTGATCGACCCTATATTCCTGACGTCCGCCGATGGCGCGCGGGCGGCGGCGGAGTTCATGCTGGAGGGCGAATATCTCGCCACCGACCCCGGCCTGCCGCCCGCAACCGGCCAACGCTATCGCCTCCGGGTCGGCGCCTTCTTCGCCATCGCCGATGGGCGGATCGCCCGCGTCAGCAACCATTATAATCTCGCGGACTGGCTGGATCAGGTGAAGCGGGGATGACACAGGCGGCCGCCGACGCCGCCATCACGGTCGAGCGCATCGGCCGTGACGCCGCCACTCTGCGCGCGCTCGCCACGCTGCGGATGACGGTGTTTCGCAGCTGGCCCTATCTGTACGACGGCAGCCTTGATTATGAGGCCGCCTATCTCGACGAATTTCTGCGCGACCAGGCGGCGGTGCTGATCGTCGCGCGGCTGGGCGACATTCCGGTCGGCATGGCGACCGCCTCGCCCATGGCGGGCCAGTCGGACGCCGTGACCGCGCCCTTCCTGGCAGCGGGCCTTGACCCTGCAACCTTCTTCTATTTCGGCGAATCGGTGCTCCTTCCCCAGTTTCGCGGGCTGGGCATCGGGCACCGCTTCTTCGACCTGCGCGAGGCGGCGGCGCGCGCCGCCGGGGCGACCGGCGCGACCTTCGCGGCGGTCGAGCGCGATCCCGATCATCCGGCCCGGCCGCACGATGTACGCGATCTAGCGCCCTTCTGGGAGCGGCGCGGCTATCGCGCCGACCCCCGCCTCATGATGACGCTACGCTGGAAGGAACGCGGCGCGCCGCAGGAGAGCGACCATAGGATGCGCTTCTGGCGCAAATCGCTGGCGGAGGGCTGAGGCGGCGACGGGATAGCCCCGCCGTTCCGTAGCCCTCCGGCTGGACCGTCATCCACGACATGACAGCGAACGAAGGCAACCGGCGTGGCACCCCAGAGCCTTGGCGCCCCCGCTCACCCCTTCCCCTTGAGCCCCAGCAGCGCAGCGAAGGGGCTCGCCTGTTCCTCGGTCATCACCCCGGCTTCCTTCAGCACCGCGTCGGCGTCGGGCGACCGGGGGTAGGGGGTCATCGCCAGCGCCATCGTCTCGGCCACCGCCTCGCCCATATCGATCGCCTGCCCGTCATAGCCGATCGTGTCGACATCCTCCGCGTCCAGTTCCAGCTCCTCGCCCTCCACCACACCGTCCTCCACCACGAAGCGCAGCGCGAAGTCGGTGTCGATCGTCTCGGGCACCGGCTCTCCGGTGGCGATGCAGGGCTGGGCCAGCGCCGCGCGCACCCGCCCGCGCGCCAGAATCGCGCCGGCTTCCTCGGTCAGGCTATAGTCCGCCTCCAGCCGGTCGAGCGCCGAGAGGCCGAACCGCTTCGCCAGCGCCACCCGCTCGGCCTCGTCGGCCGCGATATGCGTCTCGCCGGTCAACCGCTTGACCTGCTCGGCCCGCACGACCCGCGAAAATTCCGGCGTCCCGCTCATCCAAGGTCTCCCGCCAGCAATGCCTCGCGCGTCACGCAGCCGATCCGCACCCAGCGCGCCCGCAGCGCCCCTTCGACATGCGCCACCGCCTCCGCCGGCACATCCGCGCCGCGATAGAGGTTGCGCCGCAGCACCTCGTCGAGCGCCGCCTCGCCGCCGAGCGCGGCGCGATAGGCGCTGATCCGCCCGCCGAGCGCGCTCATCATCCGCCCGACATGCTTGCCCACGACCACGTCGCCAATCCCTTCCTGCCGCAACTGCCCGTCCATATCGTCAACGAACAACTCGGTCAGCCAGACGCTGTCCTGCGCCGCGCCGAGCTGCTCCAGCCGCATCAGCACCTGCGCCAGCACCGCGACGATCATGTCGAACCGCCCGTCGAGCGCATCGGGCACGGCCCCGTCCAGATACCAGTGCGGCTGCCGCCCCTCGGCGACCACGGCATGGTAGAGCGGCAGCAGACCCTCGCGCGGATCGCTGCGGCCCAAAAGGCGATGCAGGAAGGAAGAGGCAGGCATGGTACGGCGCTTCTGTGCAAAAGGGGGATGTTCGCGCCCCTTGCCGGGGACCGCGCATTTCCATATTGATCGCTGCGCCGCCCAATGCAACAGCGGCACCTTGAGTTTTACGCATGGCGCGGGCGCGCCCCCGCAGGAGATATTCATGCCCCAGTTCAGCCGCCATGACCGCCGCGGGCGCGTGATAATCGCGATCGGCCTGGCCGCGCTGCTGGTCGGCACGTCCGCCTGCACCCGCATCCGCACGCATCAGGGCTATCAGGTCGACAAGCTGCTGGTGGATTCGGTCCAGCCCGGCATCGACAATCGCGCCTCGGTGGAAGGCACGCTGGGCCGTCCGACCTTCGTGTCGCAATTCGGTCAGCAGGACTGGTATTATGTCTCGCGCAACATGCGCCAGCTCGCCTTCGCCAATCCCAAGCCGGTCGAGCAGACCGTGCTGCGCGTCCGCTTCGATCCCGCCGGCAATGTCGTCGCGGTCGATCGCATGGGGCTGGAACAGGTCGCGCGCATCTCGCCCGCTGGCGACAAGACGCCCACGCTTGGCCGCAATCGCAGCCTGTTCGACGAAATTTTCGGCAATATCGGCGCGGTCGGCGCGGGTGGCATGGGCGGCGGCAATGCCGGCCCCAATGGCGGCGGTCCGAACGGCAGCTGAGTAAATGCGCAAACAGCTGTCCCACTCGCTGTTCCACTTGGGCTGAAAAAGGGCGCTCCGGCCTGACCGAAGCGCCCTTTTTCGTGGGCTTGAAAGCCTGTCGGCCGGTCAGGCCCGCCGCGTTCCCGAAAAGGCCGACGCGCCGAACGCGCCCAGCTGCATCGTTCCGCTGATGCTGTCGCCCGAAACCTCCGCCTCGCACTCCAGCGTCATCGGCATCGGCATGGTCATTTCCATCTTCCATGTCAGCTTGTCGCCCGCGACCTGCCCGTCGACCACGTCGAGCGACCCCATCATTCCGGCGAAGGTGCCGTTGAAGCGATCCCCGCTGCTGATGACGGTGAACACGCCCTTCTGGTCCCCCATCGGCGTCTTGGCCACGCAATCATAAGCGCCATCCACTGTAGCCATCTCGAATCTCCTTTACGCTTCCGTCAATCGGCGAGCGTGCCCGTTTCCACCGGCAGCCCCACCGCGTCAAGCTGCGGCCGCACCAGCTTGGCGTCGCCCACCACCACCCAGATCAGCCGGTCGGGATTGATCGCCTCGCGCGCCGCCTTGTCCAGATCGGCGGCGGTCATGGCGCGATAGGTCTTGGGCAGCGTCTCATAATAATCGTCGGGCCGCCCGATCAGGTCGTTGCGCATCATCGCCGACAGCAGCTCCGACGACGTCTCGAAACTGCCGGGCAGCGAGAGGATCTGGCTGTTGATTGTCTGGTTGCGCTCGGCCTCGGTCGTGCCCTTCGTGGTCAGATAGTCGCTGATGTCCTTGCGCGCCGCCAGGATCGATTCGCCCGTCTTGTCGGTCTGCACCGGGGCGTAGACCAGCAGCGGGATCGTGTCCTTGACGCCGGGCAGCGCGGTCCCGGCATAATAGGCCCAGCCCTTGGTCTCGCGCAGGTCCATGATGAGCCGCGAGGAGGTGGAGCCGCCCAGCACCTCGTTGGCGGTCTGGAGCGTCACCGGATTGTCGGTGCCCTTCTTGTCGGTCAGCAGCCCGGCGAGGATCATCGACTGCGGGCTTTGCGGCTTGTCGATGAGGACGATCCGCGCCGGCCGCGCCATCCGGTCCTTGCGGAAGGTCTTGACGCCCTTGGCCGCCGCCGGCGCCTTCCAGTCGCCGAAGCGCTTTTCGAGCAGCGGCATCAGTTCGGCCAGCGTCGTGTCGCCCGCCGCGAAGATGGTGGCATTGTCGGGCCGCAGCCACTTGTCGTGGAAGCCGGTAAGGTCAGCCCGCGTCACCGCCTTGACCCCGGTCTCGGTGCCGGAGCCGGTGAAGGGAATGCCGTAGGGATGCGCCTGCCCGAAGAGCAAGGGCGGCAGCATCCGCTGCGCGATCGCCATCGGCTCGGTCTTTTCCGCCTTGATCCGGGTCAGTATCTGCCCGCGCAGCCGCTCGACCTCCTCGGGCTTGAACGCCGGGTTGCGGATCACGTCGGCCAGCAGCCCCAGCGACGCATCCAGATTGGGCTTGAGCGCGAACAGGCCGACCGTCGTGCGGTCCATGCTGTTGGCGGCGCTGATCGTCGCGCCCAGCCGTTCCTGTTCCTCAGCGATCTGCTTGCCCGTCCGGCTCGTCGTGCCTTCATCGAGCAGCGCGGTGGTCAGCCCCGCCGTCCCCAGCTTCGCCTTGTCATCGGCCGCATTGCCCGCGTCGAAGCCGACCGAGACCCGCACCGTCGGCACCGCGGTGCGCCGCGCGAACACGACCTTGATCCCGCTCTTCAGCGTCGCCCGCTCGACATCTGGGAAGTCCAGATCCTTGACCGGCTCGATCGGCGGCTCGGCGATCTTGGTCGGGGCAGGGGGGCTGCCCGCCGCCGGAGCAGGGGAACCCGGCTGCTGGAAATAGGCGGGATGGTGCGTCGCTCCCTTCGCATTGCCCGCCAGCGCATTGTCCGCCGCGCTCCGCTCGCCCGGCGACACGGTCAGCCGCAGCACCGGCCGACCCAGCCATTTTCGCGCCGCCGCGCTCACCGTCGCGGGCGTCGCGGCGGCGTAGATGGCCAGGTCTTTCTTATATTTCTCGGGATCGTTGGAATAGACCGCGCCTTCGGCCAACGTCACTGCCTTGCCCGAAAAGCCGCCCACCTTCTCCAGCCCCGAAATCGTGCCCGACGCCTGTTGCGTCGCGGCGCGCAGCACCTCGTCGGCGGTCGGCCCCTTGGCGAGATAGTCGGCGAGCAGCTGGTCCAGCCGCTTGCCCACCGCGACCGGGTCCACGCCTGGCTTCACGTCCACCGTGATCTCGACCATGCTGAGCTTTTCGAACGGCAGCATCGCCGCCTTGACTGCCACCGCCACCTTCTCGTCGCGCACCAATATGGTGTCGAGACGCGAGGAGGCGAGACCGCCGAAGATCGACAGCGCCAGGTCGAGCTGTGGCAGTTCGGGCGAATTCAGCCCCGGCACGATCCAGTTGCGGTAGAGGCGGGTAGCGGCGACATTGTCGTGCATCGTCACCTCGGCGTCCTTCGCCAGCGTCGGCACGGTCGCATCGACATCCTGCGGCGCGGGGCCGGCGGGGATATTGCCGAACCACTTCTCGACCTTCGCCTTCGCCGTCGCCACGTCGATATCGCCGGCCAGCACCAGCACGGCATTGTTGGGGCCATAATGCGTCTTGAACCAGCTCTGCACGTCGGCGAGGCTGGCGGCGTTGAGGTCCGCCATCGACCCGATGGTCGAGTGGCGATAGGGGTGGCCCTCCGGCAGTAGCGCGGCGAGCTGGGCATATTCGACCAGCCCATAGGGCTCATTCTCGCCCATCCGCTTTTCGTTCTGCACGACCCCGCGCTGGGTATCGAGCTTCACCTGAGTCACTGCGCCCAGCAGATGCCCCATCCGGTCGGACTCGAGGAACAGCGCCCGGTCGAGCGCGCCGGTCGGCACCGTCTCGAAATAATTGGTGCGGTCGAACCAGGTCGTCCCGTTCCAGTCGGTCGCGCCGATATCCTCCAGCCGGCCGAAGAAGGGGCCATCGGCATTTTCCGAGCCGTAGAACATCAGATGCTCGAACAGATGCGCGAACCCGGTCTTGCCCGCCGGCTCGTGCCGCGACCCGACATGATACCAGACCGACACGGCGACGATCGGCGCCTTGCGGTCGGTATGGACGATAACGCGCAGCCCGTTTGGAAGGCGGAACTCCTCATAGGGAATGTCCACTTTCGACACGAGGCTGGAAAGCGGGGCAGGCGCGGCGGTGGCGGTTGCAGCGGCCTGCGCCAGCGCAGGAGCGGGCGTCAGAGCGATAGCGGACAGGCCGGCCAGCAGGGTCAGGCGGCGCGACAGGCGAGACAGGATCATGGAACGGCCTTCTGCGAATGAGCGTATGGACCAGCGGCACGGACGCGCCGCATCTGCCATCACCATAGCGGGGCGTGGTAGCGGCGCAATACGGATAAAGGGGGCGTGATGGGCCGAGGGAGTCCATGCTCCACCGCATTCCGTATAACATCAATCAACTTGGATAAGTTAATTGACTCTGTAGTGCAGATGAAACATTCTAACGATAGTTCTTCTTGATCGGCCCAAGTGCCGACAAAAAGCCTGCATAAATCGCTGGAGAGGTCATCGGATATTCTCGGATATACGGGGGCTTACGCTTGCTGGATAATATTGTTGGGGATTTGTTCGCACGGGTCGACCGGCTCACGGGCGAGCATACCAAGCGCAACCCGCGCACGGCCGAAATTCATTCGGCTCGCAAGCAAGTCATGCGCGTCCGCGGCCGCACCTATCAGGCAGGCCGTGCTATGGCGCTCACCCAGCTCGCTATAGCTGAGGGCGATGTGACGGCGGCGGTGCCGTCGCTTCTCGCCGCCGCCCGCACGGGCAACGGTGCGGAGCGCGCCCGCGCCATTGCGTTGAGCGGTGATCTCGCGCGCATGATCGTCACTGCGCCCGGACGGGGCATCGCCCGCAAGCAGGACGATGTGCCGGGCCTTTACCAGCACTTGGAAAAGATCGCCCGGCTTGGCTCTCCCGATCTTGCCAAGCGGGTTCGCACCTACCGGCTCGTCGCTGCCAACCAGCTGATCGCCGCGCTTCGGCTTGCGATTCTCCGTACCGAGACGGATGAAAATGCGGCGCATGACATCGTCCTGATTGTCGGACGGCTCCTGTCCCGGAAGCGCGCCGACGCGGTCGTCAACCGCATCAACGGGATGCTTGAAAAGCTCGACCTGCACGAAAAGCCCGAACTGCAGTCGGCGATTTATCGCTTCGTCTTCGACGCGCGGGTGCGCGCCGCCAGCCGGTCGGCCGGCGCGCCGCCCACGGCGGAAGAAGTGACCGAATTTCTTGAAGCGAACGGCCATGCCGGCGCACGGGCGCTCGCCCAGTCGAAGGAGACGTTCACGGTCGCGTTCGACGGGTGCGAGGCGGTCAAGGATCGTATCGTTGACGGCTTCCGTGCGTTTTGCCGGGACACGCCGACCAGGGCGGGGGCCAAGCATCTGCTGGACATCGCGTCCTGGACCCAGCGCTTCTGGCGCGACGCCGCATTCCGCGATCCTCTGCTGGAAGAAATCGCGTCGATGATCGCGAAGGAGCGTGGTGGCGCAGCGGACTTCCTGCGCGGCCTCGTCGCCTTCCTTCAGGGCCGCATCGCCGACGCGGAAGCGCAATTCGCCGGTGCGGTCGAGAAGTCGGCAGAACTTGCGAAGACCGGCGCATCCAGCTTTTTCGCCGGCCTTTCCGAAGAGGATGAAGCCCCGCTTCTCCGCCCCGACACCGACTTCACCAACGTCAATCGTACCGACCACGCCTTTGTATGCTGTGCGGACTTGAAATATTTCGAGCGCTACGCTGCGAACTATCTGAAATCCGCCCGTGAGAAGGGCGGGCGGATCAGGCTTCACTTCCATATCGCCGCGCCCACCCATCGTCAGGCGCGCCAGGCGTTCAAGAGGCTGCTGAGCGGGGAACGCAACGTCTCTTTCAGCAGCGAAGTGCCGATCTTCCCGATCCCGACCTATTATGCCAGCATGCGCTTCCTGCGCGCGCCCGATTTCCTCACCTATGTCGCCGATCGGGTCGTGCTGACCGACATTGACGTTCTGTTCCGCGCAAATGCGAACAATTTCCTCAAGTCTCCGCTGTTCGCCGAAGCAGATCTCGGTCTGCGCGTCTATGACAAGGTCCGCCTGCTCGGCTGTTATGGCCGTCCGCGCGACAAATTCTTCCGCTATCCCCGGCTGGTTCCCTGGGGGCAGGTCAATGCCGCCGCCGTCCTGCTGCTCGCCACGCCGGCTGGCCGCCACGCCGCCGAGCAGATCGCGCGGGACATGCGCCGCCATCTCGGCCGCGCGCTCAAGGACCGCAACTCCGCCTGGTGGATCGACCAGAACTCGCTGCTCGCCACGCTTCTGACGCTGCGGGCGGAAGGAGGCGTTCGCATCGTCAATCTGGAGGATGCCGGGTTGCCGTGCGGGTCGTTCGATTATACCGGCAGCGAAGCGATGCCGGGCGGCCATCCGCTAGTGGGCGGGTTCTGACCGACGCCTCAGTCGCCCCGCCGTTCATCGCCCGTTCCCGGAACAGGCGGTAACAGGGAGCGTTGCCCACGCTGACCGGCTTGCGGGAGACGATCGGATGAATCATGTTGTGCTGACGCGCTCGGGCGCGTTGCTGCTGTTCCTTGGACTAGCCCAGTCCGGTCCGGGCGTTGGGGCGGCGCCCCCCTCCAGCGCGGCCGGCACTATCGCCGACTATATGCTGATGAATGTCTGCGTCGACGGCAATGATCGCGCGATCGCCGGCATTCCGCCCCGATGTCCCGGCGGGCGGCAGCGCGACATTCGGCCGGGCGATCTCCTCTATTATCGCCACGCCGATTTTCCGCTGCCGGGCGCAAAGGGCTGCGCCGCCGCTATGCAGTCCCAACGCTTCGCCTTGCCGCTCAGGACGGCGGGCTCGGATGAGCGCGGGCGGCGCTATACGCTGGTTGCCGGCTGGACGGATTACCCCCCAGTCGGTCAGCCATGCCAGTATAACCGCTTCGACGCCCGCGATACCGCTACCCTGCTTGCGATCGGCCCCGAGGGCGCGAGTCTTATCGGGGCGCATCACCATAATAGCTGGTTTCTCACCACCGGCCCGGCTTTTGCCGATCCGCGCAAGGCGGGTGCGAGCCGCTTCATGGGCGCTTGGGCTTTCCCCGCCGCCATTCCGGCCAAGGGGAAGGTCGGCTGGGGCATATTCGGGCGCCGTACCGTTAAGTCGCCCCGGCCTGACTTCGCCGGCGCGGCGGGGCTTGCGCCCGGGGGGCAGCGCGCGCCGACGCCCTCGATCCAGTTCTGGAAGCGGATCGACTTCCAATATGGATCGAAGGATCGCCCGACCATGACGCTCGACACACTCCTGCAAATCCCCTTCACCCGCGTCGGCCCGACCAAGGATGCGCCTGGCGGCTCGCAAGGGTCGGAACATGCCTACCTCACCCGCGAATATGGCTTTGTCACCCGATGGGAAAACTGGTCGGCGGAAGACGCGCGCAAGGATGTGATGGGACAGGCGCGCAAAGCCTACACCACCCCCGGCTGCACGAAACCCGCGACCATCGCTGGCCAGATTACCCCGCATTTCCACGCCGGCGAGATCGAGGACAATCCGCGCGAGCGTTATTACCGGCAGCTCATCTCCACCAGCGACGGGACGAAAACCACCCGCAAATATTGGTATATGACCGGCTGTCACGACTTCACCAACATCGCGGCCGTTAAGCCCTTCGATCCCTATGGCGCGATGAACGATCGCGTTTTTGGCACGACATTCCTCAGCCAGTTTCAGGCACGCCGCTGAAGCCGCCACTGGCGCAAATTTCTGCGCCACCCTTGTGTTGTTTTTCGGCAACACTACATGCTGGGCGTCTGGAAAGAGTGAGACGCCATGAACCTCGACAAATTCACCGATCGCGCCAAGGGCTTCCTCCAGTCGGCGCAGACCGTTGCCATCCGCATGAGCCACCAGCGGATCAGCCCGGAGCATCTGCTGAAAGCGCTGCTGGAGGATGAGCAGGGCATGGCATCCGGCCTCATCAGCGCGGCGGGCGGCACGCCGCAGGTTGCACTGCGCGAAACCGATGCGGCGCTCGCCAAGGTGCCGTCCGTCTCGGGCAGCGGCGCGCAGCAGACGCCGGGGCTCGACAATGACGCCGTGCGCGTCCTCGATACCGCCGAGCAGGTGGCGCAGAAGGCGGGCGACAGCTTCGTCACGGTCGAGCGGCTGCTGCTCGCGCTCACCCTCGCCGCGACGACCGCGGCGGGCAAGGCGCTCGCCGCCGCCGGGGTGAAGCCCGACGCGCTCAACGCCGCCATCAATAGCTTACGCGGCGGCCGCACCGCCGACACGGCGGGCGCGGAGGATCGCTACGACGCGCTCAAGAAATTCGCCCGCGATCTCACCACCGCTGCACGCGAGGGCAAGCTCGATCCGGTCATCGGTCGCGACGAGGAAATCCGCCGCACCATCCAGATCCTCGCCCGCCGCACGAAGAACAACCCCGTCCTCATCGGCGAACCCGGCGTCGGCAAGACCGCCATCGCCGAGGGGCTGGCGCTCCGCATTGCCCATGGCGACGTGCCCGACACGCTCAAGGACCGCACGCTGATGGCGCTCGACATGGGGTCGCTCATCGCCGGCGCCAAATATCGCGGCGAGTTCGAAGAACGCTTGAAGGGCGTGCTGGACGAGGTGAAGGGCGCGGACGGCCAGATCATCCTCTTCATCGACGAGATGCACACGCTGATCGGCGCGGGCAAGTCCGAAGGCGCGATGGACGCTGGCAACCTGCTGAAACCCGCCCTCGCGCGCGGCGAACTGCACTGCATCGGCGCGACCACGCTCGACGAATATCGCAAATATGTGGAGAAAGACCCCGCGCTCCAGCGGCGCTTCCAGCCGGTCTTCGTCGGCGAACCGACGGTCGAGGACACCATCTCGATCCTGCGCGGCATCAAGGACAAATATGAGACGCACCACGGCGTGCGCATCGCCGACAGCGCGATCGTCTCCGCCGCGACGCTCAGCAACCGCTACATCACCGACCGCTTCCTGCCCGACAAGGCGATCGACCTGATGGACGAGGCCGCCTCGCGCATCCGCATGGAGGTGGAGAGCAAGCCCGAAGAGATCGAGAATCTCGACCGCCGCATCATGCAGCTCCAGATCGAGCGCGAGGCGCTCAAGAAGGAAAGCGACCAGGCGTCGAAGGACCGGCTCGCCGCGCTCGAAGCCGACCTCGCCAATCTGGAGCAGCAGTCGGCCGAACTGACCCAGCGCTGGCAGGCGGAAAAGGACAAGATCGCCGGCGAGGCCAGGCTCAAGGAGCAGCTTGACGCCGCGCGCGTGGCGCTGGAGCAGGCGCAGCGCACCGGCGAATATGCCAAGGCGGGCGAGCTGCAATATGGCACTATCCCTGGCCTTGAAAAGCAGCTTGAAGAGGCGCAGTCCGCCTCCAAAGGCGCGATGTTGCGCGAGGAGGTGACGCCGGAAGACATCGCCGCCGTCGTCTCCCGCTGGACCGGCATCCCGGTCGACCGGATGCTGGAGGGCGAGCGCGAGAAGCTGCTGAATATGGAGGCGGAACTCGGCAAGCGCGTGATCGGTCAGGCCCATGCAGTCAAGGCCGTCGCCACCGCCGTCCGCCGGTCACGCGCCGGCCTGCAAGATCCCAACCGTCCGCTCGGCAGCTTCCTGTTCCTCGGCCCCACCGGCGTCGGCAAGACCGAGCTGACCAAGGCGCTCGCCGGCTTCCTGTTCGACGACGACAGCGCGATGGTCCGCATCGACATGAGCGAGTTCATGGAGAAGCACTCGGTCGCCCGCCTGATCGGCGCGCCGCCCGGCTATGTCGGCTATGAGGAAGGCGGCGTGCTGACCGAAGCCGTCCGCCGCCGGCCCTATCAGGTCGTCCTCTTCGACGAGGTGGAAAAAGCGCATGGCGACGTGTTCAACATCCTGCTCCAGGTGCTGGACGACGGCCGCCTGACCGACGGGCAGGGGCGCACGGTCGATTTCACCAACACGATCATCGTGCTGACCTCCAACCTTGGGAGCCAATATATCGCCGCGCTGGGCGACGATGATCCGGTCGAGAAGGTCGAGGATCAGGTGATGGACGTGGTCCGCGCCCATTTCCGTCCCGAATTCCTCAACCGGCTGGACGAGATCATCCTGTTCCACCGCCTGGGCGCGGCGCACATGGCCCCGATCGTCGACATCCAGGTCGCCCGCATCGGCAAGCTGCTGAAGGACCGCAAGATCACCCTCGACCTGACCGACGGCGCGCGGGCGTGGCTGGGCCGGGTCGGCTACGACCCGGTCTATGGCGCGCGCCCGCTGAAGCGCGCGGTGCAGCGCTACCTGCAAGACCCCCTCGCCGACCTCATCCTGCGCGGCGAAGTGCCTGACGGGGCAACGGTGCGGGTCGAGGATGGGGATGGAGCGTTGCGGTTGGAGGTGGTGTGATCGGCAGCGAGACTGCTGGCAAAATTGCACTTAAGCGGTAGGCTCGCTCTTTCCATTGGGGAGCTTCAACATGTCGTCAACCGCTTTCAACAGCCTGACCCGCAGATCATTCCTCGCGGCAAGCAGCATGGCGTTTGCTGCGGGAGGATGCGCCACGGTGACGCCGCCCAAGCCCCGCTCCTACATGGATGGCCTCAGTTTTCTGCCGGAGGACTTGGCGGACATCCAACGGGCGGGCCTAAATGGCATGGTGTGCGACGTGTCAGAAGTCGAAGAGGTGCGCGATGCGGGGGGCGTTCCGCGCTATCTTCGCACCTTTGCGAAATGCAGCGCTGCATTGGACGCTGCCGTCGCTCGTCTCGCGTCCAGCCCCTATGCCTACATCGCTTACCGAGGGTCCGACATCGGCCGCAAAAGCGGTTGCGCGATCTTTCTTCAGTTCCAGTCCTGCGAGCCGGTCGGCAAAGATATTTCCCGCATTGCGGATTTTCATCGACGAGGCTTGCGCGTCCTTCAGTTCACGCACCACAATGATAATCTCTTCGCTGGCGGGGCTTTGGAAAGCCGATGGAGCGGGCTGACGCCGCTCGGCATTGAAGGACTAGCGGAGATGAATCGGGTCGGCATCGTCCCAGACGTTTCGCATGGCTCTGAACCGACGATGCTTGAAGCTGCCCAACGCAGCACGACACCGATTCTTCTTTCGCACGGCGCTTGCAAGGCAATTGTCGATCATCCTCGCTGCGCTTCGGACGCAGTCATTCGCGCCATCGCCGATAAAGGCGGCATGATGGGCATTTTCATGATGAGCTTCTGGCTGACTCGCGCGTCCGTCCCAGCCGTCGAGCATCTGATCGCTCAGATACGTCATGTCGTGAACATCGCAGGCGTGGAGGCGGTCGGGATTTCGAACGACTTTCCCATGGCTGGACAGCCCAACCTAGCTAAGCTGAACAACGACAATAGGGAGGGGGTGAAAGAATATCTCGCCTGGTGGCGCGCGATGCGCGGGTTGGGGATTGCCGGCTTCGAATGGACACCCGAGCATGTCGTCATCCCCGAACTGAACAGGATCGATCGGATGGCATCGATCGCTCGCGCGCTCGACGCCGCTGGCTTCTCACCAAGGGAATGCGACAAAATAATGGGGGAAAACTGGCGACGGGTTCTGACCGACGTGCTTGGTTGATGACAAAAAAGGCGGCTCCTTAGGAGCCGCCTTTCTTTTTACCCATTCGCCTTTTGATGAATCAGAAGCGGAAATCAACACCTGCGTAGAACATACGGCCATAGAGATCGTATGTGTTCGCCGACGTCTGAGTGCCCGGGAAGGTCACCGGGTTGGTGTCGCCAAACACCGGCGGCTTCTTGTCGAAGACGTTATCCACGCCGAGATAGAATTCGTAAGTCTTCTTCTCGTCCAGTCCGAACCGGAGCTGGGCATCGTGGTACCAGTAAGCACCAGTGCGAGTGGCATCCGGATCGGTGATGTCATCGCGGACCGACGACAGATAGTTCACGCGCCAGTTGAGCGAAACATTGTTCACGCCGACCGTCGCCGAGACGTTCACCTTGTCACGGAAGCCAGTGCCGAGACGACCGCAGCTATAGCAATCGAGCTGACCGACTTCCTTCTGCGTGGGACCGCCGGGGAAGGAGGTCTGCTCCTGCTTGAGCAGATGCGTCCATCGGGCCGTCAGATCGAACTTGCCCGACTCCCCAAACCTGGCGGTGTAGCCAACCTGGGTATCGATACCCGAAACGAGGAACGAACCAGTGTTCAGGTTGAAGGCGTCGACTTGAGTAACGCGGCCGGTCGCATCGCGCGTGATATTGTCGCAGAACAGTGCTTCGCCGCCACCGGTGATGCACTCATCCAGCGACGTCTGCTGCCCGATGATACCGATCGCGTCCTTCACCTTGATACGGTAATAATCGACGGTGATATTCAAACCGCGCAGGAAGCTCGGCGTGAAAACTGCACCCAGCGTCAACGTCTTAGCGGTTTCCTCGGTGAGGTCCGGGTTACCGCCCACGAAGCCGTTGATCGTTTGAATTTGCGCCGTCGTGTAGGTGAAACCGCCAGCGGCCGCAGCTGCGGCGATGGCGGGATTGGCGCGACAGGCTGCTGGCAGCGAAGCGGCAGGAATGCTTATCGGAGCCCCATCGCCATTGCCTTCCGACTGGTCGCACGGATCGACAACCGCCGGGAAGGTCTCGCTCTGCGCAGAGAACAGTTCGGAGATGTTGGGCGCGCGGGTTGCTTCGGAGTAGATGCCGCGGAATCGCAGGTCAGGAACAGGGGCCCATTCGCCACCCGCCTTCCAGCTCCAGACGCCGCCGACCGTCGAGTAATCGGCGTAGCGGACAGCGCCTTCAAGTCCCAGATAATGGAAGAAGGGGCGCTCCGAAAGGATCGGCGCGAGAACTTCGATGAAGCCTTCCTTGACATTATATTTGCCGCGCGTGTCGGTCAGAAGATTGCCCAGCGTAAGGCCAAGGTTAGTTGCCTCGTCGAAATCCTCGGTGCTCGACTCCCGACGATATTCAAAACCGGTCGCGATGCTGAGCGCACCACCAGGAAGTTCGAACAATTCGCCCGAGACCGAGGCGGAAAACACATCCTGCTTCACCTTCGCCCGGTACGTCGACAGCTGGCCATTATTGGTTACATAGGCGGCAGCGGCGGCCGAGGCAGTGTTCGCCCCAAATATGTTGATCGGAACGCAGGCAGGATCGTTATTAGACGGGTCGGCATCCACGTTGATGCTGCAGACCGGGCCATTGGGGCCGGCTACGGCGTTGAGGGCGTTCACATATTGCGGGCCGAGGATCGTTCCCGAGCGGGTATAGTCCTTCGTTTCGCCGTGGGTGTAGTAAAGTTCGTAATTGAACTTTTCTGCGACAGTGCCCCGCAGGCCGCCAACGACGCGCCAAGTCTCACGATCATTCTTGTTGCTGCGGTCGAAAATATCGTTTGAGCGACGGCGGAAGGGCAAAGACGTCACACCAGCCGCCACCATAGCATCGCGGATCGCGGTCGGGATGAACGGGTTGGTGATCGGAATGCCTTCATAGCCGCTGCCATCGGCGTTGGTCAGATCGGTATTGGCGACTGCTTGCGGCTCCAGCCGCGAGCGCGACTTGCTCTTGGCGTAGGTCACTTCGCTGAACAGAGTTACGTTGTCGGTCAGTTCATAGCTCGCTAGACCGGTCGCTAGGTAACGCTCAACCGGAAGCCCAAGATAGCGGTCCTGGTTCCGGTTATACCCGTCGATGTTGGCGCCCTGATAGGATTTCAGCACATTGCCCGGTCCGAAGGTGAAGGTGCTGGGCCCCGTCGCGAACGTGCCACTGGGGCTGAAGAGGCCCTGGGAGGCGAAGGAACTGCGGTTAGGGATGTCAGTGTCGGAATAGTCGCGATCCTTCGACCGCAAGCCTTTGTCCCGATCATAGCTGCCGTTGACGACGATATGCCCGCGACCTCCGCCAAAGGAGATGCCACCGGTGACGGTCGCCAGATAACGTCCGGCATCGCCTTCGTCGCTGAGCGTGTTCTGCCCGTGAAACCGCAGGCCTTCGAACTTGTCGTCAAGAATGAAGTTAACCACGCCCGAAATGGCTTCCGAGCCGTAGACGGCCGATGCACCGCCGGTAACAACCTGAACCTGCTTGATGAGGTCGGTGGGGATGGTGTTGAGGTCGACGATGGACGTGCCCGGAAGCCCGGCCACGAATCGCCGTCCGTTGACGAGAACCAGCGTGCGAGAAGAACCCAGGTTGCGAAGGTTCACCGTCGCTACGCCGTTACCTGTAGTCGAAAAATTCGACGAGGTGCGGCTGATATTTTGTCCAACGGCAGGCAGGTCGGCAAGCACGTCCTGAATGTTGGCAGCGCCGGCCTGAGTGATCTGCTCCTGACTGACGACCGCGACCGGCACAGATGCGCTGAGGTCGGGACGCGCGATGCGCGAGCCAGTAACAACGATTGTTTCAGCAGCGTCAGCATCGGCTGCCTGAGGGGGTTCCTGCGCCATCGCCTGGCCGGCGATGAGCGATGCGCCAAGCATCGCCGGGGCAACGCCGGCAAACAGCATTGCCTTGTTTGAAAATATTGTCACGTTCCAGTCCCTTGCTCTGGAGTTCGGCAGATCTCTGCCTTTCGATGGCCGTATGAAGGGATATGGTGCCCGACAGCGATCCCCCCATATGGATAGGGGGAAACTGCGCGGGGCGAACGGCGCTGTAAAGCCGGGGAAAAGGGCATTCACCGCTTTTGAACGCCCCTGTATCATAAATGCAACATGAACGTGGCATGACTGTTTTACAGGTGGTTAGCAATATAGTTGCACGGCGGTCCTACGCCATGCAGCAATCATGCCGCGCGACCAAACAAGGCAGCCCTATTGTGGCGTTACTCATGCTTGGATGGC
>ERZ1292632.996-Hain-H43-01um-R2-996-length-29927-cov-8_pt1 | contig 29927 bp, 29 predicted proteins | sample MGYA00564407_ERZ1292632 | MGnify/ENA primary metagenome ERZ1292632 (study PRJEB36523, sample SAMEA6512637) | groundwater metagenome | collected 2019-01-08 | study: AquaDiva: Metagenomics assemblies of 32 groundwater samples | reverse complement strand
CCAGCGGACGCGTAAACTCGCCTTGTAACGCAGATGGCAGTCATGAGAGCGTACGTTTCCGACCATCCTCTCATCGGTCCCCATTCCCACCACACCGCCGCGCCATCTGCAGGGATGGGCCGGGAATCGACCCAGAGCGATTCCAGTCGGGCCGCGCGAAAGCGTTCTATGGCGGCAAAGCGCGCTTCATGGGAGGGGGTGCCGTTTTTCCCTCGCTTGCTCTCATATTCGTTGAGCTTTTCCTCGACGAAGCCGCGCTGGCCTTCGGGCACATAGATGGTGCCGCGCGCGACACCTTCCTCTGTCCGGTCGGCTGTCGCGAGGCGAATGCCTTTGCTGGTCCAGGTGAGATCGGGCAGGGTCTGGTTCGGCAGCGTTTCGAAGTCGAGATAGATGCCGGGATCGCCCTTGAAATCCCCATCGCGCGCCGAGATCAGGCCATCGGCATCTGCCCAGGCATCGGCGATGTCGCGCTTGAGTTTCTCCGCGTGCTTTTCGGTTTCACGCTCGATTGCTCGGCCCGGCACCATGCGGTTGGGACGCTTGTAGGGCTTCAGATCGATAAACTGATCAACCCGGATGTGATGACGCTGATAACCGCTCGGCATGTGTCCCCATGTCTGCCCCTGATGCCAGCTTCACTCAGTCGGTGAAGATATCGGCGACGGCCTCGCGCATGATGCGGCGCGCCTGGAGCGCAGCCAGAAGATCGGCGGTCGCCACCGTTTTCTTGCCCGCAAGGATGGCTTCCTTGATGGCTTCGTCGGCGACTCGCGCGAGTTCTCCCTGGCTCAAGCCTTCGGCGAGCGGGAGGATTTCTGTCCAGCCGATCGATCTGCCCGACATCTTGCCCAGACGATGGAGGATCATCGCCCGGGCGCCGGTCCCGTCCGGCAACCCATATTCGATAATCTCGTCAAAGCGCCGGACGAGCGCCCGATCGAGCAGCTCGGGATGGTTGGTCGCTGCGATGACGACACTATCGGTCGCATTCCCTTCCTCGAGAAACTGCAGGAAGGAATTGAGGATGCGCCGGATTTCGCCGACATCATTGGTCACGCTGCGCTTACCGCCGATCGCGTCGAACTCATCGAATAGATAGACGCCGCGGATCTGCGCGATCTGGTTGAAGACAAGACGCAGTTTTGCGGCACTCTCGCCCATGAAACGGGTCAAGACCCCTTCGAGCCGGACGGTAAAGAGAGGAAGGTGCAACTCACCGGCGAGTGCGCTCGCTGTCAGCGTCTTGCCCGAGCCGGGTGGCCCGACGAGAAGCAGGCGTGCGCTCGGTCGCTGACCGAATTCCCGTAAGCGTGCCCTATTCTGCTGTTGAACGACCAGACGATCGAGCCTGGTTCGGACCGCTTCCGTGAGAGTCATGTCCCCGAGGCGCGTATCGCTGTTCGCCGAGTGGACGAGATCCTCGACCTCGCCGCGGGGTCGGGTGAGCGGGGTTGCCACGGCGAGCTGCGGTCTGGAGACCGCTCGCTGACTTTGATTTTCGCGCGCGGTATCGACCAGCTTTCTAAGCGCCTCGGCGGATTTGACATGGCCTTGGCGTGCTTCGGTGGCCGCTATTTGCAAAGCGACCGTGAAAATGCGCTCGTCATTGCCTTCAAAATGACCCGACAAGAGAGCCATGACCTGCTTGGCACTAGGCATGGCTCCTCCTTTCGTTTCCGCGCTTGCCCCTTTTTGGATGCATAGCAGATCGAAGTTCGAATGAAAGCGTGCCGTCGGTGCGGCGAGAGCGGGCGGCGCCGGCGGGGGCGTGCGGGAGGGTTAAATCGGGAAAGTCCGATACGGTCGTGGCACCGGCGCCATGAGGCATTCACGTCCGGCCGCCAACTGGTCGAACAGCCCTTCGGTCCATGATGAGGGGGCTGCGGCGCCGGTCCCCGTTGCTATGCTGACTGGTCCTTGCTGATCCCAATCTCATTCCTTGCCAAAAAATCCCTTTGCCATGCCAGCGAGGTCGTTAAGCGGATTTCCATCCCCGTCGCGGTCGAGCGACCCGAGCAGGCCGCTTGCCGCACCATTTCCCTGGAGAAGGCTGGCAAATTGTCCAAGCGAGCCTTCTCCGCCGATATGCTGGACGATCTGGCTGAGCACCCCGGTGTCCAGACCGGTCTTGGCGGCTGCGCTCTCGACGGTATCGCCCGGCTCCTGATGAGCCTGTCCCAGTGCAGCGACCGCCTTCTCCGCCATGGAGGGATCGATCCCAAGCTTCGTTGCGAGATTGGCGACATCGACGTTGCTGCCGATTTGGCCAAGAAGGCTGTCCAGGATGCTCATGCAGTAACTCCGTTTGTTGCGCGCGCAGTGTCGTCTCGCCCATGGCCAAGAGCAAGCGAATCGTTTCGACGCGGGATCCCCCGTCTGCTCGCTCCTCCAAGGTTGGCACCGCTGAAATACGCGGTGCGACCGATGCCACGTCCTCATCGGTCTTTGATTTCAGATATATAGAAAAGATCTCACACTCATAGGCGACAGAGAATAGTCGCCTCGAGAGTCAATAACGGAACGTAAAACCTTGTAACATTTTTTCGTCTTTGCGACGGTTTAACCAGTCTGTGACCACAATCAGACAAAGGCGCTGCAAAGTTGATGCCAATCTTTGAATTTGGCGGAAGCTCTTGGGTGCGACGGTCTTTGAAGGGTGGTGGTGCGGCAAATGCATGAGCTGAGGGCAACAGGCGGCCGCGTTGGCGCCAGACAGTTCTTCCTGGGCTGAGCGTAGATGCTTCGGCAAATCCCCTGCCAGCAGGCCATTCTCGGCATGTATATCCACGGCTTTGGCGGCACGTGGATGAACCATCCCTTCTGGCGTGCGAAATTCCGTCTGGAAACCGAGCAGCAGGTCGCCAAAGTGCGAGGAAGTGGCGTCCCCTTCATTATCGTTGATGACGAAAAAGGCGTCGCGCCGCCCGATCCGGTGAATAACGAGCCAGTTACGTCGTCCGCGCCGTCCCCGATACGCCCGCATTTGCGGCTCGTCGCGGACGCGCCGCGCCCGGCGGACCAGAAGCGGGACAAGGATCGGCAGGCCGCTGTCGCCCTGGTGTCCCGGTCCAAGAAGGTGATGAAAAGAGTATTCGAGAGCGCTCGCCTCGGTCGTGCCGTGCGCCTTCCCGACGTTACTCCGATCGTCGATGAGATCACCCAGTCGGTCTCGAGCAACGCGCACGCGCTTCTGTCGGTGATCCGGAAAAAGGATGCGGACGAATATACCTATTTCCATTCGGTCGCAGTGTGCACGCTCATGGTCAATGTCGGACGGCATCTGCGCCTTGATGAAGCTGTGGTGACCGAACTTGGGCTCGCCGGATTGCTTCACGATATCGGCAAAATGGGGGTGCCCGATGACATTTTGAACAAGCCGGGCCGCTTGACCGACGAGGAGTTTCAGTTGGTGCGCAGCCATCCGGGACATGGACATGAGATGCTGCGCGATGTGCCGGACCTGTCGCCTGCCGCGCTCGACGTGTGTCTCCATCATCATGAGAAGATGGATGGCTCGGGCTATCCCTTTGGCCATCCCGCCGAGAAGATCAGTATCGCCGCACGGCTCGGCGCGATTTGCGATGTCTATGACGCGCTGACCTCTGATCGGATATACAAGTCGGGCTGGCAGCCGCAGGAAGCGGTTGCAGCCATGTGGCGCTGGGAGGGGCATTTCGATCCAGAGCTTCTGTTTGCATTCATGACCAGCATCGGCGTTTTTCCACCCGGCATGCTGGTGAGCGTAAGGAGCAATCGCCTCGCCATCATCCTCGAAAATAAGCGCCGCGCATCGCGGCCGAGGGTGCTGGCTTTCTATTCCACGCGTGACAAATGCCCGCTTCCCCCGGAGACCGTGACCATCAGGGACGACCTTTCGGGCGATCAGATTCTCGCGCCCGAGAATCCGTCCCACTGGGCCTTGGGTGACTGGGAGAGCCTGCGTGAGCATCTGTTGAGCGGCGGCACCATGGAAATGCCGCTGCGAGAGGGACAAGTCCGTTGACGAGCGTAGAGTTGAGCGAGGAGGGACGCGTTGGAGCAGCCTGGGCGGCCATCTGTAGATCGCAGGCGGTGATCGAGTTCGACCTGCAGGGTCAGATCCTCTGGGCCAATGACGGTTTTCTGAGCCTGATGGGTTATGGGCTCGAGGAGCTGGTTGGTCGCCACCATCGGATCTTCTGCGCGGACGACTATGCACGATCGGATGCCTATCGGGCCTTCTGGAAGAAGCTTGGCGAGGGCGACTTCCATTCCGGGCGCTATGTACGGCGCACGCGTGACGGGGGCGATGTTTTCCTGCAGGCGACCTACAACCCGATCCTCGACGAGACCGGCCGCCCTGTCCGTATCCTGAAGATCGCGTCGGATGTCAGCAAGAGCCAGCGCGCCGCGCTCGAACTCAAGGCCAGATCGGAAGCGATGGACCGCTCACAGGCCATCATCGAATTCGCGCTCGACGGCACGATCCTCGACGCCAACGAGAATTTCCTGCAGGCGCTCGGCTATCGCATCGATGAGATCGTCGGCCGACATCACAGCATGTTCTGCGATCCGGCCTTCGGCCGATCGGCCGAATATCGGGAGTTCTGGTCGCGATTAGGCGCAGGCGCCTTCGAGGCCGGGGTGTATCATCGGCTCGGCAAGGACGGACGTGATGTCTGGCTGCAAGCTACTTATAATCCGGTCCTCGACCTCCACGGGCGCCCTGTGAAGGTCGCGAAATTCGCGACCGACATCACGCAGACCAAGGAACGGCATGCCGAGTATGAAGGTCGCACGAGGGCCATCGATCGTTCGCAAGCGGTGATCGAGTTCACATTGGATGGTCATATCCTCGCTGCCAACAGCAATTTTCTGGACATCTTCGGATATGCGCGGGCTGATCTCATCGGCCAGCATCATCGGTTGCTCTGCGCGCCCAGCGATGTGCTGAAGCCTGATTATGCGGCCTTTTGGGCGCGGCTCGGGAAAGGCGATTATGAAGCTGGCCGTTTCCGTCGGTTCGGCCATGATGGCCGCGAAATCTGGATACAGGCGACCTATACGCCGATCCTGGATGCCGAAGGACGACCGCGAAAGGTCGTCAAGATCGCCTCGGACATCAGCCTACAGGTCAAATTGGAAGAAGAGCTGAGGGACCGCCTGGAGGAAGGGCGTCGCTATCAAAGCGACCTGCAGAACGGCAAGGATCGGCTCGAGACCACCATGACGGATCTCGCAGGTATTGTGACGTCGATCACGCGGATCGCGGACCAGACCAACCTGCTCTCGATCAACGCGGCGATCGAAGCGGCGCGTGCTGGAGAGGCGGGGCGCGGCTTTGCCGTCGTCGCAACCGAAATACGCAAGCTAGCCGGCGACACCCGCACCGCGACCGAAAACGCGGCACTCATGATGGAGCGTGCGGCACGCCCGGAAAAATTGCACACCCGAGCATAGGGCCGGCTCGGCTGGTGCCCCACGGGCCAGCCCGTTGCTCCGGTTCGCGGATGTGTGGAAGCTGCGATTGCGGGTGTCAAAATATCGGGCAGTATCGTGTCGGCGAGTGGCGCATTAAAGCGTCTTTGACCGCCAGATTGCGTCAAGCGGCAGCAGAATATGCGTGACCGGGCCGCTCCGTGGTCTCCATGCGCCAAAGGGTGTGAGGGGTTTGCCGTTCGACCGGCAATGAAGGATCGCCGCCTTCGGGCCAAGGCTCTGCCCATTTTAGAAGATTTCCAACATTTGACGGCGGTCAAATCTCCGGAAATCGCGGGGCCGTAGAACATCGTCAGGCACTTGATCCCGCTCAAGCCGAGTGGCGATCGGAACGGAAAGGAGGCGTCATCGACAGTCATGTTCTCGGCGCTTTCCTGCGCCGTTCGTCGACACGGGTTCCCCCGCCCGCGTCGCACCTTCCTCCCCCTTGGCGCGTCGAAGCTGTCTTCGGCGCGCTGTTTTCTTGAAGGGGTTCGGGCTTCGATGCATGAAACGTGCGACTGCTGGCGGACTTCGGGAAGTCTTCGAACCTATTGGAGACGATACATCGCGTCTCGACGAGGGTGCCATTTGCGCGCTGGGCGCAAAATTTCTCGCAAATGTCACAAACATGTCTATCAATTTGCCAAGGACGAAGGGCGATTGCGACCGCAGTTAAGTAGACTTCCCAATGTCAGAATGTTCCTGAGACTTTTAGCGGGGCGCACATGAAAAGCATGACCCTGTTCCCGGCGCATTCGCCCCGCACGCCTTTGTCGATCCACGACAGAGCAGCCCATGCTTGAGTGTCGAACCTCTTTGTCCGACATCCCGGCTGCGGCTGTCATTGGCTGCACGGACTGTGCTGTACGCGGTGATGCGCTGTGTGGCGCGCTCGATACGTCGCAGGATCTTGAAGCGATGCACCGCCTGGGTCGCCGGCTTCAGGTCCCAAAAGGGCAGACGGTCGTGTTGGAAGGTGACGAATCCCTTGTGGTGGGGAACGTCATCGAAGGATTGCTCAAGCTTTCGGTCGTCAGCGCGGACGGGGTCGAACAGATTGTCGGGATCGCTTATCCGGCCGATTTCATCGGACGGCCCTTCGGGCCCAGCAGTGGTCACAGCGTGACGGCTCTGGTGGACTCCACGCTATGCGTTTTCCCAAGACGCGCCTTTGACGCATTTACCGAAGAGCATCCGCTTTTGGCTCAGGCGCTGCTTCGCCGGACGCTTGACGATCTGGATCGGGCACGTTCGTGGATGGTACTGCTCGCGCGCAAGTCCGCCCCCGCGCGCGTCGCGAGTCTGCTGCTGGATATGAACCGGCGCATTGCGCGGCCAGGCAACCGTGTCGTTCGCCTGCCGCTGTCGCGCCAGCAGATGGCCGACCTTCTGGGCCTCGTGATCGAGACCGTGAGTCGGTCGATGACCAGCTTCAAGGCGGCGGGTTTCATCGATTTGCCCCGAGGACGGCTTCTCGAAGTGCGCGACCTCGAAGGGTTGGAGCGGATCGCTTCGGGCTGACAGGCCGGTTTTGCGGCAACGATATTTCAGGCGGCGATAGCCGAGGGGTACGAATATGGACGGATTGGTGATGCGGGCGGGCCTCGGGCTGCTGCTCTGCTTCCTGGCGGTGATGGGAGCCGCGCTCGCGGTCGACCGCGCTTTTGCCGCGCAGATGTGGATTGTCGCCGCTGCGACGCTGGGCGGCTTGTGCGTCTACCTCGGCCGCACCGACTTCGACGTGATCCTGGGTGTCAAGAAGCGTCCCGCCCCGGTCGGCTATTATGACGATGTCATCCGCTGGGGCGTCATAGCGACGGTCTTCTGGGGGCTGGCGGGCTTTCTCGTGGGCGTGCTCATCGCGCTGCAGCTGACGTTTCCTGCGCTGAACCTGGGTATCGAATATACGAGCTTCGGGCGCCTGCGGCCGCTGCACACATCGGCGGTGATCTTCGCGTTCGGCGGCAATGCCCTTATCGCAACGAGCTTCTATGTGGTGCAGCGAACGTGTCGTGCGCGGCTGGCGTTCCCGGCGCTCGCCCGCTTCGTGTTCTGGGGCTATCAGATGTTCATCGTGCTCGCGGCGACGGGCTATGTGCTCGGCATCACCGAAGCGCGGGAATATGCCGAACCCGAATGGTATGTGGACATCTGGCTGACCATTGTCTGGGTTGCCTATCTCATCGTCTTCGGCGGCACGATCCTGCGTCGCAGCGAGCCGCATATCTATGTGGCGAACTGGTTCTACCTCGCGTTCATCATTACGATTGCGATGCTCCACATCGTCAACAATCTTTCGATGCCGGCGAGCCTGTTTGGGTCGAAGAGCTACAGCGCCTTTGCCGGTGTGCAGGATGCACTGACCCAGTGGTGGTATGGGCATAACGCGGTCGGTTTCTTCCTGACCGCCGGCTTCCTCGCCATGATGTATTATTTCGTGCCCAAGCAGGCTGAGCGGCCGGTCTACAGCTATCGCTTGTCAATCCTGCATTTCTGGTCGCTGATCTTCCTCTACATCTGGGCGGGTCCGCACCACCTTCATTACACGGCTCTGCCCGACTGGGCGCAGACGCTGGGCATGATCTTCTCGGTCATGCTGTGGATGCCGAGCTGGGGCGGTATGATCAACGGCCTGATGACGCTCAACGGCGCGTGGGACAAGGTGCGCACCGATCCGATCATCCGCATGATGGTCATGGCGCTCGCTTTCTACGGCATGTCGACGTTCGAAGGCCCGATGATGTCGGTCAAGGCGGTCAACAGCCTGTCGCACTACACCAACTGGACGATTGGCCATGTCCATTCGGGCGCTCTCGGCTGGAACGGCATGATCACCTTCGCCTGCCTTTATTACATGGTTCCGCGTTTGTGGGGTCGCCAGCGGCTCTATTCGTTGCGCATGGTCAACTGGCACTTCTGGTGCGCGACGATCGGCATCGTCTTCTACGCCTCGGCGATGTGGGTCGCGGGCATCATGCAGGGGCTGATGTGGCGCGAATATGGGAGCGACGGCTACCTCGTCTACTCTTTCGCCGAAGTGGTTCGCGCCATGTTCCCGATGTACGCGATCCGCGCTTTCGGAGGCCTGCTCTATCTCAGTGGCGCGATCATCATGACCGTCAACATCTGGCTCACGATTGCAGGCAGGCAGCGTGCCGAAAAGCCGATGACCGAGACGCCCTATAACCCGGCGCTGGACCGTCCCGCGTCCTATCCCGCTGCCCTCGCGGCCGAATAAGGAGCAGTCCGATGGTCAGCTATACCGAGAAGCACAAGAAAATTGAGCGCAACGTCACGATCCTCGGCGTCCTGACGCTGATCGTGGTCGCCATCGGCGGGATCGTCGAGATCGCGCCGCTGTTCTGGATCGACAGCACCGTGGAGAAGGTGGACGGGGTGCGGCCCTATACGCCGCTCGAGTTGGCGGGCCGCAACATCTACATGCGCGAGGGTTGCTACAACTGCCACAGCCAGATGATCCGGCCGTTCCGCGACGAGGTCGAACGTTATGGTCATTACAGCCTCGCGGCCGAGAGCATGTATGACCATCCCTTCCAGTGGGGATCCGAACGGACCGGGCCCGACCTCGCGCGGGTGGGCGGACGCTATTCCGACGAGTGGCATGTCCAGCATCTCAAGGATCCGCGCGCCGTGGTCCCAGAATCGATCATGCCCACCTATCCGTTTCTCGCCGAGCGTGAACTGGAGCCGCGCGACTGGAGCACGGACCTGAGGGCCTTGTCGCGGGTCGGTGTGCCCTACAGCAACGAGGCCATCGCCGACGCAAATGAGGATCTGCGCGCCCAGGCGGATCCCGACGCCGACAGCAGCGGATTGCTACGCCGCTATCCCAAGGCTCAGGTGCGGGATTTCGATGGCGATCCCAAACGGATCACCGAGATGGATGCGCTTGTCGCCTATCTCCAGATGCTCGGCACGCAGGTCGATTTCGACGCGGCCAAGGGACAGGAAAAGCCGCGATGACGACCTACACGGCGCTGCGGCACTTCGCGGACAGCTATGTGCTGGTCGGATTGGGTCTGCTCTATCTGCTGCTCGTCTTCTGGGCCTTCCGACCCGGTTCTCGGCAGAAAAATGATCGGGCCGCCACAATGATTTTCGAGAAGGACGACGAGCATGGCTGATAGAAAAGTGGACCATGCCACTGGCACTGAAACCGTCGGTCATGAATGGGATGGCATCGAGGAACTCGATACGCCGATGCCGCGCTGGTGGTTGTGGACGTTCTTCATCACAATCGTCTTCGCGATCGGCTATGCCATTCTCTATCCCGCCATCCCGCTGCTCAACAGCGCAACCAAGGGCGTGCTCGGCTGGTCGAGCCATAGCGAGCTCGAGCGGGAAATGGCGGCGGAAAAGGCGCGCACGGCGCCTATTTTGTCGGCCATCGCGGTAACGCCGATCGAGAGCCTGCCGGGTAAGCCCCGGCTATACCAGGCCGCCATCGAGGGTGGCAGGGCCGCCTTCAAGGTTCATTGCGTCCAGTGCCATGGCTCCGGCGCGGCGGGCAGTGCCGGCTATCCCAACCTCAACGATGACGACTGGCTGTGGGGCGGCGATCTCAAGACGCTTGAATTCACGATCGCCCACGGCGTTCGCAATCCCGGCCATGCCGAGACGCGCATGTCGCAAATGCCCGCTTTCGGAAGGGATGGCATATTGCAGCCCGCGGAGATTGACGATCTTGTTTCCTATGTAAGAACGCTGTCGCATCAGGAAGGTGCGAGCGCGTCTGCACGCCGGGGGGCGACCTTGTTCACCACCAACTGCGCGGTCTGCCATGGACCGGATGGCAAGGGCGGCAGGGCGGTTGGAGCGCCCAACCTCACCGACCGGATCTGGCTCTATGGCGGTGATGCGGACGCGATCAGAACGACGATCACGAACGCACGCTACGGCGTCATGCCGCGTTGGGAGCAGACGCTGGGCCCTGTGACGGTCAAGATGCTGGCAGCCTATGTCCATTCGCTCGGTGGCGGTGAGGCAACGCCGGCTCAGGCCAAGGTGGAGAATGCGTCCGTCGCTCCTGGTGAGGCCGCGGCAGATGTCCGCCATTGAAAGCCCACAATTCTTCGAACGGCGCAAGGCGGTCTTTCCCAAGCAGGTCGATGGCTTTTACCGTCGCCTGAAATGGGCGATCATGGCGCTCACGCTCGCCATCTACTGGATCACGCCCTGGCTTCGCTGGGATCGCGGACCCTATGCGCCCAACCAGGCGGTTCTTGTCGATGTCGCCAATCGCCGTTTCTACATGTTCGGCATCGAGATATGGCCGCATGAATTCTACTATGTAGCCGGCCTGCTGATCATGGCCGGGATTGGGCTGTTCCTCGTGACGTCGGCGGTCGGCCGCGCCTGGTGCGGATATGCCTGTCCGCAAACCGTCTGGACCGACCTTTATCAGCATGTCGAACGGTTCCTTGACGGGGACCGCAACGCCCAGATCCGCCTTCAGAACGCGCCCTGGGGGCCGGCCAAACTTGCGCGCCGGATCTTGAAATGGACGATCTGGCTGCTGATCGCCTTTTGCACCGGCGGGGCCTGGATCTTCTACTTCGCCGATGCGCCGACGCTCCATCAGGCATTCTGGCATGGTAATGCCGCGCCGGTCGCTTATGCCACGGTGGCGGTGCTGACCAGTACGACCTTCGTGCTGGGCGGGTTCATGCGCGAGCAGGTCTGCATCTATATGTGCCCCTGGCCACGTATCCAGACAGCCATGCTGGACGAGAAGTCCCTGATCGTCACCTACAAGGACTGGCGCGGTGAACAGCGCGGGAGTCTGAAGAAGGCGCAGGCGCACCCCGGCGAATTCGGCGATTGCATCGACTGCAACCAGTGCGTGGCGGTTTGCCCGACCGGCATCGATATCCGCGAAGGACCGCAGATCGGATGCATCACCTGCGCACTGTGCGTGGATGCATGCGACAAGGTCATGGCGCAGATCGGCCGTCCCCGTGGTCTCATCGATTATGCGACCGAGCAGGATTGCGAGACTGAGCGAAAGGGCGGCGCGCCGATCGCGGTTCGCAAGTCGCTGTTTCGTGTGCGGACCCTTGCCTATTTGGCGATATGGGGATCGATCGGACTTGCCATGCTCTTTGCCCTGGGCGTCCGAACCCGAGTGGATGTCTCGGCGCTTCAGGACCGTAATCCCATTTTCGTCAACCTGAGCGACGGATCGGTGCGTGACAGCTTCACGCTCAAGCTGCGCAATATGGAAAGCAGGCCTAGGTCGATGACGGTGACGCTGTCCGGTGCGCCGGGCCTGCGCATGTGGAGCGAGGAACAGAGCCGGGCACAGGCCGCCCGCGCGCTCGAGGTCAGGGTGGCGCCGGATCAGGTTCGCAAGCTCAGGGTCTTCGTGGTTGGCACGGCCGAAGGACCGGCGCGCGAGCCTTTCACCTTTGTCCTGACAGCGGAGGGTCAGAAGAAGGAACGCGCGCAGGAACAGGCAACGTTCGAGCGTCAGGGAGAATGAACATGCGCAAGCCCTTTACCGGACGGCATATGACAGGGATCCTGGTCGCCTTTTTCGGTGTCGTGATCGCGGTCAATGTCCTCATGGCGCGCTTTGCTGTTTCGACCTTCGGCGGGACAGTCGTCGACAACAGCTATGTGGCGAGCCAGGATTTCAATCGCTGGATCAGGGAAGGCAAGACCCAGCAGGCGCAGGGCTGGCAGGCATCGCTCGGCCGGGCCGGGAGCCGCCTCGAGGTTGCGGTTACCCAGAATCGGACGCCGGTTACACGCGGCGTCCTGAGCGGCACGGCTGTTCATCCCCTGGGCCGCATTCCTGACATGCCGCTTAGCTTCATCCAGGTTGGCCCGGGCCGCTATCGCTCCATGCAATCCGTGCCCGCGGGACGGTGGCGTGTGGAACTCCTCCTCACCGGAGTCGGCGGGCAGGCCAGCTTCGTCAAGGACATTGCGGCATGACGACCGCCCTCGATCATAGCGAGTTTCTCATTCCCGGTATGCGCTGCGCCGGTTGCATCGCAAAGATCGAGGGCGGCCTTCAGAAGGCGCCGGGTGTCTCGCGGGCGCGGGTCAATCTCACGACGAAAAGGCTTTCGGTTGATCACGATGCCGGGATGGAGCCCGCAGATATCAAGGCGCTGCTTGATCGACTAGGGTTCAGCGCCGAACTCTCCGTCAACGCCGGTGCCGTCGCCGATCGGTCCGAAAGCAGGAACTTGCTCAAGGCCTTGGGCGTCGCCGGCTTTGCGGCGATGAACATCATGCTGCTGTCGGTCTCGGTCTGGTCGGGTGCCGAGGGAGCCACGCGGCAGATGTTCCACTGGCTCTCCGCGCTCATCGCCATGCCGACTGTGGCCTATGCCGGCCGTCCCTTTTTCCGGTCCGCCTGGACGGCGCTCCGGCGTGCGCGCACCAACATGGATGTTCCGATCTCGATCGGCATTCTCATCGCGACTGCGCTGAGCCTCTATGAAACGATCATCGGTGGTCCCCACGCATATTTCGATGGCGCGGTCTCGCTGATCTTCTTTCTGCTCGCCGGCCGCTATCTCGACAGCGCGATGCGCGACCGGGCCCGCGACGGGGCCGCCAACCTCCTGCGTCAGACGGTTCAGGGCGGCATGGTTCAAGGTGCCGATGGTGCGGTTACATGGCGGGCGGCCAATGAGATCGATCCCGGGATGCTCCTGAGCGTCGGCATGGGCGAGCGCTTCGCTGCCGATGGACGTGTCGAACAGGGGACAAGCGCGGTCGATCGCTCGCTCGTGACTGGCGAAACCGCTCTCGATGCCGTCTCGTCAGGCGATCCCGTTCTCGCCGGCACGTTGAATGTCGAAGGGCCGCTGATGATACGCGTGACGGCGGCCGGGCCGGACACGACGATTGCCGAGATGGCGCGTCTGATGGAGACGGCTGGGCAGGGCCGCTCCCATTACGTCCGTGTCGCCGATCGCGCAGCGCGGCTCTACGCGCCGGCGGTGCACAGTCTTGCCGCCATGAGTTTCATCGGCTGGATGCTCGCGGGTGCCGGCTGGCATCAGGCGCTGCTGATTGCGGTCGCGGTCCTCATCATCACCTGTCCATGCGCCCTCGGGCTGGCCGTGCCGGTGGCGCAGGTGGTGGCGGCCGGATCGCTGATGCGGCGCGGCATATTGATCAAGGATGGATCCGCGCTTGAGCGCCTCGCCGAGGTCGATACGGTGCGTTTCGACAAGACGGGCACCTTGACCCTGGGCCGCATGGTCTTCGAAGGCGCCCTGTCACTGAATCCGGAGGAAGCCGCCATTGCGCTGGGGCTGGCGCAGGCAAGCCGCCATCCCCTGGCGCACGCCGTCGCGCAGATGCTCCAGGAGAGAAACGTCCAGCCCGTCGTTCTGACCGGCGTAAAAGAATGTCCCGGCTTGGGCGTGGAGGGCGCGTGGCAGGGAAAGACGGCCCGCCTCGGCAAGCCCGATTGGGTGGCCTCCCAATTGCCTGGAAGTGCCGGCGCTGCGACCGCGTTCGGCATTGAAAGGGAAGGCGCGCATGTCCTGGCCTTTCGCGACGCGCTCCGGCCTGACGCGGCCCACGCGGTGGGGCGCCTTGCGGCGGCGGGGATGGAGGTCGCTATCCTGTCCGGAGATCGTGAGCAGGCCGTCCGCTCCGTCGCATCGGCACTTGGGGTCCCGGCGGTGGCGGAATTGTCTCCCGCGGACAAGGTTGCCCGGATCGAGCAATTGCGCGGCGAAGGGAAACGCGTCCTCATGGTGGGTGACGGTCTGAATGACGGCCCTGCCCTGGCGGCGGGGAACGTCTCGATGGCGCCGGCCTCGGCGAGCGACGTCGGTCAGACAGCGGCGGATCTCCTGTTCCTGGGCGACAGTCTTGCGCCCGTGCCCATCGCCCTGATGGCAGCCCGCCGTACAATGCGCGTCGTTCGGCAGAATTTCGTGCTGGCGATCGGCTATAATATTCTTGCCGTGCCGCTCGCGATCCTGGGACTGGTCACGCCGCTCGTCGCCGCGGTCGCCATGTCCACCTCGTCGATCCTTGTCGTAGCGAACGCCTTGCGGCTGCGGACGTGCGCGCGATGAGCGGACTGGCCGTTCTCATTCCGATTGCCCTTATGCTGGGTCTGGCGGGCCTCGGGGCATTTTTCTGGTCGTTATCGAGCGGCCAGTTCGACGATCTCGATGGCGCCGCGGTTCGGATTCTCATCGAACCGGACGAGGATGAGATCCACTGACGGACTTCTGCTCGCGTGCCGCGCCTGACCGTCTCGGTTCGGCGGCGATGCCGACGCCAGCATTTGACCTCAGTCAACGACGCCATTTCCCCTTTCGGAGATCAGCATTGGATGTCCACCTATCATTCAGATTTGCTCGAGCGGGCTGTGCCCCGCTACACCAGCTATCCCACCGCGGCGGAATTCAGCGACGGCATAACGGCCGGCCAGGTCGGGGGCGCGCTGGAGGCGCTCGATCCCGCCAAGCCGGTTTCGATCTACGTTCACATTCCTTATTGCGCGGAAATCTGCTGGTATTGCGGCTGCAATACTGGCGCCGCAGGCCGGTCTTCGCGGCTCGAGGCCTATCTTGACGCACTCGACGCCGAGATTGATCTGGTCGCCGCGCGGCTGCCTTCAGGCGTGTCTTTCGATCGCCTTTCGTTCGGAGGCGGCAGTCCGAACGCGATTTCGCCCGTGCAATTTATTCGATTGATCGACCGGCTCTATACGCGGCTGAAGATGACCGCGCCGATCATATCGGTGGAGCTCGATCCCAGAGGGCTGGACGCTGCTTGGGGAGCCGCCCTCAAAGGGGCCTGCGTGCAGCGCGCAAGCCTGGGCGTTCAGACCTTCTCCGACCATGTGCAACGGGCGATCGGCCGGGTTCAGCCGGTGGCGATGATCGAGCATGCCGTGGATCTGCTGCGAGGGGCGCATATCGAGACGCTGGGATTCGATCTCATGTACGGCTTGCCCGGGCAAAGCAGGGCGGACCTCGAGGACACGATCGCGCGGGCGATCGCGCTCGCGCCTGACCGCGCGTCGGTCTTCGGCTACGCGCATTTGCCATCCTTGTTGCCGCGGCAGCGCAGGATCGACGGTGCGACGCTGCCCAGCGGGGAGGCCAGGTTCGCCCAGGCCGCAAGTGCTCATATGCAGTTCCGGGACGCGGGTTTCCAGGCGGTGGGCTTCGACCATTTTGCCCGTCCAGCCGATCCGCTCGCGATCGCCGGGCGAACCGGACAACTGCGCCGCAACTTCCAGGGTTATACCGATGATCCCTGCGACACGCTGATCGGGCTTGGCGCGAGCGCCATCAGCAAGTTCCCGACGCTGTTCGCCCAGAATGAGAAGATGGCCGGTCGGTATCGGATGCTGGTCTCCGGCGGATCTCTCCCCGCGCGGCGCGGGGTTGAACGAAGCGTGCAGAGCATATTGCGCGGGAACCTCATCGAGAGGTTCCTGTGCGACGGACGCGTGGTCGTTCCCGGCGAGATGTTGGCGCACATAGAAGCATCTATAGTCCCGTATCAGGATCGCGGGCTGGTCTCTCTGGACTGCGGGGTACTGGTCCTGCACGCCGATGGCTGGCCTTATGCACGCGCTGTGGCGAGCCTTTTTGACGCCTTCCGATCGGTATCCCATGGTACATTCAGCCAGGCGATCTGATCTTCGGACAGGGTGTCTCGTCCTGGCGGCGTTGGCGCTAGGCCTGCGGGGTGAACGCGTCGAGTCCGCGTCGCTCGTGATGCATGTCAGATTATGCGGCATCGGCGCAGTGATCGATCTGCCTTTGCCAAAGCGGCCGGCTGATCATGACCATGGAAGCGGCTGCCATGTCGGGTGTGTCCAGCGTGTTTGCGAGGAGACTCGGAGCAAGAAGGGCCGCGCTAAATAAACGGCCATCCCACATGCCTATACCGGTCCAATCTTTGCCAAGTCTTTCGCGTCGTCGCAGTAACGATCGTACGACGTCTTTATCAATCGAACTCCTCGTCTCGCGAAATTTGCCTGCCGTCAAATCATGCAGGACGTCTTTCCACCAGACCGTCCCCAGCTGCAAAAATCCTTGCTCGCATGGTGCGGGCACTGCGGCGATGGATGAGAATGATGGGGAAATTCGCGCTCTTTGCTGCCGCCGCAGCGGCGATGACATTGGTCGGCAGCCCTGCGTTGGCGGGCACGTCGGACGGTCGTTGGCAGGTGAAGCTGCTTGGAACCGGCGTCCTGCCTGATGGGAAGATCACGCAGGTCAACACCAACACAATCGGCTTGCCGGGTGGGAGCCAGACGAAGGCCAATGACAATGTCGTGCCAACTCTGGCGATCGAATATTATCTCTCCCCCGCACTTTCGGTCGAGACAATCTGCTGTCTCACCCAGCACCATATCGATGGTGCGGGAGCGATCTCGGGGACGCGGATCGTCGATCATGTGCTGATCCTGCCGGCAACCGCGACACTCAAATATCATCTCGACACCGGGATGGGTTTCGCGCCCTATGTCGGTGCCGGGCCGAGCCTTTTCCTCTATTTCGATGAGAAGCCGGGCGCGACGACGCGGGCTTTGGGAGGCACCTCGTTGAACCTGTCGAACAGGGTCGGAGCCGTGCTCCAGGCGGGGGTGGACATCCCCATAAACGCGCGCGGAATGGGTGTTAGCTTTGACGCGAAACGCTACTTCATGCGTACCACTCTGCATGTGCGAAACGCCGGCGGGGCGGAGGTCCTGCAGACGGATCACAAGCTTGACCCATGGGTGCTGAGCGGTGGTCTCTACTATCGCTTCTAAGGGCGCAGGCACGAGTCAACGGAATAACTGGAAAGAGGGACTCACCCGTGCCAACGGGTGGCCCCTCTTTCAAAGCGGCCATGCGCGGGCAGCCGGCCAGATCCCGCAAGAAGCGGAGATTAGTCGGCCCCGGTGCCGGGTGTGGTCGTCTTGGGCGCTTTGCCGTCCTCGACCCGGCCCTCATTGCGCAGATCGCGCCCTTCCTGGGCCTTCTTCTGTGCTTCGGGCGACTTACCGTGTTCGTGAAGTTCCTCTTTCACATAACCGGCGGCTTCCTTGGCCTTTCCTTCGATGCTCATGCTTCTCTCCTGGATGGCGGCCACCAAGATGTGGCCCATAATAAGTGCATGACGCGAAGATAGGCTCCCTCAGCTGAAGCGGCTCACCGCATTTTGGGCAGGAACGCGCGATAATAGGGCGATCGCGGCGGCCATGGCTCCGCCAGCATTCTGCGGCGCCTTGCGCCATCAGGTGAACGTGCTTGCCTCTGGCAGCGCCACCGCGCACATCGTCAAGGGGCAACAAGCGTCGCGAGAGTTCATGGTTGAGTCGGTGGGTGAGGGAAAGAACAACGCTCTAGCGCCACTTCTCGCTTCCGTGCTCGATGCCGTCGTGATCGTCGACGCCGAAGGGCTGGTCCTCGGTTGGAATGACTGTGCGACGCAAACCTTTGAGTGGACAGCGGAGGAAGCCATCGGGCGGCCGCTGGAGCGGCTCATCATCCCGGCGAGGCACCGGGAAGCGCATCAGGCGGGCATGACCAACTTTCGCGCGACGGGCGTGGCCACCGTTCTGGGTCGCCGGATCGAAATCGACGCGATCGACAAGTCCGGCCGCAAATTTCCGGTCGAACTCGCGATCACCAGAGCGACGGCGGCTGGGCCCGCTGCATTTGTCGGTTTCCTACGCGACATCAGTTCCCGGCGGGCCGAACAGGAGCGCCTGTCGCTTAGTGAAGAGTCGTTGCGCCTTGCAACAGAAGCGGCGGAAGTGGGAACCTGGGACCTCGATCTCGCCACGAATGTGCTGACCTGGTCCGATAGGACGAAGGCCATGTTCGGGATCTCGCCGCATGTCTGGTGCAGCATGGACGACTTCTACGCGGGATTGCATCCCGACGACCTGGAGGCGACGAGCGCGGCCTTCGCCAGCGCCCTCGATCCGATGCAGCGATCGACCTACGACGTGCAATATCGAACGATCGGAAAGGAAGACGGCGAGCTCCGCTGGGTCGCCGCCAAGGGTGGCGGGCTGTTCGATGAGGCAGGGCGTTGCGTGCGTGCAGTCGGCACGGCCATCGACATAACGGATCGCAAGCTTGCGGATGCCCGAAGGACATTCATGCTCGAGCTGAGCGATGTGCTTCGCGCTCCGGACACAGAGCAGTCGTTGAACCAGGTCTGCGCACTCATGGGAACGTTCTTTGGTGTCTCGCGGGTCGGCTATGGCCAGCTCGACCCGGTCGAAGATATGTTCGATTATTCCGTCTGCTGGACGGATGGCTCCGTGCCGCCGCTGCTGGGCCGATTTCCTGCCTCGGCGTTCGGCAAGAAGATCGTCGCGAAATTGAGCCGCGGTGAGACGGTGGTGGTCAATGATCTCTTTTCCGACGCGCTCAGCGACGAGCAGGAGACGCTGGAAACAGCGACGAGCGTGGACACGCGCGCGATCCTGGTCGTGCCCTTTCTTCGGGCGGGAAGACTTAGGACGATCGTCTATCTGAACGACCGGCCTTCGCGCGATTGGGGCAAGGAACAGGTCGACTTCATGGAGGAGGTGGCGGAGCGCACACGCCAGGTCATCGAGCGCGCCGAAGCCGAGGCGGCGCTGCACGCCCTCAATGCGACCCTCGAAGCGCGCATCGAACAACGGACGCTGGAGCTGCGCTCCGCCGAGGATGCGCTGCGCCAATCGCAGAAAATGGAGGCGATAGGCCAGCTTACCGGCGGCATTGCTCATGATTTCAACAATCTGCTCCAGGGCATCACGGGAAGTCTCGATCTTATCAAGCGAAGGATGGAGCAGGGCCGCACCGGGGATCTCGGCCGTTTCCTTACCGGCGCGATGACCTCCGCCGAGCGTGCCGCCGCGCTCACCCATAGATTGCTTGCCTTCTCGCGCCGCCAGCCTCTCGATCCCAAGCCGGTGCAGGCCAATCCCCTGATCGTGTCGATCGAGGACCTGCTGCGACGCACGCTGGGCGAGACCATCGAACTCGAATTGGCGCTCGCCGGGGATCTCTGGTGGACCCGGTGCGACGCCAATCAGCTCGAGAATGCGGTGCTCAACCTTGTGATCAATGCGAGGGATGCCATGCCGTCGGGTGGCAGCCTGACCATCGGGACCAGCAATGCGATCCTGGAGGCTGGCCCGTCCGGTTCCGGCGATCTTCGCGCCGGCGACTATATCACCGTCTGCGTCGCCGATACGGGCACCGGCATGGATCCGGACACGGTCATGCGCGCGTTCGAGCCTTTCTTCACGACCAAGCCGACCGGTCAGGGTACGGGCTTGGGGCTATCGATGATCTATGGGTTTGCGCGCCAGTCCGAAGGCCATGTCCAGATCGAGAGCGAGGTTGGCCGCGGCACCAGCGTCATTCTGTATCTGCCCCGTCATACAGGCGCGGATGCCGGCGATGAGGAGAGCGCTGAACCTGTCCAGGCGCAGGAAGGAACCGGCGAGGTCGTGCTCGTGGTGGAAGATGAACCGGTGGTGCGCGGGCTTGTCGTCGAAGTGCTGGCGGAGCTCGGATATTGCGCGATCGAGGCGGTCGATGGACCGTCGGGCCTGGAAATCCTGCAGTCGAGCCGGCGCGTGGATCTACTGATCACGGATATAGGCCTGCCCGGCCTCAACGGGAGGCAGATCGCCGATGCTGCGCGGGTGAAGCGCCCGGATCTGAAAGTCTTGCTGATGACCGGCTATGCCGAGGCGGTCGCCTCGCCTTCGGGAATCACGGACCCCTATATGTCGCTCATCACCAAGCCATTCACCATGGACCTGCTCGCGGCGCGGGTACGGGCGGTCATTGCCCGATGAGCGTTCGCGCTCGTTCGCGAGAGGGTGAAGAAGCGTTTCGCGGGCAACGAACGATGATATGAGAAAAAAAGGCAAGGTCCGGAGGAGGGACGAATATGCCTGAAAAAGGAATTCGATACGGAGTGTGAGGATGTCATCATTACCAGAGCGCAACGACTCTGATCCGGTCACAGGCGCATCGGCGACACTGCCGCCGGGCTATCGGCCTGCCGCCGACGAAGAGTTCATGAATCCGCTTCAGCTGGAATATTTCCGCCAACGTCTGCTGGACTGGAAGCGTCACATACTCCACGGCGCGGCAAGCACGCTCAACATCCTTCAAATGGACCCGCTACGCGATCCGGACTCGAACGCGCGCGCATCGCATGAGGCTGACTGGTCCGTCGAATTGCGTGCGCGCGATCGCGAACGCAAGCTGATCGGCAAGATCGACGCGGCCCTTCGCCGGATCGACGATGGCGCCTATGGCTATTGCGAAGTGACCGGTGAGCCCATTTCGCTCGGACGTCTGGAGGCGCGACCGATCGCGACCATGACGCTGGAAGCCCAGGAGCGGCACGAGCGTCATGAGCGGATGTCGCGCAACGGGTGAGAACCGCCGGTTTGTCCGTTGCAACACCGGTCGGAATGGGAATCGACTGCCCGCAGCGATCGTTCCCATCGGCCGCACGTCCCGCGCGCGTCTTAGCGAATGTGACGGCGCTGGATGAGGTTGAAAATCCCGAGCAGCACGATAGCACCCACGAAAGCGATGATGAGCCCGGTCAGCGAGAATTGCTGAACGCTGCCACGGATACCGAAGAATGACCCCGACAGCGCATTGCCGATGGGCGATCCGATGCAACCGACCACGATATTCCAGAAGATGCCCATCGATGCTGACAGGGAGATCGGAATTTGATCGGGAGCAAGGCGAACCGCGCAAGAAGCGCTGATCCTCGATAAGGCCCCGCACGAAAATCGGGATGTGCAAGGAGATCGGATCATGGCGACATCGCATGCCAATGCCCTCGAACTCAAACATGCCGGCCTTGACCGGCAAATCCAGGAGCAAATGAGCCGCCCCCTGCCGGACCTTACCGCTATCCAGAAGCTCAAGAAGCAAAAGCTGCGCGTGAAGGAAGAGATCGCGCGCGGCTAGACAGGTGCGCGCCCATTCGACAGACGAGCGCGACCAGACTGCCAACATTTACGGCGGGCGTCGCGAACCGAGGAGACGCCCCTGCTTGCGGCCACGCGCGCGCCGGATCTGGCGCCGTTGATCGGATCGCACTTCCGCGCGCATCTGCACGAGCACCTGGCGCAGATCGTGCAGCTGATCGACAAGGTGCAGGACGATGTCGATGCCTTCGTCGTTGACGCCGAAGTCGCGCTGCAGATCGTGGATGAGGCGTGCGCGGGCGGCATCCATGTCGCTCAGGATGATCGTCGTCGATCGGCGTTCGGCGAGAAGCCATTCGCGGTCCACCCACTGTTCGAGCGAACGAAAATCGATGCCCGATCGCGACAGGAATTCGTCCAGGTCTGTCATCGCGACGCCTCCCGGGGATTGAAACTCTTGCCGGCTTCCCAGCTCGACACGAAGCGCTCGAGTTCGGGATCAGTGGCTTTGGGCAGCACGATCCTGAGCTTTACATATTGGTCGCCCCGGGCACCGCCCAATCGCGGTGCGCCTTTGCCTTTCAGCCGCAGCGTACTGCCGCTGTTCGAGTTGGCCGGCACGGTCATGGTCACATCGCCCGTCGGCGTCGGCACGCGGATTTTCCCGCCCAGGACCGCTTCGTTGAGCGAGATCGGAACCTCTATCGTGATGTCGTCGCCCTCGCGGACGAACCGCGGATCGGGCCGAACCTCGATTTCGATGAGCGCATCACCCGGAGCACCCTGGCCCGTGCCAGGCGCCCCCTTGCCCTTGAGGCGCAGGGACTGGCCATCGACGATACCCGGTGGGATGGTGACATCGAGCGTGCCGCCCGACGGCAAGGTCAGGCGCTGCGACCCGCCGCTGATGGACTCGGTGAAGCTGATCGAAAGCCGGTAGAGAAGATCCTGCCCCCGGCGGTTGGCGCGCGCCTGCGCGCTGCGGCGGAAAAGGTCCGCGAACGGATCGTCTCCTGTCGCGAAGTCCGCATAGCCGGCGTTAGTCGCATAATGAGCCGGGCCCGCGCCTGCATAGTCACGATAATATTGCTGAGGAGGCCGCTCGGCGCCGGTTTCATCGATTTCGCCGGCATCGAAGCGCTTGCGCTTCTCGAGATTGCTCAGGAGATCGTAAGCGCCGGCAACCTCCTTGAACTTGTCCTCGGCCGTTTTGTCGCCGGGGTTGAGATCAGGATGGAGCTTCTTCGCAAGCTTGCGATAGGCCTTCTGGATATCGTCCGCGGACGCAGATGCCTCTACGCCCAGAACCTTATAGGGATTGGTCACCGGCCATGCCTCGGCGGTTTCTCACGGACCCGCTCATTGTCATCGAAAGCGTCCACATACTGTCTCCCGAAATCCGGTCGGGCGTCTGTGCGTGCTGTTCGCACCCCACACCGATCCGAGTCTCGTTCCGGTTGTATAGCCGATCTTCCTGGTCTTCAGTCGACATTGAGGGCGAGGGCGCCATCTCCCGCGTCGATATGGACCGTCGCCCCGTCGCCGATCTCACCTTTCAGGATCAGGTCGGCGAGCGGATCCTGTAGGAAGCGCTGGACGGCCCGCTTCAGCGGTCGCGCGCCATAGACAGGATCATAGCCGACGCGTCCAAGCCAGGCGCGGGCGTCGTCGGTGAGATCGAGGGTGATCTTCCGATCCTTGAGCAACTTGCCGACACGAGCAACCTGGATGTTGACGATCGGCGCCATATGGTCCGCGCCCAGCCGGTGAAACAAGATGATTTCGTCGAGGCGATTGAGGAATTCCGGCCGGAAATGCGACCGGACGATCTCCATGACCTGACCCTCGACCTTCTCGACCGGTTCATTATCGGCGAGACCCGCAATATACTGGCTCCCCAGATTGGAGGTGAGGACGATGATGGTGTTGGTGAAGTCGACCGTGCGGCCCTGACCGTCGGTCAGCCGACCGTCGTCGAGCACCTGGAGCAGGACGTTGAAGACGTCGCCATGCGCCTTCTCGACCTCGTCGAACAGAATGACCTGATAGGGGCGCCTGCGCACTGCCTCGGTCAGGACGCCGCCTTCCTCATAGCCGACATAGCCCGGCGGCGCACCGATGAGACGCGCAACGCTGTGCTTCTCCATGAACTCGGACATGTCGATGCGGACCATCGCGCTGTCGTCGTCGAACAGGAAGCCGGCGAGCGCCTTGGTGAGTTCGGTCTTGCCGACGCCCGTTGGGCCGAGGAACAGGAAGGAGCCGAGCGGCCGGTTGGGATCCTGCAGGCCGGCGCGGGCGCGGCGGACCGCAGTCGACACGGCGTGAACCGCGTCGGCCTGGCCGATGACGCGCTTGCCGATCGTCTCTTCCATGGTGAGGAGCTTTTCGCGCTCGCCGGTCATCATTCGCTCGACGGGGATGCCGGTCCAGCGCGCGACGACGGAGGCGATGTCCTCGGCGGTCACCTCCTCGCGCAACATTGCGCCTTCTGCGGCGCCCTCAGCCTCGGCCAGTTGCCGCTCGAGCGTAGGAATGGTGCCATATTGGAGCTCTCCCGCCTTGGCGAGGTCGCCTGAACGCTGTGCCTGGTCGAGCTCGATACGGGCCGCATCGAGCTGTTCCTTGATCCGGCTTTCACCGGCGATCTTGTCTTTCTCCGCCTGCCACCGGGTCGTCAGTTCGGCAGACTGCTGCTCGAGATTGGCAAGATCGCCTTCCAGCGTTTCGAGCCGATCCTTCGACGCCTTGTCGCTCTCCTTCTTCAAGGCCTCGCGTTCGATCTTGAGCTGGATGATCCGCCTGTCGAGCGTCTCGATCTCCTCGGGCTTGGACTCCACCTCCATGCGCAGGCGCGAGGCCGCCTCGTCCATGAGGTCGATGGCCTTGTCGGGCAGGAAGCGGTCGGTGATGTAGCGGTTGGAGAGGGTTGCAGCGGAGACGAGTGCCCCGTCCGTGATTCGCACGCCATGGTGCAGCTCATATTTCTCCTTGAGACCGCGCAGGATGGAGATCGTGTCCTCCACTGTCGGCTCGCCGACGAACACGGGCTGGAAGCGCCGCTGGAGCGCCGGGTCCTTCTCGACATGCTTGCGATATTCATCAAGCGTGGTCGCGCCGATGCAGTGCAGCTCGCCACGCGCCAGCGCCGGCTTGAGCAGATTGGAGGCGTCCATCGCGCCCTCCGATTTGCCCGCGCCGATCAGCGTGTGCATCTCGTCGATGAAGAGGATGATCTGGCCCTCACCGGCCTTCACTTCGTCGAGCACGCCCTTCAAGCGCTCTTCGAATTCGCCGCGATATTTGGCGCCCGCGATCAGGCTGCCCATGTCGAGCGCCATCAGCGTGCGGTCCTTGAGCGTGTCGGGCACGTCGCCATTGGTGATGCGCAGCGCCAGGCCTTCGGCGATGGCCGTCTTGCCTACGCCCGGCTCGCCGATCAGCACGGGATTGTTCTTCGTCCGCCGGGCGAGGATCTGGATCGTGCGCCGGATTTCCTCGTCGCGGCCGATCACGGGGTCCAGCTTGCCCTCGCGCGCAGCCTCGGTGAGGTCGCGCGCGAATTTCTTGAGCGCGTCATAGCGGTCCTCGGCCGACGCGGTGTCGGCCGTCTTGCCCTTGCGCAGTTCGTTGATCGCGGCATTGAGCGCATCGGCTTTCGCGCCGGCGGTCTGCAGCGCCTTGCCCGCTGGCGTAGTGAGCGAGAGGGCCAGCGCCACGAGAAGCCGCTCGACGGTGACATAGGAGTCGCCCGCCTTCTGCGCGATCTGCTCCGCAGAATCGAGAACGCGGACCGCGTCGTTGTTGAGGCCCGGAGGTTGCTGCGCGCCGCCGCCGGAGACGGAGGGGATCTTGCTCAGCGCGAGATCGGTTTCGCTCTGGGCGCGTTGGGGATCGCCGCCTGCGGCGCGTATGAGGCCGCTCGCCATGCCCTGCTCGTCCTCGAGCAAGGCCTTCAAAAGATGCTCGGGCGCGATATGTTGGTGGTTGAGACGGATGGCGACGGTTTGCGCGCTCTGCAGGAAGCCCTTTGCGCGATCGGTGAACTTGTCGAGATTCATGGGGCTCCCCGTTTCCCTTTCCGGCCGCACGAGCATTCATCGTTCGGTCACATTGCGGGATGTTTATCGGTCAATCGAAAGGGCGAAAATATACGGGATATTCCGATAGCTGGCTTGCTGGCGGTTACCGGAAAAGGGAACGCGCCTAGCTGCCGTCGTAGATCGACGTAGGCGCAATCGCGCCAAAGCGCTCGACGGCGATCCGCTCGCAAATGACCCGCGCCTTCTCACGAACCTGCAGGAGATGCTCGACAATCTCGTTCGCGGGCAATCCCTCATGGATGCCGCCGAAATGGAGATAGTCGGCCGAACGCATGGAAAAGGCACGGAACAGATAAAGCGTCGCCAGCTGGTGGAGCGATTCGACCTGGCCCTGCTCATGGAGCCACGCCTCGGGTGCGCCCGAGGTGGTGATGGAGACCATATGGTTGGCGGTCAGTGGACCTTCCGCCGCGCGCGCCTGGATCTGCCGGGGAGTGACGCCTGCACCGACGACCCTGTCCACATAGCCCGTCAGCATGGCAGGCGGCATGCCGAACCAGATGGGGTAAACGAGGACGATCACGTCGGCGCCGGACAGGGCTTTCAACTCGGCGATCACGTCGAGCGCCAGCTCCGTGCCTGGGCGATCCGGCCGCTCGATATTCTTGAGAAGGGGATCGAAACCCATGCTGTAGAGATCCCGGATCGATGCGTCCTGGCCATAGTCCTGCACCGCCTCGCAATAGGTCCGCGCAATGGAGGCGTTGAAACTGGTAGGATCGGGGTGGGCGAGAACCACCACATGCCGACCCTTGGGCTTGGCCTTGTCGTCCATCGGAACACTCCTTCGTGTCCGGACATAAGCGTCTGTATCAGGCTGGTCGCTTGGGGAATCTACGCAGGCGTGGTGTCGACCGTTTGTATCTGTCGGACCTTCGAGACATTGCATGCTGCGGGCAAACTGCTTCCATCGGATCATAACGTATAGATATATCAGTGGCATATTGATCCGATAATTTCCGAGGAATTGAGCCACCTTGGAAATTATGCAATAGATAGGCCATGAAGGTATCTCGCGCGGATAAATTGAAGTCGCTGCTGGACGCGTGGCAACCGCACACGGTCGCCACCAGCCCGCATCTGAAGACGCTCGGGCTGACGGCGCAGGATCTGCAGAACTATACCGCTTCGCAATGGCTCGTATCGCTGGGGCGCGGCGCGTTCAAACGCCCGATGGAGACAGTGACCTGGCAGGGCGCGCTCTACAGCGTGCAGTCGCAGCTCAAACTGCCGGTCCATGTCGGTGCGCTGACCGCGCTCGAGATGACGGGAAACAACCATTATGTGCGGTTTGCAGAGGGCAGGGCCTATCTGTTCTCGCCGCTACACGTCGTTCTTCCCGCGTGGTTCCAGACGCATTGGGGGGACGCGGTTCGGCATATGCAAAGCAAGCTTCTGCCGCATGATCTGGGCCTCACGCAGCAGTCGATGCCCGAGGGCTATCCTCTGACGACGGCGGCGCCCGAACGGGCGATCCTGGAGCTGCTCCACCTCGCGCCCAAGGAGTTCGACCTGATCGAAGCCGGCCAGGTCGTCGAAGGCATGACATCGCTACGGCCGAGGCTGATGCAGTCCCTGCTCGAGGCCTGCGCGTCGGTGAAGGTCCGGCGGCTCTTCCTCTATCTCGCGGAGCGCGCGAACCTCCCCGTCATGCGGCACCTGGATATGGAGAAAATTGATTTGGGTTCCGGCGATCGCAGCCTTGTGAAAATGGGGCGCTACGTGCCGAAATACCGTCTTCTCCTTCCCCGGGAGCTCGTTCCGAATGCCGGCTGAGCAGTATCGCGACCAGGTGCGCCTTCTGCTCGATGTCCTGCCGCTGGTCATGGCCGAAGAGGTGTTCGCGCTGAAGGGAGGCACGGCGATCAACCTTTTCGAGTGGGATCTTCCGCGGCTGTCGGTCGACATCGACCTGACCTATCTGCCTGTCCAGGACCGCGCCCAGTCCTTGAGCGCGATCGGAGAGGCGCTTGCCCGCATCAAGGCCGAGATCGAGCGGCGCCTGCCTCCCACCCGCGTGACGCTGACGCGACAGGGCTTCGAGGGAATGGAGGTCAAGCTCAACTGCCAGCGCGGCAAGACCCAGATCAAGGTCGAGGTGAACCCCACCCTGCGCGGCCATCTCCTTCCTCTCCGCGACCTTCCCTGCTCGGACCGCGTGCAGGAGAGGTTCGAGGCGTTCGTCGAGGCGCGCTGCATGTCGCATGGGGAGCTTTTTGGAAGCAAGATCTGCGCCGCGCTCGATCGCCAGCATCCCCGCGACCTGTTCGATGTGAAGCATCTGCTGGACGGGGAGGGGCTGGTCGACGAAGTGCGGCATGGTTTGGTCGCGGCGCTTGTCAGTCACGGGCGTCCGGTGGCGGAACTCATCCGGCCGGGCAGGAAAGACCAGAGCGCGACCTTCAAGGCGCAATTCGAGGGAATGCCCTTCGAGCCTTTCTCCTACGACGATCATGCGCAGACGTTCGATCGGCTCGTGGAAGCATTATGGTCGTCGCTTGACGCTGACGATCGGGCCTTCCTCGAGAGTTTCGAGACGGGAGACCCGGACTGGGGGCGCTATCCATTGCCTGCGATCCGCGAGCTTCCCGCGCCGCAATTCAAGTTGATGAACATCCGCAAGCTTCGGGAGACGCAGCCGGCAAGGCATGAAGCGGGCCTCGCCGGTCTGCGAGAGGCGCTCCGGGCCTGATTCTCGCCGCGCGGGCTCAAGGGGGATGCCTCCCGTGACGGACGAGGTCAGCCGTTGAGCTTGTCCTTGATCGCCTTCGCGGGCGTGAAGGCGAGCTTCTTCGAGGCGGCGATCGTCATGGCTGCGCCCGTCGCGGGATTGCGGCCTTCGCGCGCGGGGCTGTGCTTGACCTTGAACTTGCCGAAGCCGCCCAGCGAAATCTCCTCTCCCTTGGCGGCAGCCTCGCCGATCGCCGTGAACAAGGCGGTCACGAGCTTTCTCGCATCGGTTTTCGACAAGCCCTGCGCGGCCGCGAGCTGATCGGCGAGGTCATTATTGGTCACGAAGATATTCCTTTTCACTCTCGTTGCGGATCCCCGGCACGGGCCCGGGCTGCTATGTGGCCGCGAGCGCTGGCGCCGCCCGTCGGGTCAAACTCTGTCTTCATGCACAGAATGGCGGCAGCCAGACACCCTGTTTCAACGGCTCCAATGTAAAAACATGTAAAAATTAACTCGAAACAGGATTAGGACTTGGAAGAACTGTCCTTCTTCAAACTTCCTTAAGCAAGATTATCTATCGGTTTCCACAAGAGATGGGGCCGATCATTGATAGAAATATTGTACTACTGTCCTCTTAATCGTCCAATATGCGGATCGGTTTGGACCGATAGCCTGGGTATTTCTATCGAAATTGAAAATGTCGAACGTTTCGCTGCTATGGATTGAGCGAATGGGGAAAGCATGGACGGGATATGGGGCGAGATGAAGGGGCATCAGCAGCGCGCTTCGATACGCCGTCCATTGGCAACCGATGCCCTTTGTCGGACTGCGGGCGGCCGCATCCCTGTCACCATCGATAATCTCTCCTGTCACGGTTGCCGGATTGCTTCGCAAGAGCCTCTGGATTCGGGCCAGCATCTGGAAATCAAGATTGGTGGCTTTGAAGAACTGCGCGGTCATGTCCGCTGGGTTATCGGATCGCGCGCCGGGGTCACGTTCGAGCAACCGCTCCAGGGACCGCTGTTCGACGATCTGATGCGTCTCCACGGCATTGTCGGCCACATGATGGTCGATCGCTGACCGGAGCGCGAGCCGGCTGCAAGATCGCGGCCATCATCCCTTGTCGCGCTTTGCGCGACGGCACCAAGCAAATGGACCAGGGCAATGCAGGCGGAATGTTTTGAAAGCGGTAGGGCGGTCCGTCTTGCGCAGGTGGAAGCGAGTTTGAAACTCGCGCGCACGGCGGTTGTCGGCGGCCTCTTCAATGCCGCGATCGTCGCCATCACGCTCTGGTCGGCGGGTCCTCATAGCAGCATCGCGCTATGGGTCTTCACCATCGCCGGGCTTGCGAGCCTGCGCCTCAATCATGCCCGGCGTCATGCCCGGGGCCTGTCGACGTCGGACGACCCGGCCGAGCATGAGCGCTTCATGGGTCTTCTTGCAGGCGTGAACGGCACGATGTGGGGCGGGTCGATGATCTTTGGCGGCCTGTGGGCGTCGCCCGACCAGTTCACGCTGCTCGCGATGCTGACGGGCGGCATGATGGGGGCGGCGATCATCAGCTATGGTCCCCTGCCGCGCGTCGCCCTCATGTACATGTTCCCGCTCGCGGCCGGTTCGATCGCGGGCTGGCTGCTCTCCTCGAACCCGCTGGCGGGCGCGGGGACGCTTCTCATCCTATGTTATGCGGTCGTCCTATCGAGATCGATCATGGCCTCTGTGCATTGTAGGGACACGGATTCACGGTAGGCATCGACGTCAGGGGT
>ERZ1292632.995-Hain-H43-01um-R2-995-length-29953-cov-12_pt1 | contig 29953 bp, 40 predicted proteins | sample MGYA00564407_ERZ1292632 | MGnify/ENA primary metagenome ERZ1292632 (study PRJEB36523, sample SAMEA6512637) | groundwater metagenome | collected 2019-01-08 | study: AquaDiva: Metagenomics assemblies of 32 groundwater samples | reverse complement strand
TGAAATTAAGCGAGATACTTTGGATGCTTTGCGATTAGCGAATGACCATTGGGAGTGGGTTGTCCGGTGGTTGGAGATGGTTTACAAGGATGCTTTCATTCACGGATATAAGCATGGCATACAAACTATGGTGAAGCAGCAAAGGGTAGAGGAGCATATTGACAATCTTTAGCTTTGATAGGAACTTGGGAGATGGACGAGCGGGAATGGACATTCAAAGATTCAAAAACCTCCTTAATCACTATAATTCATCCATGGTAGCGAGTTGTGTCTCCATCCTTGTCCTTGATGTTCCCGGCGAAGACTCCATCTCCCAGAAATGAAAGGAGTAAGGGAAGATGATATATAAAGTTATCAGAGTACGATATGGTGAAGAACAGGAATATCTTGATAAAGGCTATGAGCCATTTGCAGTAACTACAGAAGATACCTCCTATATGTTTACGGATAGCTCTACTGGTAGGCGGGAAATGAAACCCCAAAGCACAGATTATATCTATTTAAGAAAGCAAGTAGTTTTAACCACAGGGGGAAGGTAGAAGTAAAGGAATGAATAAACCCACGCATAAGCAAGGATTCAAAAAGGGATTTACAGATGGACGGTCAACAAAAATCAGACAACTTATGACAAGGCTACAAGAACTTGAGAGCAAAAAAAGAAATACTCAAAATTAGTGAATCTGAATTTAGTCGGCAGATAGAGGATTTATTTAATCTCTTTGGTTGGCGGTGGGTTCATTCCCGTCCAGCAAGAACGGATAAAGGTTGGCGGACTGCCTTGTCAGGATATAAAGGCTTCCCTGATTACCTCGCTATACGCAGTGAACGAATGCTGGTTTTAGAGCTTAAAAGTGATACTGGTACGCTGACCAAAGAGCAAGAGGACTGGCTGAGGGCGTTCGCTTTATGCCATATAGAGATTAGGATATGGCGGCCGGGAGACGATTTTGAAGCGATTTGTCAAATTCTTCATTGACTTTGTTAAGATTATGGAGGTATTGAGATGAATACATTAAAACCATATATGGGGTATAGCCGTGAATGTGGGGAAGATGAGGGTGCATACTTAATCTTTGCCCATAATATTCGGGAAGCGAAACGAATAGGGTATCCTGTTATGTTTGGCGATCTGGTGGAAGATTATATTGATATGGTAGTTAGACTACTCAAACATAAGGATTTCTTATTTGAACAGGTTGACCCATGGTCAAGGGATAAAATAGCTAAAGATGAGGCGCATATAGTAGATGATCCTCCTTGCTGTAAGAGTTGTCTGACATGGGGATACCCGCTGAATGCGAATGGCTTCTGCGAAGATTGCGAACCAGAGGAGGTATTGAGATAAAATGCTAGATTTGTATGATGCTAAAAAGCTAATTATGGATGTCTTTACTGATTTTCATGTTACCTGCCTATTCTGTGGATGCAGGGGTAAATTAAAGCCCCCAACTGAAGATACTATTGAGGACTGGCTCAGGCGCAGACAGGATGTCAATATCCCGCATGTTGGTTTGGTGGATAAAGGATAAAGCCAAAATAGGAAATGAGGTAGAAATATGATGGGGCTAATGCAACTCAACTTTGATAGATTAAATAGAATTGAGGTAGCTATTGAGAGATTAAAAACATTTGAGCCACCTGAAGGATACTATCTTGCGAATAGTGGGGGGAAAGATTCTGTGGTTTTAGAAGATTTAGCCAAAAAAGCAGAGGTTAAATTTGACAGTCATCACAACATGATTTCAATGGAACCGCCGGAAACAATTCAATTTCTGCGTCAATACTATCCCAACACATTTATGGATAAGCCAAAACGCTCCTTTTGGGAAGCGATGGTGAAAGAAGGTTTTCCTACATCAAGAGCAAGATGGTGCTGTCGAGAGTTTAAGGAAAGAGGGGGAGAGGGAAGATTAGTGCTCACCGGAGTAAGGTGGGCAGAATCGGTAAGACGCACTAATCGCAAGATGATTGAAACATGTAGAAGCTTCCGAACTAAACGCTTTCTGCATCCGATTATAGACTGGGAAACAAATGAAATCTGGGAATATGTGAGAGAAAACAAGCTTCCGCTATGCAAACTTTATGCAGAGGGTAGAGATAGAATCGGATGTATCTTATGTCCAATGGTGGGAACTGACAAAGCTCTAGCTGACATTGAAAGATTCCCGAAAACTGCTGAAGCTTGGCATAGAACCTTTATAAGACGCTACAACTTTGCTAAAGAACACAACTTAACTGCAGCTCACCGGTGGACAGATGCAGAAGCACTGTGGCACGATTGGATTTATCACAGATACGAAAGTAGCTTACCTGATAAAGATGGTCTCTATCCAATGTTTATTTAATGATTTTGGGGGTGTCAACGAAGAGAATATATGCTCTAAATTAAATATAGTTCCGATATTGGGAAGCGGGATACTAGCCCCCACCTATTTTAATGAAGATTTTAAGCAGTTGAAAGAAATAAGCAGGCGGTGTTGCTGTAAATAAGCATGAAGAGAAAACTACAGTATGGTAAAGACTAGCCGAAGTGCTTAAATGAGAAAAATCTTGAGGCTAAAATATTTATTGTTATGTAAAGGGAAGGTATTGACAAAGAGAAGAAGATGTGATAAGATAGAACAAGATAGAGGAAGCACTTTAACAGTTGAATAGTGGCGGGTAGGATAAAGGAGGCTGCTTATGGCATACCGAAAAAAGACACTCAGAACAATGTCCCCGGCAGCTAGGAAGGTTGCCCGTCTTGCTGGAGAGATGGATAGCGTATCCAGAAGATTAAAAAACCTGATACCTGAATTACAACGGCTAGAGCTAGATAGTCAAGCTCTAGTCAATGGTCAATATCCAAAGAACTCAAAGGAAGAGAGCTAAATAAACAGTCTACCCGCCACTATTAAAAGGTTAAGGTTAAGGAGGCATAAATGGAGCAACAGACATTATCCGTTCTTTTAACAACTGATGAGGCAGCTAGATTTCTGCGAGTCAGCACAAAAACCTTGCGGGAGATGGCTCAGAAAGGCAAAATCCCCGGTGCCTTCCGCATAGGTAGGCGCTGGCGCTTTCCTCTACAATCCCTCGAAAGCATGCAGGGGGAAGGGAAAAAATGAAAAAGTGGATAAAGAGGCATGAAAGAGCTATTAAAATCACCATTTGTTGCTTCTTTCTGTGCCTGATGACCAGTCTAGGCGTTCAGGCATACATTTCAGAAAGCCTTTTGAGTTTTGCTGTTCAGAGCGCAGGTGCTATTCTTTGGCTTTCGTTACTGTTAGCTACTACTGGAGCTTTTGATAAGCTATTCCGGTGGTGGGATAAAGATTGACAAAATACAACTGAAGGAGGGAAGACACAGATGGATGAAGTGCAGACGCAGGTAACTCAGATTGTGGAATGGGTATCTCCCATGTCCATTCGCATCCTAGCACTGCGGGTACGGACTAGGGAAGAGGTAGCTCTAGCCTCAGATGAACTCCGCAAGCTAAAGGATGTGCAGGAAAGAATTGAGGCAGTGAGAGTAGCGTTGGTCAAGCCCCTCAATGACCATGTAAAGATTATCAACGCTGAGTTTAAGCGCCACACTGAGGTTCTGGACAAGCTGGAGGTTTTTGTTAAAAGTTTGTTGACCTCTTTTAGAGAGAAAGAAAAGGCTGAGTTGGAAGCGATTGCTGAGAGAGCCAGGCTTGCTAATCCTGAGATTGCTTCTTTGGTCATCTTGCCAGAAGAGAAAACAGTCAAAGGACAGCAAAGCCAAGTCACCTTTTCTAAGGTTTGGAAGGCTGAGGTGGTGGACTTTAGCCAGCTTCCTGACAAATACAAACTACCTGATATGGTGGCTATCAATGAGGCGGTAAAGGCTGGTCAAAGAATTATACCAGGTGTAAGAATCCATCAAGTGGAGATTCCTAGCATCAGGAGGAGAGTTGATGACATACCCGATGACCAACCTTTTTAGAACCTACACATACTTGAAGATGTATCAAAAGTGCCCCCGGCTATATGTCTTTCATGTTCGGGGCTTTGAGCCATTTTTCAGTTCTAAGGCGATGGAGACTGGGACTTTAGTGCATCATGCTATCTCAGCCTACTTCAGAGGACAAGAGTTTGTAGAAGCCTTAGTAAGAAAGGCTACAGAAACCTTCCTCCAAATAGACCGCATTTCGGATGAAGAGGAGAAAGACAAGGCTATGGAAGCACACTCAGAGGCAATATCACGAGCTGTAGTTCTATCTCGGAACTACATTGAGACTCATGGGAAAGATTTTGAAGCTCCACTGATAGAGCCTGTTTTACAGTTAGGAGGGGTTACCTGTCATCCTGATTTGATAGCTTACTTGGATAATATCCTGACAGTAGTGGATTTCAAAACAGGAGAGTCTCCTGATTGTCGCTGGCTTGATGTAAGTGGGCAGCTAGACCTCTACGCTTATGTTATCAGGCCACAGCAAGTCGGTGAAGGGCTTCGGGTTGCCTATGATATTATCGCTGATGATTACTTTGACCGCATGGTTAGCCCTCCGAGATATAGCATTGGAGCTAGGCTTCACTCTCAGATTTTGCAACTGCCTGAAGATGAGAAGTCTTTGCTGGGGGCGCTTAACACACCTCATTTAGCCTACAACTGCCCAAACACTTGTGCTTTCTTCACGCCTTGTTTTCTGCTTGATACTTGTGGTGAAGGAGCTTGTGAAGACTTTCTTCACACTAATTACTTGTTGAAAGGAGAAAGTGGTGGAACTATCGCAGATAGAGTTTGACCGAAATGTTATGGTTATGGGAGCAAGCGGCACTGGCAAGACTCACCTGATTGGCACTCTGTGTCAGCTTTTGCCCACGCTGGTAATCACTAGCGATAAGAACGGGCTGGAGACTTTGCTCAATATGAATGCGTCTCCACAGAACATTGTGCTGATAGAGGACTGGAGGCGGTGCTGGGACTATCTTCAGAATATAGAGAAGAGCCTCCGCCAATGTCTAGCGTTGGCGATTGACGACTTCGGCAGTGTTCAAACAGCAGCTAAACGAAAAATAGAGTTGATGCCGGCAAACTGGAAGGAGGAGCGTATCCCGCTTTTAGAGTTCACTATTGAAGCCCGAAGACGGTTGCTGTTAGGCGAAAGGCAAATGCAGTTACGCCAGTGGGGCAAACTCTGGACGGCGATAGAGAGCTTCCTAATAGAGATTCTGAGCTTGCCTTTTAAGGTAAGGTTGTTGACTACATTGGAGACTACAGTTAATGACCCCCGCACTGGGGATGAGGTCATTGTGCCTGCTCTAGTTGGACAGGCACGCACAAGCATACCAGCAAAGTTTTCATTGGTGGCAGAGGCGTTTGTCAGTGAGATTGATTCTCAGAGGCTGTTTTGTTTGTCATCTGAACCTCACCCCCGGGTGGAGACAAAAGACCGCTATGCTGGTAGGGTTTGGATTAACCCTACTGCGAAGCGACTGCTCCAACACATGAGTAAAGATAAACAGGAGGAGGTAGAAAGTGAGATAGAGAGAAGAGTCGGCTTCAGCTTTGCACCAAAAGAAAGAGTCCAAGAATAGGTAAAAGAGAAAAAGAAGGAGTTAAAAGAAATGGCAAAAATAGAGCGAACTAGGCAGGACATTGAGGCCCACCTCAAGGCACTAAAAGCGGCGGGATTGCCAGATTTAGTCGCAGAGTATGAGCAGTTGCTGGCTGAGAAGATAGAGCAGGAGAAGTTAGAAAAGCCGGCCGAAGCGTCAAAGGTAGAAGCCAGACCAGCAGTATCAGCATCTTTACCATCCAGTAAGGGAGCGGTTGCTCACTTTGACTTTGTGGTTGATGTAGCGAGTTTTGAAAGTGGTGGGCAGAGACTGGATGCCCCAACTATCGCTGATACTTACAAAGGGCATTTTGTTGATGTTATACGACCTAAGTCTGGGGAAAAGATGAGTCAAGTTTGGTTCATCTTTGAGACAGTTGACGAGAGGGTGCTACAGCAGAAGGGCAAGCAAGTGAGGTCAGCTCTTATTTTCGCACCTCTGAAGACCTCTGAAAAGGAGAGCGGCGCCTTCCGAATAAAGGATACTTTGGTAGACCTGAACCTTCCTTATTTGCTGGAGGGTAACCGTCTCACCGGGGATATTCCTATTGGGCTTTCTTGTCAGCTTACCTATGAAGAGTATGTTGACAAAGGTGAAAGGACTATCCGCTTGCAGAGTGTCAAGCTTGATGTTCAGCAAGCAATATAAAACGCTATAACTGACAAGGGGAAGAAGTAGACAATGCTTCAAAGCATAGTTGACACTCGTGAGCCGTGGCAAATCTGGATGCCTCTAGTAGAGAAGGGGTGGCTTCGCCAAGTGCTAAAAGCTGGAGACTTTCGGTTAGCGTCTGAGGTAAATATATCACCTCACATAGAACGAAAAACAGTCAAACAGTATATCACTGATATGGAGTCGGGGCAGTTGATGCAACAAGCCCGGCGTTTGATAGAGGCCACCCCCTTTCCTATCCTTCTTGTAGAAGGGCATTGGTTGATGACAGATGGAATCCATCTGCTAGATAGTAACATTACTTGGGAGCAAGCTTGGAATGAGATGCAGACAATTCAGGATATGGGTTGCCGCCTGCAACTGACTACTAGCATTGCTCACACTGTGCGAAGAGTAGTTGAGCTTTACCATTACTATTATAAAGAGCATCACGAGAGCGCTCAGCGACAACTTTCTGGAGACCATCGGATAGCATGTCTTTGCCTCATCTATGGGGTAGGCGAAGTCAAGGCTAGAGCTATCTTGAACTGGCTTGAGAAACAAGGCATCTCTTCTAGTATAAGCTCTGTGGCTGCCTTGACAGTAGAGCAGCTAGACCAGGTTGAGGGAATCGGCGAAGCGTTAGCACGGAGGATTTGGCAGTGGTTTCACGAAGGAGTTATAAAATGACACAAGATATTAGTGGTCTACAAGTGCGTCAAATGTTTGAGGACTTCTTTACTTGGCAACCTGAATATGAGCCAACCTTTAAGAAAGAGACATGGGAGAAGACTTATCAGACAGCCTTCAAACACGTTGTCAAAAGTCAGGAACTGCTTGCTGGCTTTTTCAGAACAGGGGATGAAATACTGGTGGATATGGCGTCTGAAGAGTTGCTTGAAGCCGATGGTCTGCTTATACCGCTAAAATTCGTAGTGAAAGAGGCTGAAGTAGAGAGACGCCGGGGGCTGGCTCGTTTCTTGATAGATTTGGGAGGCATGTTATGGTAGTTAAAAAGAAAGAGGAGGTCAAACATGTGGAGAAGATTTAAGGTGGAACTAGAGTTTACTACACCATTCGCTTCAGGCACACCTAAAAATCCTAAGGATATTGAAACAATGCTGGAGGTGAGAATGCCAACTAAAGCGCCACCGGATGCAACGCCTATTCCAGAGCTTGCTGAGCAAGTTGCTGAGGAAGTTGGTGTTGCTGAGGAAGGGGTAGAAAGAGGGCACGCCACTTTCAAACGGGATGAACAAGGCTTATACTATGAGGCTCGCTGTGTCAGAGCGCATATCAAAGATTGTGCTAATGCTCTACAGGGATTTCTCCAGATTAAGGCATTGAAAGCGAAGGTTGCACAGCGTGTCTATGTTGAGCCTGAAAAGCTGTATCTGGGAAAGGAAGAGCCAGATGACTATGAGATTCGTATTGTTCACGCTTTCACGCCAAAGGGGATGAGGTCATCGTTAAAGAAGATTGACTTTGTGCGGGAAGCCAGGCTTACCTTCTACTTAAAACTACTGGATGACCGAGTGATTGGTGAGGATGTGCTGAATGCTATCTTTGAGTATGGCGGCACGCATGGAATGGGACAAGAGCGTTCACAGGACTGGGGCAGATATAAGGTAGTAGTATTTGAGGAAGTGCTGCCAAAGGGAGCGTTAGTGAAGTGAAGCCGAGGGGTAGTGTGCAATGCAGTGAAGCCGAGGATTGGCGTGTGGTGAAGTGGAGCGGTCTGAAGCCGAGAAGTGGGTTGAAATGAAGCCGAGGAGTGGTGTGAGATGAAATGCAGTGGAGTGAAGCCGAGATATGTCTTGGAGTGGTGTGAGCTGAGTTGGAGTGCGGTGAAGCCGAGGAGTGGATGGTGCTGGTAGGAATTGGTTTGAAGCCGTGAATTCAAAAAGAAAAAGGAGGTTAAAATGAATCAGGAAAAAGAGAAGGGAAAGACAGAAATTGAAGCAAAGGCGAAGGAGGTAGTGAAGTCAAAAAAGATAGAGGAGATATTGGCAACTGAGGAGGAAAAGGAAGAGACTGAGGCAGAAGCTCTGATTGCTAAAATTACCACTGATGATGGTATTAAAGCTGACCTTGAGCTTCCAAAGGACTTTAAGAACTATGTTATGGCAGAGCTTATGCTTGACCACCAAGTGCAGTATCACCGCTCGAAGGAAAGCTGGAAGGGAGCTTTGCATGGAGAACAGACCGAAGTGAAGCGGCAAGTAGATTTGAAGCGCTACCACCGGATTACGATTGCCATTATCCAGCAGCAGTATCCAGAAGCAAAAGCGATAGCTGATAAACTGGCTAGAGTGAGAGCTAAGGAGTTTGAGGCTAGATTGGAGGATTAGGAGAGAGCGATATGAAAGTCTGCATTTACTGTCGGGTTTCAACTGATGACCAAGAGCTAGAACAGCAAATAGCCGCCTGTAAAAGATTCTGCGCCTACCGAGTTCTTGAGGTAGTCGCAGTCTTCTCTGAAAAGGCAAGCGGAGCAAAGGCAGCAAAACGCCCCCAGTTTCTTCAGATGGTCAATGAGTTACGACAACTCAAGTATGATGGTGTGGTGGTCTTTAGGCTTGACCGCTTGGGACGAACAGCCCGGGAGTTGGCTTTGCTTATAGACGAGCTTGAGAACAAGGGTGTCAAAGTCATTTCTGTTAATGAAAGTTTTGATACTACTACCGCCATCGGTAGAGCCATGCGAGAGCTAATCTATGTTTTCGCCCAACTTGAGCGAGAGCAAATTGGCGAGGCTACCAAACAGAGGCTGGCAGCAATAAAGGCGAGTGGTGCAAAGCTGGGTAGACCAGTAATATCCGACTTCCAAGCCTCCAAGATACTTGAGTTCCATAGACAGGGTTTGAGCTATCGGAAGATTGCCCAGCAGATGCGTTTAAGCCACACAACAGTCTTTTACACTGTAAAGAAAAGGGGGGGTTTAGCTCCATAGTGGAAAAGGCAGAATAGCATACTGTTCGGAAAAGGGGATTAAAAGTTGGTATACCAACGGAGAGAAGTAAGTGTAGAATGAATATCATCGGTAAAGAAAACTTGGCTGCCTACTGCATTGCAAGAGCAGTAACTATCGTTAGCGGAGTGAAGAATCGGAATAGAGCAACTTGCAAGATATGCGGGGCAGTGCTTCCCCGTGACACTGGCTACCAAGCAATCATTGCCAAAGATGCCTTTCAACATGGGCTTCAAGCGTACCTATGTGAGGAAGACTTTGTCACCGTGAGTCGGTGCAAAGAAAAGTTTCCTAAATAAAGAAGGGAGAAGAGCTTTAGTAGGAGGATGATATGCTCATTGAGAAAGTAGAGGACATAAAGAAGTTGAAAGGGTGGGTTTGCGAGGATATTGACTTACAGCCGGGGCAACCATTACGAATCACCTTTTCGCATCTCACCGCTGAGTTCAATATCGTTGTGAGCGTTGCTGGTAATGCAGCATTTAGTTTGAATGGTGATTTACTGCGTTGCATCACCGGTCTCAACATCAACTTTGCTGAGATGTTAAAGCAGACGAGAGTTAGTGTAGAGCATTGAGCTTTAGGTTAGTTAGAGAGAACCATTTGGGAGAAGTGCAACTAACTTGGTGCTACTCTATCTAATTCCAGCTAACCCCATTGAGAGTCATTTTCTAGTAAGATATAATCTATGATGTAGAGCGGGACGGTCATCTGGACAATGGCGATGTTCTCTACATCTATGAGAACGGCAACCGTGAGCTGGTCAAGACGAAGATAGAAAAGGCGAAGGTAGAAAGAAAGAAGTGAACGAGGAAGCATGGGGAGAGGTTATCCAATTTTCAGATGGTTGGTGCTTCGGAGTAACCTTGTCTGGCGAGACAATGTGTTGTGGTGAAGAAGACGAGGTCAGAGCTATGCTAGTGGACTTGTCTAAGAAGACAGCAAATCCGTTGGTCAATGACATACTTAATCTGGAGAGACAATTGAGAAAGGAGGCTAAAGGTGGTACAAGAGCCAACACAGACATTAACATCAGGAAGAATACACCTAAGCGAGATACTATCAGAAGTAGATTTGTGCGAGGTGCTAAACTTGAAGGTAGACACGCTCGGATACTTGCGAAGAGAAAAAGGCTTTCCGTTCATTAGAGTATCAAAGTTTGACCGGGTCTATCTTGTGTATGATGTATTAGATTGGTTGAAGAAGCAGAAGGCGCAGTAGAAAGCTCTACTTTGTCCCTAGAATTTGATTGTAGTGAGTTGTAGTGAGTTGTTATGAGAGGCATACTTAGCCTACAAAAACCATTAGGTAATACAGAAGGATTCACTTTGGAGCAGGTTATTGCCAGTCCTAGGGTAACTCCTGATGATGCTCCATATAAGCGAAACGGTAAACCTTCTAAACATTGTGTTGTGCTTGATAGTGAAACAACTTTGAAATTAAAAGAAAGGTTTGGCAATATACCGCTTGGAAGATGTATACGCAGCCTGCTGAAACTTCCGCCTTTGGAGAAGGTTGAGGCATGGCAAGAGTGGGAAGACAACATTATTCGTGAATGTTATCCTTGGGGCGGAAGCTTATCTGTAAAAAGTCAGGATATCAATCGCACTTATGCTGCCATCAGAGAACAAGCTCGCAAGCTAGGTATAAGAAGAGAATGCTTTAGACCTCAAGAAGATTGGCTAACACTAAAGGAAGTTTCAAATATACTTGGTTGTCATTCTTCTCTTGTGTACCGGTGGTGCAAACGTGGGTATATAGAACCTATCAAACTAAAAGCGCCAATTAAGCATCTTACATTTATAACTCAAAAAGCACTTATTGCCTTTATCAAACAGTACCCATTTGTCTTTCCACACGAGAAGCTACACATTAGTTACAGAAGCTTTCTATCTCAAGAAACGCTTGAGTGGGTAACTACTCATGAAGCAAGTAAACTTCTGTTTTTCTCTGTCCATGCTATAAACAACTATATTGACAGGGGACATATACCAGTCAGGAAAGGCTTTAGAAGGCAGAGGTATGTTAAAATCAAAGACATCCAGAATCTACTACAAAAACCGCCGAGGAAAGCTAGATTGATTAAACCTTTGGAATGGAAGTTATGGGAAAACCCTATCAGCAAAATAAAGCATCTTATAGTCAAGGATGAAGAGGGTGATTGGTACAAAGTTTGTCAAGGGTATTTAGTAAGACCAATATACACGAAACTCTGGCTTAAATATGGATATAGGTTGAAGCTTTCCAGAGGCTGCCCCACCTGCAAAATATGCAAAGAGGTTTTGAGGAAGCATCAACCATGCTCGCAAAAACAATGACAAAGTATGGCATAGAGCAGAATTACCGCTTGCTTGTCAACACCAGAAGAGCGACACCTGCCAGAGCCACCCAAAGCCAGACTGAAGTTTCTTTTTCCCCGTCTGGCGCTTGTGCTTCCTTTGACACTGCTTTCTTTGACACTTCCTCTTTCGGCTCTTCTTTCTCTGGTGGTAACGGATAAACATTGAGAATATCCGCTTTTTCACCCGGCTCTATTCTTAATACTGCTGTGGCAATATGCTCAAAAATGGTTGTCTCGCCATTATAGTAATCCATAAAGTCAGCTTCAGTGAAGCGAAGGTTTCGTAAGTCTGAAGCGAACAAGTCCAGAGTTATCGTTATAGAATGTTTTGGCATTACCCCTAAGTAGTATTTCTTTTGTGCTTTAGCGTTTTGCCCAAGAACAACTGTGCCCTCATCTCCGTCCAGCACGCCGTAGAGGTTCAATTCAGCACAATGAACATGCAACCATGTAGTCCAGAATTTGGCACCAGGATTGATAGCGTCAAATCTAATGATAACCTCTACTTGGTTGCCAGCATTTAAGATTGTTGGCACTTCAACTTTGCCGAAATATCCTGTAATCATGTCCTACCTCACTTGCGGCTTATAAGAGCTATACCGAGTAAAGCAACCGCAGCTATGAAAAGCCAGTCGCCACCTACTGGCAGTTCTACAAGCAACCTCCAAGCGATAATCAGTATAGCAAGTGCTAAAACTGCGAGAACGATAATTAGTAGCCAGGGGAAGCCCTTACGGAACTCTATAGTGAGTGTTGGAGAGTTACTACTGACTCTCAAATCCTGAACACCTTGAGAAGCTAGTGTTTCTCTCAGGGCATTCATTTGCCAAGTTGGAAGCGTCCACTGTGTGTCTATTTCCAGCCTAGCCTTCTGCCCCTCACCAATCAAAGTTTCAAGGTAGCTAACTTCAGCTTCATCGGGAAGGTCAAATCTTCCCCCACTGGCTACCAGCTTATAAGTCATTTTTAGAATCCTTCAATATGTTCGGCAGGCACTAGATAATATCCTAGCATCTTTGAGTATGTCCACATAAAGCCGTCTGGTGCAGTCTCAAGCACTACTTCTGAAGGTGGTGGAGGTGGTGCTACTGGTATTGCTGATGCTGTCACTGATATTCCCGGTATCGGTGGTGCAAAAGCATACCCTGGTCTTCCCCAGTATGCCCACCACTCATCCTCTGGCACATAATCAAGATTTAATATTACATAATCTTCAAAAGTCTGCTCAGGATTGAACTTCTCAAATGCGTCCTTCCACTGGCTGTATGTGCCTTTGAAGCGGTCACCGGTGTAGCCAGCCGCTTCCCATTCTGCTTGTGTCAACACCCAAGCTGGCCCCGAGTTCTCAACAAATATCTGGGCTGTTGACCAGACTGGCATGACTGGAGCTTCTGGTGTGCCTAACTGAGGGAGTGCTTCTAGCACTGGTTTAGGTAGAGCTTCTATTTCCCACTTTTCGGGCATGCCGGCAGTGAGCCAATCATCAATGGAGAGCGCACCACCATTAGTTACATAAACATCGTATGCCTGCTGAATATCCATAGGGTATTCCTTCTCCTTGCCTTTTCTCCTCAAGAGCCAAACGCCCAAACCCACCAGTGCTATCATTCCCAAGTTGCCAGCCTTCATTTCTTCTCCCCGCAGTTCATGCTTTTCTCCAGTCTATCAAGCCGTCTGGCAAGGTCACTCACCTTCTGTGATAGTTTGCCATAGCTGAATGAAACTACACCTATGTTCACCATCAGTAACGACATTATGCTAATCCAAGCCGCAGTATCCATTATGATACCTCCGTGTTAGCCTTTCTGAAGTAGAATTGAAAGATGAGCGTGCCAATCACAATGAAGAACTGTGTTACTCCGCCAATGCCTAAGCCAGCTACCAGGCTGAGCATTGGGTCAAGTCCTTCTGGCTGGCTCAGCACTATGGGGAGAAGCACAAGACAGACTACTACTAACCAGCCAGCAAATGCCAGCAGGTAGACCAAAGCTAGGAAATCTCTGAAGTTCGTCATCAACTTTTTCTTCATCCCTACTCCATCGGCATAATCCACACGGACATTATTACCTCACCAGTGCCAACCTTACCACCAGCGCAAGCTAGCGTGATTATATCGCCAGCCATCGCTATCCTACTATCCATTCCTCTTGCTGTCTGTGAATATACATAGCCGAGAGATTTACTCACTTCCGAAGTGACCAACTCAAAGTGGTCATCGTCATCTTCGCTGCCTTCAACCTTACCAGCATTGGCTACAGTATAAGCATTTGCCAAGTTGTTAAGCATAGTAAGGTTATTACCAGAGATAGTATCAATAGTATTAGCTTCTGAAGCAGCACTGTCTGAAATAGTTACCGCTTCTCCAGCCCAGAACTTTGTGCCATCAGCCACCGCACACACTTTCTGCGCAGCAGCAGCATTAGCCGTTAGCAAACTCAACTGGTAGTTATATCTGCCTATCTTGAGTGCCACACCAGCATCAGCCGATGACGCCTCTTTGTAAGCAACCTTATAGCCACCAAGATAGCAACGGCAAGGACAAGTAAAGACGGGAATACGAACGGCAGCGCCAGAAAGGTCAAAAGCCTGTTGAGCAGTAATAAGCTCGCCAAAACTGCTGTTCAGAGCATCAGTTACAGCATAAGGCAAAAAGTCCCACTGGGCATTACCAGAGCCTTTGACATCCTTGAAGGTGTTCCAGTCGGCGGCATCAATCAGTGTCCCATATTGTTGCGTAGGAGTGCCCTGGTCATCATAAGCCAGCACATCCTTAAAATCATTATGCAGAACGGCTGCCCCAGAAACCTTTACACCACATCTTTCAGTAGTACCAAGGGTAGCATCCTGTCCATTGTTTTTAGCGGTAACTCTACCAAAGTGGCACTTCTGAGTGTTGCCGCCTACAGCTACACCATTGCCATCGCACTCTTCACAGATGATGTCATCAAAGTCGCTATCTCGGATAGTGCCAGTGCCCGCCGAGGCGAGAGCAAATCCGTAGTCATCAGCATCGTAGCAGTAATAGTTCTTAATCTGGAGATTTTTGATGACATTAGTATCTGGGGCAGTAATTCTAAAACCTCTATTATCTCCTAGAGACGAGAGGTTGGTCAGCCGTATATTGGCATTGTTTCTCTCAATATCAAAACCATACCCCGGGCTATCTGCTAGCTTACCATCCACACTTCGCAAATTGACTCCCTCAATATTCTGAGTCCCATCAAAACCGAAGTTGTAGTTGTTCCCGATACAGACGATATTGCTCAAGTGAGCACCATCGGAATTAACTGCTCCTTGATTGCCAAAGGCGAGTCCAGCACCACCAACTCCAACGACTCCAGCATTTGAACCAGTGAACTTATCAACCCAAATGTTAGTGCAGCCACCAAAAACCAGATTATGGTAGGAGAAGTTTTTGACCTCAACTCTCTCAACCTTCACATTATCGCTGAGATTGAAGTTGATGCCATAGGCAGCTGTTGGATTGTTTAGCTTATCTCCATCGGCGATAAAATCGTGCAGCGTAACATTAGCTTTGCTCAAGATACGGAACATACTTGTGCCATTATCAGCAGTTAAAACAAAATTGGTAGCTAATCCTTGTCCTCCGACATCCAGATTTGAAATAAAATCAATCTGAGTGTCAATGTGCGCCTCGCCTTCGCTGAAAGCAATGCTACCACCATCAACGGGCAGGCTGGCAATGGCAGCAGCTATCGTAACATCATCAGCAAAAATCTCTTTTATGTCGTCCAGCCACAAATTGCAAGCGCCCAAATCGGTAACATACTTCAGCCCAACACTGATGATAGCTGTATCCAAATTGGGGTTAGCTAGGACAAGCCTGACTCGCCTCCAAACATTAGCCGTCAAGGCTGGCAAATTGATGGTTTCTACTGGGCTAACACAACTGGCGTGGTCATCAAGAAGTAATTGCAGGTCACCAGACAGTGTATTGACACTACTTTTCACCCAAAGCAAAAGTTTAGTCCCGCTGGACAGGTTCTTAGAGGTTATCGCTTCTGTGGCGAGGATTGTGGCGGCTGGCACGGCATCTAGCACAGCAAACTTGACGCTGGCACTGCCTTTCTTTTTGTCAGTAGTATCGGCAGTAACGGTAACATTGGCAGCAACTAACTCATCCCAAGCTGCCTCACAAGGTTCAATCATGACTTGACGGCAAGCATAATCAGCTTGAGCCTTGCTTTTATCAGAAGCATCTGCTAGAGCAACAAAGACAGTGGCTAAACGGGGCGGTCGGTGAATACCTTGAGCTGGGGCTGCTATGCTCACTCCACTACCTCCTGAACCCGCAACACTCTCAAGGTAGCATTAACCGAATACTGGTAGTTGATGCTGTCGCTAGCGTGAACCAGATGCTCAAAAGTATAGAGGCAGTCAGCAACTAGGTTAACTCCACTATTGAAACTCATAACCTGAGAATTGCCCGCTTTGGTAATGTCAGCCCTGAAGATTCCTGCAACACTCATTGCCACCATCACACGGAAGATGGAGGCTGTTTGAGTAGAGGTAATATCGGCTGCCAAAATATCAGTATCGGCTAGTTCTGCGGTGTTCTGCTCACTGGCTTTTTCAATTATCATGCCCTCTACCTCGCTTTAAGGTTCACTTTGAGTGACAATCACATTATCTATGTAGTGGGTTTTATTTGCAGCAGCTAGGGTTACAACAGAAATGCTGACAACCAGTTGAGGTGCTGTAGCACTGGCTATTGACTGTATAGCTTTGTCTGACAGGTCGTAAGAGTTCTGATTCCACAAACACCTAACATACTTCGGGCTGCTAAAGTCGCAGACCAGCTTGAGGAACTGCCATAGCTTGTTGCCTGTTGGCATAGTCAAGCCGGTAGCAAAATCTGTGTAGACACCTGCCGAATTATTATACTGAAGTTTTCCAGTAGAAGGCAGAACACGAATCTGGGGAAGTAAATAGTTTGTGCCATTATAGAGTGAAAAACCTACTTGTAGATAAGTGTTTGCATCTGGCAGCGTGTAGTGAATCTCAAGCCCAAAAGGGGTCAGATAGGGATATGCCATTGACAGGTTGATTCTGGCAAAGTCAGCAATGGCAGCACCCGTAACCAACTTCGCTGATTGTGTGCCAGCAAAGGCGGAGTCGCTGGATAAAGTTGCCGATGCTCCAACACCCTGTAAATCTACACTCCATTTGTTCAAGTTGCTTTCAAAGTCATCACTCCAAATTAGCTCTCCACGCCGGTCAAAGGTAGCTAGAGCACCAAGTCTAGCAGCAAGCTCTGCCAAGGAGATGCCTGCTCCACCTAGCGTCAGAGAAAGCAACCCTGTTCGTGAAAAGAACAGCTTGAGTAAGCTCCGCCCAAGACGAACATCGTTTGTAAGATACAGTTTATTGATGTTTCCTACTGGGAGAGCATTACATTCTGAAAGCAAAATAGCCTGTGCCCCCTGCCTTGCCAACTTGACAGACATGCCCTCCATACTACCATCACACACTGCCTGGATAAACTGACATGGAGGAACATTGATAAGCAGGTCACTATGTGCAGAAGTTAGGTCAACCTCCTCTACATCAAACGGCGTCTCAAAGCCTTGAAGTAGTTGCTCCGCTCGCTTAGCAGATGCAAGAGCTTCCAGAATATCCTTGTTTACCTTGATAAGAGCGTCTAACTTTTCATCTACATCCAGAAGACTCATAGGCGTGCCTCCAGTGCAACTATTCTTTCCTCTAACTTTTCCTTTTCAGCTTTTAGATATTTGATAGCAGCTAGAGCAAAGCCAGCCATGTCTATGGCGGCAATGCCTTTGTGAGTTGAGTCAGCTAAAAAATCAGGAGCAGTATCAGCAATTACACCAAAGCGTGTAAACTCACCATCGCTGGAATCACGTCTACAGTAGGTTACCAGTTTCACTGTATTAAGTAAGCTAGGAATAGCGCTTAAGTCCACTGGCTTTATATCCCGCTTCACTGCCAAACCGCAAGCATCAGTCCAGACACCCCCTGCCGTCAAGTGGCATCCAGCAACTGCTGTGGTTATCATCCTATTATTAGTGATGGTCATATTAGCACCAACTACAGGGGGAGCAAGATAAAGCGTGGAAGCAGTGGTAACTGTCGTAGCTATATTAGCCGCTAGAGTTATGCCGTTGACATATAGCTGTAAACCCTCCGTAGCGGTAACACCAACACCACCTGTTAGTGTAACTGTCAATGCCGCAAAGTTATGATGTTGCCATGTGCTACCAGCCGCCGAGACAAAAGTAGGTGTTGGAGCTAACCATGTATGCACCTCAACATTATCTACAGCCACCCTGGTATCAAGAGTCCAGATATTAGTGGCAGCATCAGTGATTTGGAGAGCAGCTGCCGTAGCTGCTGGAGCAATAATGTCCAGTGCGGCACTGAAGGTCAAGTTGCCTGAAGAGACCAAGCCAGTATGTGAGACATTAGACCATGTTGCTACTACTGTGCCAGCCCCATTAGCAATACTCAACCTATTTACAGCAATCACATCGTTGCCACCACCACTTGCCAGGTCAAAAACGCCCGCTGCTGAACTGTAAATCTGGGCACTGGATGGAGCAGCAGCCGCGCTATCCTTCACGAGTACTGAAACCACAGTCCTGTCAAGCAATATGCCTTCATAAAAGCTAATACCAGCACTGCCCTGAGCTGCATTACTGCGGAAGTTGAGCCTATCAACAGCAGCTTGAGCAGCGGCAGCATCGCCAGTTCTGATGACGACATCTCTTTGGAGAGGTGCACCACCAGTAACATGGCTTCGTATACTCATGGATACAGTACCAGCACCACCAATTAAAGCATTAAGGTTGATGACGCTATTAGTAGTACCAGCATCTATATTGCCACTCAAAACAATGCCAGTATGAGTGCAGGAAGCCCAGGTTACTACAGCAGTGGCAGCATTGGAAATAGTTAATCTAACGACAGCATTTGCTGCATTGCCAGCACCACTGGCTAGGTTGAATTGCCCAGCAGCACCACTGTAGATTTGAGCACTTGCTGGAGCGCCCGCTTCCGAATCATTGATGATGGAAGAGACTACCGTTCGGCTCAGTAGTATGGATTCATAAGCTACTATGCCAGCCGCACCCTGAGCTGCATTGCTTCTGAAGAGCATTCTATTAGCAATAGCTTGAGCAGCAGCTGCATCGCCTGTGCCTACTACTACATCACGTTGTGCTGCAGCACCGCCAGTTACGTGGCTGAAGAGGCTGAGTGAGGTAGCCTGAGCAAGACCATTTATTTGCCCAATGGTAGGTGTCGTGAGTGTCTTTCCCACCAAAGTCTGCGTTGCTCCAATATAGCAGACGCTGTCAGCACCAAGCGGGTCAGGAAAAGTTATCACTCTAGCAGCCGCAGGGTCTGAAAATCGCAAAGTGTAGTTTGCCGTAGTCTGATACACAGTGAAATCACCTAGCGTAACAGTAAAACCGAACTTGTTGATAGCATTAGTTTTGACTGTATAGGTGAAATTATCTGTCGTGCCTGTAGTGAAAGCTGCACCTGCTGTTATGTTAAGTGTAACACTCGTATATGTCTTGTTGGAGATATTTTGAGTTGCAGCAAGATAGCAAACAGAATCTGCCCCACCTGGGTCGGGGAAGGTTACTATCCTGCCTGCAGCAGGGTCGCTCCAGTTCACTGTATAATTTCCTGTAGTTTGGTAGATAGTAAAGCTACCCAGTGTAGTAGTGAAAGCAAGCTTGCTAACCGCATTTGTCTTGATAACTATGATGTTGTTATCAGTTGTGCCCAAAGTGTAGGTGCCGCCCGCCGTGAAGTTGAACAGATTCCCAGTATGAGTTAGTGTAGCACCTGAGAAGGTCGGCGTGCCCGCAATCGTCCCTGAGAATGTGCCACCGCTCCATGTGTGATTAGTAAAAGTCTGTGTCGCTGCCAAATATGCTACCGCATCATGCCCAAGCGGGTCGTTGAATGTGATATTTCTGGCTGCAGCGGGGTCGCTGAAAATTAGCGTGAGGTTGGCAGTTGTCTGGTATACAGTGAACTGTCCTAGTGCAGTAGTCAATCCTAACTTATTGACGGCGTTGGTTTTGAAAGTTACGGCAAAGTTGTCTGTTGTGCCGATGACATACCCAGCGCCACTGGTTAAATTCAGTGTGCCACCCGTCAAGGTTACAGTAGCACCACTGAAGGTTACTGCACCTGATAATGTGCCAGAGAGAGTCGCTCCATTGATTGTCGGACTCGTAAATGTCTTGTTAGTTGCAACCTCTATCCCAGCTAGGGTCATGAGTGTGCCTGTAGTTGGCAAGGTAACATTAGTTATCCCAGTCGCAGTAAGCGTGAGTGCAAAAGCGCCAGCAGTTGTGAAAGCAGCAGCAGTTGTGAGAGCACCAGCAAGTGTCAGATTGCCAGATAAATCAATCGTCCGGTCTACATTATTGACAGTAAGTGTCAGAGTTCTATCTGCTGTCAAGTTTTCTGTCACTGAGAAAAGTAGCTCTTCTGTGCCTACGCCACTTTGGTCAAGCAAGCCGAGAGCATTTATGTCCCGGGCATTTTCCATCTTCAGATTCATCTTGGCACTGGTAACAAGGTCGCCAGGGTTGACTGCTACTCCTGTACCTCCATACTCATCAAAAACAAGTGAGTTGGCAAGTTCCTTCACCTGCTCAAGCACATCTCTGCCAACCTGACATAATCCATTCTCAGGTTTTGGCAATGTGCTTATGCTCTCTTCCCCCCACGAGGATACCAGCCTGCTTTCTCCCATTAAAAGACTCTTCATATTACACCCCCAAAACTAAACTTGATAACAATACATCTGCTAGATATTTCTCTCTTTTATGAGGCATGACATCAGCTAGACCTAGCTCAGCAAGCGCTTTAGCAACCTCGCCTAGAGTTTTGCCTTCCAGAAACAGCTTGCGGGCATACAAGTGCCGTTCATAATCATTAGTTGAATCTTTTGGCTTCCCTTCTGGTGTTAGCCTCTCTTTTATGTCCCTCGCCAGCTTCTGCCTCAACTTCAGCTCTAATCTAGGTCTAGTAATTGTTGTAGTCAAACCTCTACTACCTCACCCTGCTCAGCACTCGGAACTGGAATCTCACTCTCATAGGCAGCAATTAGAGCTTTCTGCTTTTCCCGCTTCTGCTCTTCTGATGAAAGCCCAGCTACCTTGCTCAACCTGAGCTTCGCAGCACATTCCCTACCATTCACACGCCCAGTTATTGAGACAACATCAGCTAACTCGCTGATTTCTGAGTAAAGATGGTCAACTACATACTTCATATCTCTTCATCCCTCCTATGCATAATAACAAGCATCATAAGTGCTTGTATCATAGACGCCAGTAGCTAATACCTTACCATTAGCCAGCTTGGCTGCCGTTATCTGGCTATCAGCAATCTTAGCATTCAGAATGTAGCTATCCGCCATAGCCTCTCTACCTTCAGTATCAGCCGCTAGAGCATCATTCTGAAAAGCCCATTTGCTCACCCATCCCTTTTCTGCCATTTCTATCTCTCTTCCTTAAACCAAAAGGGGTAACAGCGCATAAGCACCATTACCCCTTTAAGCCTTCTTGCCTTCTTAAAAGTCGGCTTTTAGCAAGTCTCCTCCGACGCTCTTGGTTAGAGAGCTTACCCCAACCTGCGCTTGCATAACCAGTCTTAAATTTTAAGCTACTTAGCGATTTATATAAGATGGGTCAACTGGCTGCAGAATATCGTAGAGGATTATGGTATCGTCTCCAGCAGCATAATTCTCCACTGTCAAGCCCATTTTCACATCACCAGATTGGTATGTGTAACCAGTCAAGGGGTTGCTCATCAGGTTAAGCCCGTAAGTTCGGTTAAAATACTTGCGGAAGTCTATGATAAGAAAACCAGCTGGCAGCAACATAGCTCCATTAAAGCCAGGTCTTGTAGTCGCTATAGCCCCCAGAGCCTTTTCGGCAAATGCTCCAGCCAGCTCATACTGCCTCGCCATTTGGTATTTGAGTCCTTCCCAGCTTCCTGAGAGAATAGTTTGCTTAGTCTTCTCCAAAGAAATATTAACAGCCGTAATCTCGTCATCTTTTCTCACAGGAACTGTTGCAGTCTCATCCTGAACCAACATGACGATACGCCTCAACCACCCACCAACAGGTATATCAATCTTTTTCCCGTAGTTGCTATGGTCGGCATCATGTGGCCACTCAAGCACTTCCCATGCCGGCACCATCAGGTTAGCTGGCACCGACTTCTCAATGACATGGTTCACACCAAAAGTGTATGTTCCGGCAGTGATAAGACCAGCAGGGTCAGTTTCGGCTGCCGCCGGGCAGACAACCTTTATTTGCAGAGTTGATAAAGCTCTAGCCGGTATAGCTGCTGACAAATCAAACGGGTCTTTGGGAAAACTGCCGAAGTGCATAACATAGCTCTGGTTAAAGCTAGCAGCATTTACATCCGCCTCAGCATGCAGACCTGATACCCCAGTATCACAGCGATTAAGCAAAGCCAAAAGTCGGCCGAGATTGTTTGTGCCTTTCAGGTCTACATACGCTTTACCTTTGTCTCCCTTAACCTCCACACCTGATAGTCCACGGGTTGTGCAGTCCTGCACAGCAGTAGCTGTCAGCGTAGCGGTTATGTTTGCTCTAATCGTTAGTTCAGAAATCAGACCCTCTCGTGATAAGTTCACACCTGGTCTAGTTGCACCAGCCGCCCAACTTGAAGTCTCGGTTAATTCCTCAGTAATTTTTAACTCATCCATTTTTCAATTCTCCTTCTAGCCACCCGATAAGCCCCGGGTGCTGAAATTAGAAAGTATACTTGAACCACCTCTACCACCTCCCCCATTACCTCTTCCTGTAACTGCTATTGTGCCAGGAGCCAGTCTCCCCAGAGAATCAGCTATTCCTGCCACCCACTTGTCAATCGGCAGAATCTGTGATAAGCCGAAGACGCCTAGCGTAATGGCTATTGGATAAGCAGCACCTTTCAACCACCGCTTACCCCATCCAGCAACCACACCAGCCGCAACTAACTTTACTGCTCCTCTTATCTCAGTTCTCTGTTTTGCCAGAAAGCCCTCAACAAGCTCATTGACAAAAACTCCACCGGCAGTTCCAACGATAATGCTTCCCGCAGGAATCTTCCATAGCTTCATTCCCGCAAATCCAGATACAGCTCCACCTGCTGAGTCTTCAAGCACAGCATCCACTGGCTCACCATCAACCTTTGCCTCAACCTTCCCCGGCTTCCAGCTTTTAAAGGCATCCTCAATATCAGAAAGTTTAGCAAAGCCAGTCAAATCTGGTTTTGACTCTTTGACTTTCTGCTCAAGGCTGGTTATTACACTATCAAGGTCTTCCCTTTTTAACACTTGAACTTCCATAGTTTTATCTCCTCACGAAGCGGACTCTACCGCCTCGTTTACAGAGTTTCCTCCCTCTTTTAGTTATTTTGCATGTTCCTTCTTTCATGTTTCCTCTCTACTTCCTGACGCACCTGCGTCCTGCTCGTCTGTAACCTTTCCGACAATGCTTCATTGTTATCTTCCTCCTTTACTTTTGCATACCCAGTGCTGTTACTACTTTCTGTGGCGAGGTTGCTTCAAACATCTGCCGCCCCTCTTGCTCACACCATACCTACAAGCTCTCTTTCTCCGCACTGCTTTACTCCTTTCCTTTTCCGAGAAGTAGACCCCAGAAAAAGAAAGAGTGGGAAGCTCCAGACTTTCTCTGAGTCTACTTCCCACTCTTTTAGTAACCTATATTATGTAAACTAATTAAGCTATAACATACTTCAATGCCCTTGTCAAGTGTTTAGCTTCAAAATGGCAAAAATGGTATGAGGGGAAAAGGGTAGTGTGGTATTAGTTTGAACTTTTAGAGGCTTAGATTTTGATTGTAGCGAGCCAGTTATTGTAAAGTGGCAGTAAATCGCAGCTAAGGACAAGAAACTGAAGTCTACCGCCACAATGGCAGACTGGTCTAACACCATTCCGCTTGATTATGTGTGGACTTGGCTCATAGCCTATAATTCGCCGTCCTCGTAGAAAAACTTCAACTGTCTGAAGCTCTTTACAAGTAGAGCATTGCACCAGAGTATCAGTTACTCTTGCAGGTTTCCCTTGCTTTGGAAGCATTTGACTTTCCCTTTCGCTCTAATACAGACGGGCACATGGAAGCGTGCTGATGTTTGCATATCTTGCTGACTGGGATAGAGAGCGCCTGAAGGGTGTGTATGATGTAAAGCAGCTAGACGGCTACCATTTGGACACTTGACGGATATGTGAACACTGCGTCTATCGCCAGCAGCTGTCTTTCCCTTAACTAGCTTCCCGTTACTCTTCCGACAGATGGCAAAACCTTTCTCTTTCATGGCTTAAACCTCAATTTTAGCCCATGACTCATTATGATAAGAGATAGATACTTCAGGGTGTAACTCTTTCAAATGCCTCAAAGCTTCTTCTCTCTCACTGGTTCTGGCAACCAATGTCTTATGGACAATAGGTCTAGGATGACACTTGCCAGCACTGAACTTATTGCCTTTAGCACAGCAAAGGAAGACTAAGGTTGTGCCGTTCTTGATTACCCGGTAAGATTCTGGCTGGCAAGCTGTCTTTGCTACATAATGCTTTTCTATCTTATCCTGCCAAACATCAATGGCTTTGGGAATGGTCTTGAACTTCCTATCGGACACTTCCATTTGGTCTTCCATCTGTGTATTTTTTGTTGTTTCACTAAGTCTAGCTCCACCCTTTGTAGTTATATCACGCACTTCATTAGCTAGTTTCTCGTCAAAGCCAATTCTCCAACCAATAGCCCCGGGAAAACCTGGCCGTCCGATATTGGTTGCTCTCCAATCATCACCATCTGCCCCATTATTCCGAATGTACCAGAGGGCATCTTTGGTAATGATAAACATTTCACCACCACCATAAACATTAAAGGTGCTTTGTATTATCTCACCTTCAGGGTATGTATCTCTGATAGGAGACAGATTTTCTCTCTGTTGAATAACCCTTTTTATCTCATCAAGGCGCTTTTGTGCCTCTCTCTTGATTCTAGTCTCTGCCTCAGCATCAAGAAAAGATTTTGCTTCTTCTTCTGTCGCTGGTACTACCATTGCAGAGTAGTAATAACCCTGGTCATCTCCTACTCCGAAAGACAAACCATCTTCACGATAATATTTTTCGCTTTTAGAAACCACTTTTACTAACCCTTTATCTCTCCACCTTAAAACTTCCCCTACCCGGAAAGGACGACCACCACTACCCTCACCTATACCTATCCTAAAACTACCAGTAGGTTCAACTTCTGGTTTAATCTCAGGTTGAGAGGGGCATTTATCATGGTATACTTTAACTTTCGGGCTGTACCATATCCGCTCACCAACCTTAATTAGTCGTCCGCAGTGTGAACAAATAGAGGGATACTTTGCGTTAATTAAATAGACTGTGTAAGTACTACCTGCTATTGTTATTTCCTTTTTGCCAAAAGAGTCGGCTAGTTCAGCATCTTCAGCCACTTTAGCTTTTTCAACTGCCTTTTTCAATCCAGCAAAGTCAACTGTCTTCCCCTTGACATCTGACTTTACTGTGAATCGGCAAGTATCAATATCCTCCCCCTCACACTTGCCCAGAATCTTGACTGCACCGGCTTGCTTCTTTTCTACCATAGTTTTGCTTTCTGCCATTTCAGCACCTCCCTCAGCTAATAATTCTTTGCCATTTGCCAATAATTCTTTCTGCCCTCTGCACACCTGCACAGGCACTTCAAGTGTCTTCTCAAGACTGCTGACTTTCGTCCTGGCATTAGCTAGCCTCTTTGCCAACTTCACCAGTTCCTTGCTAGCATTCTCAACACCATAGCACCAGCGAGGCTTGGGGTCAAACAGGATTGCCTGTTTCTGCTTAGGTGCAGGTAACATCTTCTTGCCGACCATTGAGAAATCCTGCTCATGCCCAATTACAAAAAAATCTACAACCTTAATTTCTAAGAGACTAAGTGCTTCTTTTACTAATGCAAATGTTTGCACATCGGTTTTAGATGGGGATGCATCACCTGATGGATGATTGTGTGCTAAAACAAGACTTGTGGCATTAGTTAATAAAGCAACTCTTGCGAGTTCTTGCTGTGAGACGAGTCCCATTGTGGAAGTTCCGATGGATTGCTCAAAAATGCCAACGAGTCGTAGATTGATATCAAGACATATAATAAGTAACCATTCTCGGTCAGCTTTCCGAGCGAGGTCAAAGAATTGTTGAACATCTTCAGGCGTACGTATTCTTGGTGCTTTGTTAATATCCCACTCTTTAGACCTCTCAAGATTTATCCCAACTTTGAAAGGCTCATATTCTTTAGGAATAATACTCCCGACTGATTCAATAATAAGTCCTTTAGGCTTGTGGGGCTGATACTGAAATTCAAACAATGCTGTCTGTTGCCCCCTTTCTCCTCTCGGCTGAACTACCTCTCGTGGCGTCCAAGTAAGCTCTTTAGGCTCAGTCTCTGCCACCGGCACTTTTACCTCAAACACTCGTTTTCCTTCTTCTGAAGCCCACACTTGCTTTATCCCTTCAGTTTTCCATACTATATCAATTATCCGTTCGTCCGCCTCAATAGTGAGATTATCTATTGTCAACTGATAAAGACCAGCAAGCATACCGATTGAGCAAAGCTGTGTCTTGGCTTTGACACCTATAGCAATCGCTATCATTTTACTTAACGGTCTCCACGACAAAGCTTTCTCTAACTCAGCTTCAGACAGATTACATGGCGTGAGCTTTTTAGCAAGCCACCCATACTGTGTTTCAGATAGTTCAGCAGCAGCATCTTTAACTAGCTTGACGGCATCCTCCAACTCAGCCAGCACCGCAATAGACTTTACCGCACTCTCAAACAGTTCCTCTTTGGTAACTCTAGCTGCTGGCATAAAGGCTTGCTGCTGCGGTGGAGGACTCTCAATTACCTTCTGAGCATAGGTAGAAAGAATACTAGCTATCCTTTTACCACTGCGACTGTGTTCATCCAGCACCTGCAGAATCCTTTCCTGAAAAGGAGTAAGTTGACGTTCCAGCATAGCAATCTGAGCTAAATACTTGGCTACTGTCTGCCCAGGTGTCTTCTTAATGTTGCTGAAGACTGTTACCGCTTTGGCTAAATCATCGCTGATACTCAAACTGCTATCCCGCTCACCATTAGCTGTCAGACTCTCCGCTTGCGCCATAAGCCCCAGACTTCCCGCAATGCCATTGAAGACATTGCGAACATTGACATCGGTGCTCTCAAAGAATCTTTGAGCCAGGGATAGCCCGGTATCACCACGAAAGGTAGCGACAAAAATAGCCATTGCCGTTCGTCTGACACCATCCTGACTCAGCACACCTTGAGCATCCACCATACCCGCTACTTCATTCGCCGGCAGTTTAGCCAGAAAAGTGCTTGTAAACGGCTTGTTTCGGATAGACCTGAGCGCATCCTCAATGCTTTCTCCCTCCAAAATGTCCAGCGACCTCAACATTCCTTGCGTGATTTTCTCAGCATCTGTCCGAGCCTTTTCAACTGCTGACGATTCAATGGTAATTGGAATGTTCGCTTCCTGAGCAAAGTCCTTTCGGCTGACTTTAGTAAGTCTTACCCTTACTAGCACCGGTATCTCATATTGAGCTACATCGGCAACCAAGCTCTTGACATCGTTCAGCTTCACTTTGCAACTGTAATAAATCGGCTCCAGCTTCTTACGCCATGTGCGACTCCACTTAGCCAAATCTGGCCACTGTCCACCTTTGCAGTAAATCTTCTTAGCCTTCTCGTGATGCTCTAGCGCCTCAAGCGACAAACCCTCAAGCATTTTAGCGTTGGCTTCATCCATAAGAGAGGTCTCTGAAGCAAGTCCCTGAATGTTCAGCAAATGTTTGGCAAGACACCACTCAGGAAGACGAACTCCTTTAAGCTCTAGTTCTGTTTGTTGGCAAGGACACGTATCATCTTGAGCGTGAAGAGTAACCATTGAAAGCTCAGTAATTATTGTTCTGTATTGCCAGCTCAACATCTTTGGATGCGCTAAAGTAGATGTTTTCATCTAATTCTCCTGGATGGTAAAAATCATCTGGTTTACCTCCAGTGCCTTGATGCTGATTTTACTTTAGGAATCATTGCTAACCCTTTTCCTCTGTAGCAAGAGAAAAAGCTCATAGGTAAAAGCTCGCCTGAGTTGCTTCTGCCGGCGTTTTAGCCTGGTCAGACGATGCCTCAGTCTAATTCTTTCAACTTGCCGAGAAGCTTTAGCCAAAGTCCCCCCTCACTTATTTTTGTGATACTGATTCAAGTGTTTTTATCGTGTCGTCAATAGACGCCTTCCCGGTGCTAAAGCCGTTGATAATGTTTGACATGCGAAGAATTACACCAAAAAGATGAAGACTTTCAGGGCTGAACGGGGAGGGTTGGACAAGCGTTTTATACTTCACGTATAGGTCAAACGCATGGTCTAACAGCCCAATCAGACTAATGTTTCCCATCCGTAGTGTCCCACTACCATTATTTGAGTTCTCATCACCTGACGGCTGATTGCCAGTAGCTGCCGCCGCATCCTTCTCCTTCTGCCTAGCATCCAGTTCTGAAAGGAAGGATTTTACCAGTAAAGGCTCTCGTTGCTTCTGAACCTCTTCAGCACTGGCTACCGACATCTTCTTTATCTCCTCTACTACAACTGGCTGTAGAGTGTCAACTACGCCTTTGATGATAGCTTTCTCATCTGCCGGCCGCCCTGCTCCGCTTTCTTGCAACTGCTTCACCATAGCCAGTAGCTCTGAAAGCTGAGCGCCTATTCTGGCTTGGAACTTCTGGAAAAGCTCTTCCTCATTGATAGGCTGAGGTGGAGGTGGTATCAGTTTCATAACTCTATCAACAACTTTGTCGGCTGCCTTATCTGCCGCCTCATCAGCAATCTCACTAACAAGCTTCTCAGCATCAATGCCTACTATCTTCGCCTGACCTTTGATTTTGTCTATCTCTCTGCTACCGCCGGTATTTTTAGCCATCATTTACCTTCCTCTAGTTTAGCTATCACTGCCTCTTTAAGAGCTTGCTTTTCCTGCTCTGCCTCTTCCAGTTTAGCTTCAATTGCTTGTCTCAAGTCCTGCTTCTCTTTCAGGCTCGCTTCCAGTTTAGCCTTGACAGCCTCTTCCAATTCCGTAACATCTTGTAGTGCGCTCGTATCCACGAAATTTTTATAATCTAGGTATCGTTTGCCTTTCCTTTTGCCAATGTCCCCAGAAACTACCTCGCTAAATATATCGGCGATACGCCATCTGAGCTCTATGCCATTCCAAGTATCAGGGTAACTATTTGATTCCTTTAATATGTTGGTATGCACATTCTGGATTAGAGAAGTTATAAACTCCTTTCGCTCTTTTTGTGTCATACCTCCCCTCGCTTCCAGTTTAGCCTTGACGCCCTCCTCCAAACTCTCTCCTAGTTCTGCAACCTGCTCCTCTAAAGCCTTTATTTCTGTAACATCCTGCAACTTCCACCCCATGAGGCTGGCAAACTCCGCTTGAGCTTCAGGAGTATCAAATAGCCCGGTAGCATCAGCTAATGAAGCAAACTTTTCCACAGAGGTCAAGTGGTCTTGTAGCTTAGCAACAGCATCCTCTAGCTCTGCTTGCTTCTCATCGTTTTCCTTAGCATCTTTCAGTGAAGCTCCAAACTTTTCCTCAAACGACCTCATGCTTTCTGTCAAGCTCTCGCATTTCTTGACGGAGTCCTGCATAGAAGCGTGCAAGCTCCTCATCTCCTCCATTTCCGGTTCTATTGGCAGTTCTATCTCGCCGAGCACCTTTCCCGTCCTCGGGACTAGCAGTTCTTTTCTCACTTTTTATTTCCTCCTGTAATAATGATTCTATTTCTGCTGTTGTTAAAACTTTCTCCTTTACTTTCTCCTTTACTGATTTTGCTGTCACTACCTCTTCTAATTCAGCTTCTCCCTTCTTGAACCTTTCTTTTAATTCCAAAAGCTGGGCTTCAGTTATCTTGAAACACTCGGCAACATCTGCATCCTTGTCAGTAGTTCGGACAAAACCACTATGTCCGCCAAAAGGGCAGAAATAGTGAAATCTGTCTCCACCTCTTGCAATGTGCAGCAAACCATCCTCTTTACAATAAGGTATTGGACATTTGACTCTGATATACTTACTTCTTTTAGCAGCCATTGGTCATCTCCACCATATATTTCTATACTTTAGACTAGCAGAAGTAAAGGGCTTTGTCAAGATATGCTCCTTAAAGTATAGTATAGTAACAGTATAGTAATAGTAGTAGTAATAGTAGTAGTAATAGTAACTGCTACTATACTATACCATACTTTAAGGGGGCTTTGAGGCTAAATTGGAGGTCATCCTGGAGCAATTTTATTAACTTTGGGGCGTATAATTATTTTCATTTTGA
>ERZ1292632.994-Hain-H43-01um-R2-994-length-29957-cov-36_pt1 | contig 29957 bp, 60 predicted proteins | sample MGYA00564407_ERZ1292632 | MGnify/ENA primary metagenome ERZ1292632 (study PRJEB36523, sample SAMEA6512637) | groundwater metagenome | collected 2019-01-08 | study: AquaDiva: Metagenomics assemblies of 32 groundwater samples | reverse complement strand
GTTTTAAGTCTTCACTTACTTTTTCTAAATCAAGGTTTTTGGCTTTTTCAACGATGGGTTCAAGTTTCTCCATCACTTTTTTGCCTTTCTCCATTAATGCTTTACCCGAATCTATCATTGGTTTAAACTCGGGGTCTTTGCTGATGTCGCGGACGGTGTTACGTCCCATCTCACTCATTAAGCCAGGCAAGAAATACTTGTTGAAGATGTAGAAGCCGATGACTGTGCCGCCGACGGCTACGATTAAGCCTTTTAAACCGTCAAGCCAAAACTCAATAGGGTTAATGATGAAACTCCATGTTTGCCACATTAATATGGCGATGAGAAGAGGGCTCACAGCTAATAATGAGAAGATTGTTGCACGCCGTTTCACAGCGACTCCTCTATTATCGAGTATGCAACGGTTGCATCTGGCGGCAATTGATTATAAAAGGATTGAAGACGCTGCTTAGCATAGGCGATTACAAGAAAATCCGTGATTTTAGGCGTGTGAATTGGAACTTTAAGTTGAACCAACAGTTTCCTCATTCAAAAATCGCCTTCATAATCAATGAAAACAGGAATAAAATCTGGATTATTGTGAGCAAAGAAAATATGTCTTGTTTTGGTTTCAGGATTTTTAGCTATTATCATCTTGCCTTCCAAAGTAATCTCCACGGGCGCTTTCGTCTTAAAGATGTTTTGCAGTTCTAGGTCATGCAAATATAATCGTAGCGTTGCTTTTTTCTCCACTATGACTTCATACTTGTCAAATTTCACCATGTTTTCTGTGCCTCATTAGCATACTTCTGCAGATAATTTAATGTGTCATCAAGCCAAAAATGAAGATAAGCACGTCCCTCTTTACTTGTTAAAATTTTAATGGCTTCTTTATAATCGATTAACCAATTAGCGATGACGTTGGCTTCTTTGCTTCCGCTTGATAAAAAGTCAAATAATAACATGCGTGGACGTTGATTCCGTAAAATTGCTTCTCTCGTCTTAACGGCTACAGTGTACGGAGCGGGCATGTTAGCCATAATGAGGTTCCTCTTCCCAATTTTTCTCGTGGCGATGCTTAAGTGTGGAATATAAGCAAGCAGGGTCTTTACAATAGCTAGCTAAACTGCAACCCCATGCAACAATAACTTCGCCCTGTTCAAACGTGACTTTAATCGGTACCAAAACCACTGTTTTACGTGTGGCAACGTCGCCTTCAGCTTCAACAAAATTGTAGCATGCAACAGCGTTCGGCAGAAAATTCACAGCAGGCTTAATCATTTAGAATTCTCCTTAAAATATGCATTTGTTAAATCAAGCCATTCGCCACAATACGCCACAATAGATGCAATATCCATAATGAACGCCATTAATCACTTTATATTCATCGAATAAAGCACCTTGAGCTTCATGAATACAAGTCATGTTGATGTCCTCCTTATGTTTCTTTTTGCTTTTTGAATGTCAGTTGGTAAATGAAAAATTACTTTCTTAAATAAATCGTGAATTTGCCAAAGAATGTTTTCGTCTTCAGCTTCAATAATTAAAAGTAGATTTTCATCATAATGATTAAAGGGAAAACCTTCCCGAGAATAACCTGCATGCCCAACGCCATTTGCTGAAATTTCTCCTTTTCCATTTTTGTATATGCTTAACCATTTTTGAGGTATCAATCCCAATTCATCATAGACAGACACTATCTTCTTTTTTCGCCAAGTCATTTTAATCATATTTTTTTTGCTTTCTCCTTCCATTGTTGTTCGAGATTGTCAGCGTAGTCCCTCAATACTTGGGAAAGTAAAGACCACAAGTAACAGCGAATTTCTTCTGAACATAACCGCACTTAGGACAAACTATGCCTTTCATGTGCTTTTCTCCTTAATGTGTAGCCCGAAAGTTTTTGGCGGGTCATAGTAGTGCTAGTCCCAGAATGCAAATGCAAACTATCGAGTAGTTCATGGATTTTACTGTAGATTTTCAACGCCTTTTCGGTTTCTTCCTCTCTTTCCCAACTCACTAATACCTTAATCATTTCGTTTCATCTTCTCTTCTGTAAGTTTTTTCCAAAATCTTTCCACAAATGTATGCTCTCCTTTTTGAAGGAGTTATTATTTGCTATATTCCGAATTGAGTCGAGTTCCTTGATTCGCCCAAGAATTTTAAGTTTAGTAAACTGTCTTGCTTTCGGTGGCTGAATTGTTGGAATCAACTTCAATTTCTCTTTGAGTTCTTGAATCCTAATTTCAGTGTATGCCATAATGTCTTTTTTGGCAATTATTTGGGATACAACACTTTCTTCTTTCATTTCAGCAACTCCTCAAACTTCTCTACCAAGGATTTCAACGTATTCATAGATTCAGTATTGATAAAATTGTTGACATCACCGAAGATTTGAGGATTAGCATACATGAATACCGCTTTGCTTTTGTTCTCTGCATACCATCTTCTCAAGTCTCGAATTAGTTGTTGGAGTTTTTGTTTGCTTAGAATATTTCTTATATCATGTTCTTCGCAAAATTGAACATACTTACCATTATTCAATTCGTATGAGTTCACAGCTTTCTTCACACAATTTTTGTAACAGCAGGTCCAAATTATCTTGCCTTTAACAATTTTTCTGGTCATATTTTCAGTTCTCTCATTCTATGAATTTCACATTTTCTGGTAGTGCCCACACGTCTTCTTTCTTATTATTTTCTGTTACTCCTAAAAAGCCTTTCTTAGCAAGAAAATTCAAAGTTGAATAAATACTACCTCTTGGAATAGCCCATCGCTTCTCAACTAAGGCATTTAAAACTTCATTTGCCGTGCGCCAATCACTGAAGAATCCTTCTTTAGCCAACCACATAACTTTACCATTGTTAGAATCCGTGTTCAATTGAAAATGCTTAATGATGTTGCCAGCTTTAACATTGTAAATTACTTGTTTAAGGTCAACGGGCACTGTCTTACCATTCTGTTGCACTTGAACCACTTGCATTGGCTTATCCGCTTCCTTCAACATTTTCATCAAATCACTAAGTTTCAATCGAAGAGATTCAAGGTTGTTTTCTATCAATTCAAAACGTTCATTCATAGGCACGCGGGCTTCACTTGGCAAATAACTTGGTTTTATACGTTTTCGTTCAGGCACCACTGGTTTAGGCGTTGCCTTCTCAACCTTCGAAATGTGAACTGTAACGGTCTTTTCGCTGATAGGCGGCATCCTAACGTGTTCATCAAGCTTATCAACATCAACAGTTGGTTTTTTCTTCTGCACTTCTTTAACCTGTTCTTCAGTTATGGAAACCAAATAGTGGATGTTTTTGGGGTCGCGTCTACCCAATGCAACTTCACGACATTCATTTTTATCGGCATATTCAGGACAAGCATAAACGGTTTGAACTGAAGTTTTAGTGACAACAATAAAATGTCCAAGTGCAAGCCGCATGATAGTGTCCTTCGTAAATTTGCCCTTAATGAAAGGAATCAAATCAAGCGTATGTTCACATTCAGTATCATGGTCTTGAGTCCCCAACAATTTAATAGCCATCGTTTTCATAGCATCCTTATTCGTCGGCGCTAAAAATTGGGTCCCCATCCATAAATAACATTCAGTTGCACCACTCTGAGTAGTAAAATCGAGAATCGATTTCATACATGCACTAGAATACTTTTGCGGACAAAATTTGTAGCTTTCGTCCAAGATGATGATGAGTTTCTTGAATTTACGTAATGCTTCATCAAGTGTGCTTTTAACAATTAGTTGTTGAGCTTCAAGGTCGAAATCGTTAATGGACATTCGATTGATTTGATATGGTAAAGTAAGCGTCGCTGTAGTCTTAACTTTGGTTGTTTGTACTTGTAAACGTCTAAGCAAATCGATTAAAGCGATGCAAGCATCTCGTTGGAAACCCGAACTTTTATCTCGCAATTGTTCAGCATTTTTTATCACATCATTATATGTTTTGGCATTCTCAGCCAGTCGTGTCAAAGTCGCATAGTAAACTGTGATTTTCCGTCTAAAAATAGATTCTAACAATCCGATAATAATAAGTGAATCCATGCTTTCCTGTAAACAAATAGGCACTTCTTGCCCAAAAGTTTCGTAATCGGCAAAGTTTGTCTTCGAATCCACGACGAGAATTTTAAATCCGCGTTCCGCCGCTTGCCGCGCCAAAGCCTTAAGCAAAGTCGTGTTATGAACAAGAACGTCGTCAACAATTAGATTTCCTGTTTTTTCGGTTTGCACATCATATGTTTCGTCCTCGCCTATTGACTCTATTCGGCGAATGCGAATCCATACAATATCCGACGTTGCAAGCTTATGTAGATAATCAGCAGCAATTGGTAATCGAGGTCGAATGTACTTAGAGAATTCAAGAACTTGGTCTCTACCTGGCAAATCGATAAATCCATCTCTTTTTTTAGCTCCATTTTTAGCACGATTCGTAATCCTCGCAATTGGTAACGGAATAACATCCCATTTCCAACGTTGTTTGGCTTTTTCAATGCCGTAAAATTTGTCATTGAAAATTCCAATTTTAGAAAAGAATACCCCATTATCCGCTTTTGCTATCGCCAATTCAAAGCTTTTGTAACCTTCCCGAATCTTGTTGCTATCACGAATTATTAAAGAGCTTTTAATGCCAAATCGTAATAATAAATGTTGTACTTGCCTAATCATCTTTTCTGAAATAGAACAGTATCCTATAGTATGACGTGATTTAATATAGACTCCATCACCCTTGAATAAAGCTAAAAGAAAGTTTGCTATTGTTGATTCATCGGATTCCATTATGCAACTAGGGATTTCCTTATCTCTTGATTTGGCAATTTTCAATCCTGTCAATGATACGAATTTAAGTAAATCGCGTCGATGCGAACCTCGAATTTTCTGGCGCAAATAATATTCACATGGAGCCTTCAATTGCAATTCGAGTTCATGAAATCCTAATTCTTCATCAAATTCATTCGCAAATTTTGGATTTGAAGATGTGAAACTGAAGCTTGGACCTCCGCTTCTGTTTTTCTGAAGTGAACCTTCTGATAACAGAAAACCCAAAATTTTCGCTGCGTGTAAATCAATTGTTTTTTTCCCTTTAATTGGCAAATGTCTAGGTAAAGCTACATGTACCCCCTCATACAGTTCCCTAAGTGGTTTCCAACCATAAATTGTTAAGAGAGGATGGTTATCAGTAAGGGTAACAGTGTGTCCATCACCAAAAGTTACTTTAAAAAGTGGTTTCACACCATTTTTCTCAATTGCAACAATTTGGTCGTTAACAATCTTAAAATCGGCGTCAAGAGAAAATACCTCAACATAACCGCCTAATTGTTGGTTCCATATCTTTTGTTCATACAACTCTCTTGCGGTCATCATCTTCCCATTTGATAAAAGAATGTTAGCATCACCGCGAACGCATTTGCCACTAAGCCTGGTCTGTCCCGTGACTAATTGATGGAATATCGGAATTTTTACTTCTTTCGCGGTTCCAATTTCATATCCGACAAATAAACTCATTATTTTTCACCAAACTGTTTATTTTTAAACGCACTTATTGCTAGAAGTTTCTGAAAGTCGGGCATATTGGCACTTAGGATGCCTTCGAACTCTTTTTTGGCATCATTGAGAATCCTAAATACATCCTTACTTTCGATGACAATAATACCGATTTCTGAAATCTCTGTGCCATCATATTCCTTTTTTGTTATTCGTTTTTTAAGTTCGCCTTCATTCTCACTCATTTACTTCACCAAAGAATATAATGCTTGAAACTCCACCGATTGCAAGTGCTAATAATAGAGCGTTAAGGGAATAGTCAAAAATGTTTCCTATGTATTCTGCGGCTAAAGAAAATAGTATAGCCCATACAAGAAGTTGGAGATAAAATTTGCTTTTATTCATTTATTTGCCTCTCCATTTTATTCTATGGAGCAATAAACCTTGTTTAGCAAAAACTCCAGTGCTCCCACATTTTGGGCATCGAGAGTTAGAGAAAACAGTCGTATACCCACATGTGCAAACCCATAAAATCATAGGTCTCGCTCCTTATCGTAAGGTCTAAAATACACAGTGCAACATCCAATGTCAGCACATGTGTATCGTTGAACAACCATTGTCAACCATCCTCGCTTATCAGTTTTCGCTTGTTGAATTTCAGCTAATAAATCTTTTTTATCGATTCTTGTAACAACTTTTCTCATTTTATCCGTGAATATAATTCCTATAACATGTGGATAGATTTGGTCTTCTCCCTTTTTTTCCATTTATTTGCCTCTCCCAAACATTCCTGAAAGCCCTGAAAGTGCTTGACGCATCGATGCAATCGTGAATGGTTGACTAGCCCGTTGACTACGCATATCCTGCCAAGCCTTATTCGGCTTCCACTCACTACTAAAAAACGAGTTCTGATGCGGAGCATGGCAGAATGGACAATAAACCACGTCTCTATTCGGATGCTTTTTTGAATTGATTGCAAAACGCTTCCCACAAAGGCAGTTAATCAAAACATTCAACTTTGAAGTTCCCTCCAAACACCATGGTCGTTAACTTCTCCAAAACAACCATAGTCACAAGTCTTGTTGTCCCAATTTGGACATTTATATACTCTATAGCGTGGTGACTGGTCATTTATCAAAATTCCGTCTGAACCACATTTTTTACATTTCATTTGTTTACCTCAATTCTCTCCTTTGAAACTCTCTTTAAAGATTCGCCACAGTTTTCGCAAACAACTTCGGCGCCATCATAAGTAATAGCATATTCGGCTCTATAGTTTGGAATATTGAAGTAAGGGTCTGGAGTTCCCTTTGGAATCGTAAATAATTCTATCTTCAAATTACGATGACCAAATATTTTACATTTCAAGTTCATTTGTTCACTCTCTTTTGTTCACTCTTTTCTGCTCTTTTGCGAGGTATCGTAATGCAACGATGAAATCTTCTAATGCTTCTAAACTAATTACGATTTGACCGTGCGTAGACATTAGTTTAAACCATTCTTTATCCGAGTGTGGTTCAGGCGCAACGCCTTTTTCCGTGTCATCATACATTGGCTGCATTATGTGAATTTGTCTTTCTCCGCCGAGGAAAATAGGAACTCTACAATATTTGGGTTTATCATAAAATTTCTTGATTATAAATTTCACTTGTTTATCCATCCATTTATTATGGATTTTACTCATTCTATCATTTCCTCTTTCAAAGCGCCAGACGTCGAAAATTTTCTAATGCGTGGATTTTCTTTCTGCAAGCTTCGCACATTATTCAGAAATTGTTGATATTGTTGTATCCGCTTACGAAGCCTGTAAAGCCGCCCTCGAATAGCAGCATCTGTAATTTGTTTCCTTTCATCTCTACTCAAATCTTCCGCTACCTTGTCAATTGAATAGTCACCGACAAGTTTTAGCAATATAATGTCTTTTTTCATTTGTTTCGTTAACATCAACCATCATTTGCCTCTTAATTTATCTTCAAATTTGCTTTTTCATTCTTCAATTACGTTACTGTCGCAATTATATTATTACTATAGCGTTATAAAGTTTTGGTAATTTGATGCTACGTTTGGAGCAAAACATTTGATGGAGAGAAAAGGCGTTTGATTCGAAAGTTTTATAGTGGTTTGCATAGACCAGCGACGTTAGACATCATTTGTCGTTAACATTGTGGGTTCATGGAAAATGATGGTGAATGCTCAAAAGCTATTCAAGGGTTGGAAGGTTGGTAGTAATTGCTTGTTGGTGTCGTTTGTGTTTGCCAGATTATCGGTGGATTAGTGGGTATCCATGGGTAGTATGGGTAGTATGGATACCACGGATACCAAGGAATAGGATACCATGGAGTAGGGTCGGGTTTGTAATGGTTTCGTTTTCCAGTGTTGTTAAGGCATGTGCTGCACCATTGAGGGAATGAAGTGCATTTGTCTTTGTAACTGCAGATTACGTCGCACATTATTTTTGCCTCTTATATCATTGTTTAATTGTATGGTCGGCATTTTAAGATGTGAGGGCAATCCAAGCATGTCTTATTAGAACTGCATTGTAATAATATTGCTGTCCAAGTATTGCCTGATATGTCTTTTCCTTTTATTTTTTGTTTCATTTGCGTTTATTCTCCAGTTATCTATGCGGGTTTTGGTTTCTTTTTTCTGCCGACTGTGAAGGGTTTTCCTTCGCCTGATGTTGAGGGGGATTCGCTTGTTGAGGCTTCGGTTGGTGTAGCTGAAGTTTCAGCGGGTTCGGGATTTTGCGGTGTTTCTTCTGTAACAGGCATTTCTACAGTTACGGTTTCTTCTTCTTCTGGTCTGTTGATGTTTGTGTAGCCGATTTGGTCTTCAGGTGGAATTGAGGGAACTGTTTCTGTTAGTGGACGAGGCTGTTGTGTCTGTAATGGTGGAACGTAATAGGTTGGTGGTGGAGTTGGTTGAGGAGGCAAGGTGCCTGTGGGACTTTGCGTTATTTGTGTACCTGTAGGCTGCGTTGTTGGTGTGAGACTTGGAAGCTTTAAACTTTCAAGTGACTGTGGCGTTATCGGTAATGGCGGTGGAATAGTTGGCATCATTGCAGCTTCGGCTGGCGACGGAATCTTTGGTCGAGCCACCATTCCGCCTAAGAAGTTTAAGATGCGTTCTGCAACTTTGTCCATGCCGAGTTCTTTCAGTTGTGGAATGAGTTTGCCGATTGCGCTTTCCTCTTTTACGCCCCATGCGGCGTCGAAAGCCGCTTTCATTATTGGGTCTTTTCGCATCTCCACTATTTTCTGTAATTGCGTCATCATATCGCCTGATTTGTCATTGCGAATTCTTTCAATCTCTCTGCTTAAATTGTCAACTTGCATTTTATTCATTTCTGACAGAGACGTCATTTGTGCTGTAAAAAGTTGATTTCGCACACCCTCTATTTGCTGAGAAAGTTCACTTTGTTGCTGTCTAGCTTCAACAGTATTTTCTTTGTTCGTCGCTAAAGCCGTATTGAATAATGTAGTTTGTGTTTGAGAGTTTGCCGTTTGTAGCCCAACTAGCAATTGCATGAAGTTTTGGCTTTGCTGGGTTTGTAAAGCGGCAATTTGAGCTATTAATTGTGCAGCTTGGTTTTCGCTGCCTTTGTCTCCCGCCGCTCTTGCCGATGCAAGTTGCTGTTGTGCCACCATACTTTGTCGTTCAAGTTGGGATTGAATCATCTGGTACTTCATGAAACTATTCATGTCAAAATCGTCTTTTTTGGCTCCATCAGGATTCCGCATGGCTGCATAAGTTGATTCGACAGAGTTTCTTCCCGTAATCATGTCAGCCATCATTTTAGCCATCCACATCTGCTTCATTTCCTGAACCATCTGAGTCATAGGGTCAGGTGGTTGATATGAATATTGAGGATTATATGAAGAATATGGATATTGGGAATATGGCATTTGCATTGGAGAAGTAACGACTTCTTCAATAATACGACCTGGATACTGTTGTTTGAGTTCCATAATGTGGTCTCGAAGCCATTCAGGAAACTGTTTTCCTTCATTAATAGCTCGACCTTCTAATTCTCTTTTAAGCTCTGCATCCATTCTAAACTGAACTTGAGCAGTTGGTCTAGTCATTATTGGTTCTCCAAAAAACACAATTAATCCGTTTTAAGATATAAGATTTTCCCTTCTACAGTCCATAAAACTCCATAAAACAACCATAAAGCCAAAAATTTGATTATAAACTGATTACAAAATGAATGGCATGCCATACTAGGCTATACAATGAGAATCTGCGCTTGCGACGGTGGTGTGTTATTGCCAATTATTTTCGGTCCAATGTTGGGTCCTAACGGGATTCCTTCAGCATGAGCAATAAGAGCTTGTCCAAGTCCCGTATGCCAAATATATTCTACGACGAGCCCAGACACAATTAAGATAGCTGTCCACTTAATTATGTCTTTAGCAGTATCCTTCATTTTGAGGACCCCCACACTAAAAGGAATACAATGATTCCGCCTATAATAAGCAAAGGCAAAATATTCGTTTGTGATGAAGACATTTCGACAACCTCAAAACTGTCCATAGTTAAAGCAGTTACATTCTGTCCCGTCGCATCTGTCCAAACCGTTTGTTTAACTCCCAGCCCCAAATCTTTCGAAACGGTTAAATTAAGTCTTATATTCATATTGTGATAGTTTGGGTTATCAATTAATGTTGAAAGAGGGTCGCTTAGGTAATAGCAAATTGATGACACGCAGGTTTTTGGTTTTTGATAAACTATTACAGGTTTCATAGTCACTGGGTCAATATAGAAACTTGTCAATAGAGAATTATATCTTTTATATCCGTTCCGAGTTAATACTGCATTGCCAATTAAACCATACGAGGAAACTGATAATTCATAATTTTCGGATGAAAAAGGTAGCGGAAATCCGCCAGATGGGATATTGAAACCTATATCTATAGTGAATTGTCTGGCAGACTCAAGTTTCGGAGACAATAAAGATTGAGGAGTTTGAGGGTCTAAATCAAAGGATATCTGCGGTATGCTACAAAAATAAACCTCTATTACTGGTTGTGACAATTAGACCATCATCACTTCTTGTGCTGGTTGCTTAGTTTCAACTCGCGCTAAATTTGCTTTTGCCCCCGCGGTTGGAACACCAACCCGAGACATAATTCCAAGTATGACTCCACCGAGCACAGTTGCACCTACTAACACAAGAATCAATTTCTTATCTGAAGAAGTAAGCTTCATATCATTTTCACTTCAGGCAATATTTGAGTGGGCGCTGAATCGCCAATAATTAATGGTGGTGGAGCTTGACTATTCGGGCTTCTGTAGAAGAACACTGTGTAACCAAACAAAGCCATGCTCGAAATCAATCCAGCCCACATTAATTTATCGTTAATCAATGCACCTGCTGCAGTGACTAAGCTTGAACCGATGCCAGCGTAGAGAATAGGCAAGTCTTCGGTGTGTTGATTTTTGCTCCATGCAATAGTGTAAGTTGAAGGACAATTTAGAGCGAGAGCAGTTAAGGTGACAACTACTTTTTCAACTGTTTCGCGATGTCGAGCACGACTATTATTGTTCTGAGGCATCACCAATCTCCTTTTTGGGTCTTATAAATATAATACGCAGTCAAAATAATGGCTGCATCGCTGAGAAGTGCTAAAACTGGATTGGTAACAATTATTTCTCCCCAGAATGGATTTATGGGTTTACCTTGTTTTTGTTGCTCATAAAGAAATAATGGCGTACTTGCTCCCCATATAAGAAGCAAGCCTAACTCTGCATCATCTTTTTTCATTTTGTCAGTCCCACAAGATTAGAAGCAAAGCTCCGCCTATTAGCAATAATGGTAGTGGAGCAATTAGGGGATTTGTAGTTTGAAGTTCATAAACTGTTAATGTGCCAGGCGTAGTACTGATGTCGGTGGGTGAAAGAGGTAACGTGCTTTCTTGAAGTAGACGAGCTTCCACTATAATGTCGATGGTATTCAGTGAAAGAAAAGTGAGGTCGGCTAATCTGTTTGGGTCTTGATTAATTTGGCTCCAGAAAGCCCCTATAAAACCACACATAAAAGTGATGTCTGCTTCTGGTTGTGGCGTATCAAAAGTTAATTCCATCCTTAATACGGTTCCAGCTTTAAACGTTGTTGTTGTTGGATTCATAACTACCGACCGAGCACCAGCAGTTTGCGAGCCCAAAACACAAGACATTCATTTGCACCTCTTATCCTTTTGCTGGATGAAATTCACCGTGATGTTTATTACAGTTTGCGCGAGCGTCATCTGTTGACCATTTGCTTTTTGGGTATCTGATTGCTTGGCGTATCATCGCCTTCTGTTTTTTTGTTCTGCAAACTATATTTATAATATTACCAGAAGGGTCTCTTCTGCAAATTCCCTTTCCGCCACGATAAGGTACTGGACTACGCAACCGACAGGAGTGCTCCGCTTTAAACGGCATTTTTGGTTCTCCAAAGATATTTTATAGCAACAACTCTTTTTAAGAGTTATCTATAGTCCACATGGTTTTGGTTGTCCTTTCTGTAAAACTACTTCGGATGGTTTCTTATCTGGTCTTTCTATCATGAAATCTGGATGACGCAAAATTCCATGTGGCGTTCGCTGAAGATATTTTACTTCAACCACCATCTTCGGCTTAACCCATTGTTTAACATCTGTTCTCACGTTTTCAGCCGTCGGACAATCAGTCTTCAACTTCTTCATTTTCTCCAACATTTCTTTTGTTCCTTGAACTGTAAATCCTGCGGCTTTTCCGACATATTGCAACTGCTTATCTTTATCATATTGAGCTAAAACTACTGCACCAAAAGTTGGTTTTTTCGCGCCTAACCCTTGAGTGTAGCCGACTACAACTGCTTCATCGCTTAACCAATTCTTAACCTTTAACATGCATTTAGAGCGAGTGTCTTGAATGTATCGGCAATCTGGGTCTTTAACAACTATTCCCTCTTGCTCGTTTCTTCTGGTTTCATCCAACAGTTTTTCTCCATCTGTTCTGGATTCAACTTTCTTAATTAAGTCAAGCTTAGGAATAGTGTGTTCCAATAATTTATCACGTTCTTTAAACGGAAGTTTCTGTACGTTCGCCTTACCCAATTCTAAAATGTCAAAGCACATGAGCTTTGGTTCAACGCCTTCTTTCTCCATAGTTTTCTTTGTAGCCAACGCTGTTAAAAATACGTCTTTCTGTGTTCCCTTTTTGAAATAGGTTAATTCACAATCGAGAACAGCGTGTTCAGCTGGAATCTTCTTAGCTTCAGCTACCAAATCAGGATGATTCTTCGCATAATCGTTCTTCCAGTTGCGAGCACCCATCAAACGAATTTTATTATCATCCTTAAGAAGAAATGTTCTCGTACCATCAAACTTGATTTGTTTAATTTTGCTTTCATCTTTAGCGTCGCTGCATTTGCCGTCTTTAGCAAGCATAGGTTTCAATACCATGCAATTGCACTTCGCTTATCCTATCCATTTTGCTCTATAAGCAAGGTAGAGTTCGCCTGCAATCAATCCGCCATGCAAAATAAGTAGTAGCCAAAACCATTCACGGTCAGTCATAAATCACACTTCTTCAATGCAGATTCTATTTTTTTCCTATCATTTTTAGAAAGTTTTGGGTCTGTTAACGCTTTTCTTCCGCATTCATCAAGCCATTCTCTACAAGACACGCAGTCAATTTTTCTGCATGAACGCCAAGCAAGTTCACAGAAATCTTTAGGATGTTCAAGCCCAACAGTTTCTTCAACAGTATAAACATGTTCTTTGTCAGTCATGGAAATGGATACTCCACTCTGCAATATTTATCGCGCATATTCAATAATTTTCCAAAGTGTATGTTCTCATCAACGCGAATGTTATCGAGTATTTTTACATCGGAAACGTCAAAATCTCTTGTTTCCTCCAACACTTTTGCGAGTTCAATATAACCTTGAGGAGCTTTAACTTCATCATCAATTGATTCCTGCAGTAATTTGCAGAATTTTTTGTAACGGGGTTCAGGGTCCATTGACATTTTAATTCTTATTCCTTAACTGAATTTATTCGTCGCCCGTATATCTCTCTCAGAGTGCATTCACATCGTAAAATTGCAGTTGCAATTCTCTCATAAGATTTATGTTCAAGCTCAGAAATCCCATGTAATGTTCCAGTGTAGCCTTCAATTAATTCAAGTAATTGGTCTCGCGTTAAGTCTCCAAGTTTTCCTTCCTTCAAAAAATTACAATGTTTTTCGCTCATTTTAAGTCACCGTAAACCACGCCATGTAGAGGTTTCCAGCATCATCATACGCCCACACGGGAAACACGCCAGCGTGAAACAGTGGCGATTGTGCTTGAATCTGAAGTGTTGGCAAGCCAGTTGTTAGTTCAACGGGTACTTCAAACGTTGAAAATTGCAGGTCGCCTGCAACAAGCTGATAGACAACGCTGTAGACTTTAGCGCCTGATGGCACGTTGTAGAATTGTGCGGTTACTATGCCGCCTAAAACAACTGTGTCAGGTGATAACGCAACTGTTGGAACAGGCTGAGACGCTAATGGTTTCGGCAATAATATGTAAGCTGTTAAGGCTCCACCTGCAAAACCCAACCCGAAATAGGTTAATTTGTCTTTCCAAGAATTAACTTTCGAAGTAACCCGTGTTATAACTGAAGGCTGAGGCTGAACGATTGGCTGTTGCTCGGACACACTTGGTTCTCCAAAAGAGAAGTTTAGCATCGAACAGTTATAAGAGTTTTCTATGAAGTGGGAGGCTGAGGCTGACCGCTGAATGAGAGAGGAAAGAGTTCTCTAAAAGCAAGGTTCAACCTCTCACCATCCCAAAACTTGATTCTAAAATGGACAGTTTAAAAGTTTTACTTAATGAAGCGCCAGCCCGACCTTTCTCCGTTATCCCAGTGAAGAGAAGTATGACAGGAATTACAAAGCGTTATGAGATTTATGGGATTGTTATTTCTTTTGCATGAATCTATATGATGAACTGCTAATTTTTCAAATTTAAACTTTCGTTTACAGTTTTGGCATATACAATTATCCCGCATTTTAATTTGTCTCTTCAAGCGATTGTTGAATTCTATGCCATATTCTTCAAAAGCTTTGCCACCCAACCAATTGGGGTGCTTTTCGAATTGCATATTCGGTCTGACCTGACCTCTATTTTTATTAGTATAACTTTCTACTCGCGAATCATTAATCGTTAGACCTTTATTCCATGGTATTTGCCCTTTTTTAAATTCAGTCTGGGGAGACATACGTTTTCCCTTCGCTATTCTATAGGGAGGTTTTTTGAGTAGAAAAAATATTTGAGATTTTGCAAAGCAGCATTACGCTTTCGTGCCTTGGAGATATTTTCTTTCCATCTTTTAGAGAATATCCTTCCCTTGTTTGGTCCCATCTTTTTCAATTGTTTAAGATAACATTTTCTTGAACAAAAAGTATATGCGTGATTTGTTCTTTTGTTTAGAAATGATGCTCCACAATTTTTACAAACCATAATTTTAGACTTTAAAACCGCCGCTTCCACTATATCCACCTTTCACCGTTCCATCATTCTCAACCAAAAAGACGTTTGTAAAAAAGGCAACAAAATTCCCATAATTAACGTTTATTGCGGCGTTTGCATCTATAACTTTTCCTTCATAGTGACACCAAAAACTGCAACATTTGATATTGTCTCCATCTTGAATATCGCTCCAATTATTGTTTAATGGTTTAATATCTGGTCTCGCCTTAAGAATTTCAGCAATTTTGCAATAGACTGCTACTTGTTCACTTCCTCCGAATAAATGCCCAACAAAGGGAAGTTTGATGTCTATTGAGTCATCAGCAATCTTCATTATGTGTTCAACTGAAGGTTTGTAAACGGCAAAATCGATAAAATTCTCCGATGTGTCTTGGTAAGCGAGTATGCCGTGTCTTTTAAATAGTTTCAAAGCAAAATTGATTAGGGAAGCGAAGCCTGTGCCTATAGGACAAGTTGAGATGCCGATTGGAATTATACGTTCATGCCAAAAATAAGTGCCCACAACATTATCTTCAGTTTGACCAGCATGATAAGAACCTGGCTGTAGAATTCGTTTCTCAACTATTTCTTCAGGTGTTTTACTTGCATCCCCATCTGTGAGAACATGAGCATTTGAACCCGCATATAAATTGCCTTCAGCGTCTTTATAGAGCATTCCAAGACTTCCAGCAGTAATAGCCCAATTCCCTACAGAAACGCCAATTTCTACTGGGCGAAATTTTGCAGTTTTATCAACAGATAATGTTTTTATTTCACCGATTTCAACAACGTCAGTTTCAACGCTTCTCAAAATATTTTTATCTTTAGTTTCCAAGAAAGGTAAACCCAACATTCGTGGGATAATATCGTTAGCATTAAGCTCTTTCAATGGTAGTTTTCTTGTAACGTAGATTCTGAATACTTGTGTTTCTGGAATGAGAACGCCGTTTTTCTGTCGATTCTTTAAATCATGCGAATAACCAATCACGTTCGGCTTCTTTTGAAGTTCTTTCCAATATAGCTTAATGATTTCTTTAACTTGAGGATTCATGCTTATTCCCCTCTTTCTTCGAGTTTAAGTACCTTTTGCACGCACTATTAGCGTAGCACTGCTCGCAAGATTTGATTCCACGTTGCTCAGCCAAATAACATGGTTCGGTCACAATTATTTCACTGTGCACCTTTACAACTGACTTTTTTAGCTATATCTCGTTTCCAAACATTAGAACATAAACACGCTCCTTGACAATCATTGACATCATAAAGAGTAGAAATGTTGAATTCTGAACGACTTAATTTGTCATCTACAACCCAAATTCCTTTGTTCCCGATATATATTTTTGTGCTTTCCTATATTCTGCGGGACTATCAGTATATGTTAGCCATATTTGTGCATTCGGCTTTAAAATAATACAATCTTTTTTACGAATTGTCATTTCACCGTGCACCTTCACCTAGGGTATTGGAACTTCATCATTATCATTCTTTTCTTTTGCGAAAACTTTCCGCATAGCCTCTAATTTTTCAGGATGTATACGAAATTCAATTTCTTCTCTTGATATGCCTGGACGACCATATGCTTTTAGCCATTCATGCCATTCTGTTAATCCTGTACGGTCAGCACATTTTTCTTGCCATGAGGTTTGTGCTTCTTTGTATTCTCGGTCTTCTCGATATAAATTGTAATCCCATCGAAGTTTGCCATATTCACGAATAGCTTCAACATTGCCTTCAGCATGTGCCATTTTCAAAGCTAAATCGTAGATAGTAACAAACGCATCATAGGTTTTCTTAAGTTCCTTAAATAAATCTTGACATTCTGGACTCTGTTTGGATTCACTCATCTTACTGTGCACCTTGGGCATTCGCTTAATTGTTCTTTGATGATTTTGCACACGTCTTCTTTACTGTAGCGTGTTTTATCGTATTGGAATGTTTTGAATACCATGTGTCCGTTTGCTTCGCCGCATTGCACTATGACGTGTGGAAGCTTTATTGTGTCGGCTAACGGCGCATCAACGTTTTGTGTTTTCACTATCCAGTAGGCATCGGATTCTTCGAGAACGTGTGGACCAATATTCATGGTTTCAGATTTGTCTTCGTTGAGCAGCCAGATAACTAACAAACCGAAGGGAATAATCAGCAAATAACGATTGTCAGGCATTGTGCTCAACGTGGTTCTCCGTAAGTTATTTATTCTCTAAATCACTTAAAAGTCTTATCAGAGGAGAAGTTATGAGTAATAAAAAGATTGAGAAGGTAATTCCAATCTGTCATAAGAATGTGGCTACTGCCGAAGAGATTATTGATGGTTGTGGAAATGTGTGTAGGGCAAGTTTTGGTTTTACTGAGAAGGAAAGAGCTAAGGGTTATCTTTCATGTTCGATTACGGATAGTGGTCATGGATTAGCGTTGTGTCTTTGGAAACAGAGGAAAGATGATAAGTATGATAAAGTTCAACATATAGTGGTGTATATGGATGGGATAATTATGCTTAGAGGAGCATCGGAAATAGCAAGCAAAATTGCAACCGATAAATGGAGGGAAGAGTCAAAATGAGCGAAAAGAACCAAGAAAATATAATCCCACAATCATCCGAGCCAGTTGCAGCCGAACAAGTGCAAGAAATGCCGAGCACATCGATTAAAGCTGTTGTCGTCAGCGAACATTGTGGATATTGCCAATTTCTTAAAGACCGATTAAAAGAAAAAGGATTGATTGACAAAGTTCAATTCATCGATGTGAATTCTGAAGAGGGAAGAAAAGTAGCTGCAGAAAACAAAATTTCAGGTGTCCCTGAATGCGTTGTCATTCTGGAGAAGGACGGCGTTAAACAAACGCGGGTTTGTAACGATGAAGAATTCAAGAAGTTATTAGAAGAAGGACAATAAAATGTTGGAAACTCAAGAAATAATTTCTAAGCGAATAAACAGAAATTGTGTTGTATGTGGAAAAATATTTGAAACTTATAAAAATTATTCAAACCGTGGACCTCGCCATACTCTCTATTGTAGCAAAAGTTGTGCAGCGACTGGTCCTCATAATTCAAGAGCAAAAATTGCAGGTATACCAAAACAACAAATCTGGAATATTCTTCAAGCATGGAAACTTAAGGGAAATTTGAGACTAGTAGCGAAAACTTTGGGTGTAGGACGCTCTACACTTAAAAGGCAACTCGAAAAAAATTTCCCGACTGAATATATGGAAATTGCGAAAGTCAATAGTCAACGAAAATTAAAGAATACTACAAAATCTGGCACAAGATTTGAATGGCGAGTACGAAAAATTATTTCTCATAAAGATTTTTTTGTATTCAGAAGCGCTGGTAGCAAGACTATTGTTGACCTAATTGCTTTTAAAAAGAATAGAATCCTATTAATACAATGCAGAGCGAATAGTCAATACACGAAAGAAGAACTAAGTCAGTTGCATGCACTTGCTGAAATGATTGATGCTGTCCCTCTTTTTGTTTGGCGAAATGATTCTCCTAAATATGAAATAATATTTCACGAAGTCCAATTGGATGAAAGTGGAGTACCGCACTTGGGCAAAGTGCGAGAGGGGGTGGTTTAGATGTCGAAGGTTTGTTTTGCCTTCGATTGCTAGCGATGGGACTTTGGAAGTGTCTCAAGGACCTATCTCGATAAATCTGCTCTATGAGTTGGTGAGTAAGGGGCATCAAGTTATTATTGTTAGCCCAAGTCCATTCTGTGTTGGAATTGATTTGCCACATTATTCACCCTTATTCACGAGGAGACATGAAAATTTAATTTACTTGAAAACACAGATAAGTGCTGATAGATACGTTTATGTTGGTGACCAATTTTCCGATGAAATAGCCGCAAAAACTGCTGGCGGATGGGACTTTTGCCCAGCATCAGAATTTGAGGCATTTGTGAGGGAAATCTAATGAGTCAAGCTGAACTCGGCGAATCCCGCTATCACAAAGGAACAATTCCGATTCCAGACACTTGTTGGCTTGTTGAAACCACAACGAAAAAAGGCTTGAAATTTAGAAAAGTGGGCATAGTGAAGGTGTCGGGTAAACTTGTTGCTGAGGAGATGAATGCTCACATGTCAATTAAAGGTTATGAACCAATGGATATAGCTGAAAAAGTAGCTCACAAAAAGTTTCCGCGAACTAATCCAATAATATTGACGGAGATTAATTGCAAATGAGTCAAGGGAATATTAAATGCGATGACGTTAAGGCTGCTTTTGGCGATAGAATCAAACATATGATGAATTTGACGATTGCAAGTGGTTTGGAATACGGCTTCACTATTTGTGAAAAGAAAGATGGAAATATAGTTGAAGGTGGATTATGCGCTGGAGATAGATGTTCGGTGGATTATCAAGAATGCGAATCCGACCAAAAAGATGTTGGGAGAATACATGTTCATCCCCACATATATTCCTTTTTGCCATCTTCGAGTGATGTAGCCAATGGAATGAGATATCAACAAGGCGTAAAATGTGTAGTGGATACAAAGACAAATATGAGTTGTGGCAATTACAATAATATATCTACAGAAAAACTTAATGAATATAGTCTTGCAGGAGAAAAACATGATATTTGTTTGTTAACAGAACTCCAAAAACAACCAGCATATGCTACATTTAATTTGGAAGCATTAGGTGAGCATTGGGCTACCATTCAACCTCAAGTGTTTGATAGTGCGATGCGAAAATGCTTACCTAAAACAAAGGAAATGAGAGATATTCTTCAACCATATGAATATTGTGAAACAAAAGTATAGGAAGAAAAAATAATGAGTTTGCCCGATTGTTTTGGCAAGTGGATGAGTAAACCTTCAAACAAATGTGAACAATGCAACAATCAACTTGCATGTTATAGTAAGATGCGGGAGAATGAGAAGCAACAGGAAAAATTGAAAGTAGCAAATGACCTTCCATGGTATAAACGCAACAAAGACGAATTGGAGTTTCAAGGCGTATGCGATAAATGTGGCTGAATGAAAACACTTTTAAACTCTTAATGAAAGAAATATCTTTAGGAGAATCAATTATGCCGAAAAAATATCAAAAGAAAACTACGGCTAAGAAAGCTGTGAAGTCTATGGGAAGAAAGGGTTGCCATGTTGTAGTTCATCCAGCAACTAAGAGGCAACATGGAGAAGGCGCACACGGTAGATTCTACACCGTTGATTGCAAGTAAAAGTCTCTCAAAACTTCAACATTTAATTCTTCCCCAATTTAAAAGTGTGTAACATGAAGAAACCATCATCTCTCGGTATCCCAACCAGTCGTTGTTACACTCGTCAACCCTATTTTGTTAATCGAAACGGAAAAATAATCTACGTTAAATCCGCGCTTGTATGCAGAACATCTTCAGCGCCGAAGAAGAAGCCGTTGAAAGCAAGAGTAGTGTTAAAAACTATTTAAAAATCTTTTCGAGTTTCTGTTTTACGCAACGGTAGAATTGTCCAGTTTTATTTGGTGTGCCAGCGCAAGCTTTGTTTGCTTGTGCAAGCTTGTTGCCTTGTTTACGCAGTCGTGCAACATGGCTTCGTTCAGACTTGGGCAATTCTTACACTTCATTTATGTCAAGCACTTGACAACGTGGTTGACGATAACTACGTCGAACTCGCATTCTTGCATCATCTTCATCTTGAGCTTTTAATGGACCAACATTAAATATCCGTCCACATGGAATAGTCCATTGAAGAGTGCCATCTGGAGCATAACTTATTTTGCTTTCTTCGAATGGTTTTTCACGAGTTTCATGTCTAACATCTCGTAATAGTGCAACATGTCGTTGAGGAGTTAAAATGGATTTTGGAACAATCTTGGCTTCTGAAGGTGACACTATCAAATCTGTGGCATTCTCTATTTCGCGTGGCAAAGCAGGAATATCGCAACATTCTACGCGAGCCATAAACGTTGGCATAGGTTCAGTTGGTTTCGCTTCAGTTTCTTCTTTAGCCGTAGCTTTTCTTTCTTCTAAAGTGGGAACTCTCCATTCTTCCTCTCCCTTTTTCCGAAATGCTTCTTCATAGTAATCATGCCAACGAGTAAGCTTCGGTTTCCGTTCATATCGCTCTGACATAGTTCTCCCAAAATCTTATTTTGTCTTACCCGCAATTTAACAGTTACTATAAAGTAACAGGAGAAAAATGAATTGAATGCTCAAATAGAAAAAACGTTGAAGAAAATGAGTTTAACGCCTACACGCGTTGTCATGTGCATACCAAAAGGAAACCCTTTGTTAATGCACCCTTTGAAAGTTGGAAGAGTTTATGTTCTCAACAAAAAGCACATTTATGCACTTTGTTCCGAGCACAATGAGATTATTTTGGTTGAATAATCATTTTTCTGTAGCTACAACTGTTGAAATAAGGATTGTAGCGCCGATGAGTGATGCCAATATAATTAATGAGAAATCGATTGGTGGCGTCACGGTTATGCATTGCCCATCTTGGCAGATTTGACCTGTTGGGCAGTCTTGGTTGGTTGAGCAGGGCGTTACTGGTTGTTCCGCGTATGTTGCGGTAATCGTTGAGTCAGCGATTAAGTTTATTGTTCGACTGAGAAGTATAGAGTTGTCTTCCCATTTTTCAAAATTGTATGTTTTGTTGTTGATGACAACTTGATTGGGCGTTGTTACTGTGTGTGTTCCTTCAGTTAACGGTAGAGTGAAAGGCGTTGTTTGCGGCTGTAACATGTCAATAACGAATGGTATTCCAGATGGAATAGAATTGGCGATTAAATTATATATGCCAATATTTAGGGTGAAAATTTCTTCGATTGGAGCATATTGACTCATCTTAGTAACCATCAAACCAAATTCTCAATGAAAATGAGCCAACTGGAAGTGTTATTGGGGTTACTCCACCTTGAAGAAAGTAGAAAGTTAATGTGCCATCAGTATTAATGGTTGTGTCTGCGAGAATTATGTTTGAATCTATCACAGCATGGATAATACCGAAAATTGCCGTTGGAGGTCTGAATTGAGTCCAATTCCCATCGCTTATCTCAACCATTATTTGACTGAAAATTATGAAGGGTTGTCCAGAAGTTATTGGGAAAGGTGAATATTGCGGAGCAACAATGTCTGTTCGATAAAGCACGCTGATGCCCTGAATTCCACTTGTAACTGAACCGCCAGAAGTTTGTGATTTAGCTTGAAAACGCACTGATGTTCCAGCGATTCCAGAAGCGTCAATGGTGAAGGGAATAGTATAATCTATTGAGTAGAAACCTCCTGCGTCTGACCAACCCGATGCACGGATAAATCCGCCGTAATCAACATCAACTATGCGTACTTGTTCGCCTGAAACTGGAGTGCCATCCTCCATTAATCTTCCACTAAAATTAATAATGTCTTTTGGCGATGCATATGGCAGAGAAAAATTAATGAAGAAAGACAAATTGGGAACGGCTAAACTCACAACAGTGAAGGTTTCATCTTGAGGTGCATACATGGACATGTATGATTTCTCCCAACAATATTATATTTTAAACGCTTTAAAAAGTTAGCGTAACGTCTTAGTTCTCACATCAGTGAATTCTTTTAGTTTTTCGATTAGTTTCATGGTTTCTTCCAACGATGGTTCAGGGAGATTGTTAGAATAATTATCCATTCCGCAATAAATGAATTCAGGTTCGATGCTTCTCATCATAAACACGAAATATTCTAAGTTGAAACTCATGATGGGTTCGATGCTAACCATTTTCCGTTTATGTTTTAATGTGGCTAAGGCTTCCCAGCGTTGTCCTGGTGTAGGTGCATACCCCATTGTTTTCTGACCGAAATATTTGTCTGTTTCAATCGTTGCACCGCAGATGCAGTTTTCAGGAATCTTAAATTCGTGGTAGCGTCTCGGGTTTTTAGTTAAGAGTAGAAAAGTCGTTTTTGGATATTTTGCGATGTGCTGCAGAATAAGATTTATCCATTCAGATGAAACCCAAGTGCCAAATAAATCAACCATGTCACAGATGAAACAGAATTTGCCTTCTTTGAAGGTTCGATTAAATTCTTTTTGGATTAAGCGTGGTTCACCTTGATATTTCTTCATGTTGTATTTTTTGACTAAACCTTTTTCGCTCATTGACCAGCAATAAGGGCAAAAATGTTTGCAAGGTCCGCCGCCAAGAGGATTCCACGGTTTTGTATTAATCAAATCGAACATTTTGCTCATAACTGTTTGTTTCTCCTCTCCACGATTTCTTCATGTTTGACGAAAATGATATCTCCATGTTTTAAATCTTTAATCACCACAGGATTATTTGCCAATGTCCCGATAAATCCACCTTTTACTTGTGCAATGACCTTAATCCACATTCGCTCTTTTCCATCGAAAGATTTCTTAACATATTCTGGAATAGTCATTTTCTCACAACAATGTTATTGCAAGTAACAACATGATAAAAATGCTAAAAATCGCTATTGCATACCAATCATTTTCTTCATTTCTCATCCTCTTTTCCATGTTTATAGCCGTGAATAAAGCTATCCACGTATATAGTTTGTGGAAGTATGGTTCAAGCCATGCCCAATGTTCTTCGGCTAATTGCTTTGCTTTTTCAAGTTTAGATTTTTTAATCCATTTCTCGCTCATTTAGTATTCCTCTTCTCCACCGATAATGTTACCCATTTGGCGCCTTTACTGTAGACATGTATTCCAAGATATGATGCTTTCTCAAGAGACAAATTCTTAAGCCCTCTGTTTTGTCACTCATTTGTTTTTTCTCCAGATTATGTGTGTTGTTCTTCCGCCATATTTCCCACAGTTAAGGATTTTGCGAGTGATTTTTCCTTCTTGTTCAAGTTGATGTGAAATATTTAGGATTTGTCTAATGCTGATTGGCGAGTGATGAGCTAGGTTATAGAGATTTTGTGCTTCGCCAGTTGTCATAGGAAACAAGTTGTTTCCCACGCTGAAAATTGATTCTAACAATTTCCTATCATGTTGAGGATGACCTTCACGCCATTCTTTTGGTTGAGGATGTCCCTTACGCCATCTGCCACGTTCATCAAAAATTTCAGTTTTGTTAATCGATAAATCAAACAACTCCTAAATAACAAGAGTGGCTATATCCGTCTCCATGCCACTTTGTTTTATAGTGGTCAACTTGAAGATAGACTGACGATGCTTTCCCTTTATATTGGGTTGTCCTCTTTTTCAATTGTCCTTCTTTTCCACATTTTGGACATTTGATTGTGCCCTCAGCTTTTGAGGTTTTGCTTCTTCCACCCTCCCGATAGTTTCCAACTAATTGAGGCAGAGCCTCTTCTTTTTTCTTTTTATCCATTTGTGTTTTTCCTTCTTTCCATTTATGTTTTGTCCAATCATATCGGCATTGAAGTGAACAGAAAGTGTGTTTAGCTTTTTTTGCGTGTGAAAGTAGACGAGAGAATACGCCTCCGCAATTCTCGCATTTAACGATTACATATGGACTTTTAGGTTTCATTCTTTGTTTCCTCGGAACGTGTGATTATGGTGGTTAAGACAGATGCTTTGCGGTTGATGTAGTAGTTTGTTATGATTCCTTCTATCATTAAGTAGTCTTTATTGACTTCTCTGAGTTTACCGTAAATAACGTTATTATCTTGATTATTGATGTCTGTGTAGCTAATACAAACATTTTTGCCCAGTAATTTCTGAAGTAACCCTTCAAAATCAGTCATTGTGTCTTTCTCCATTTCCTCTGTTTCTCCGCATCACTTCTCGTTTGGCGTGGTCCCGTTCGCACTCTTTCTCCACATTTAGTGCAGCGTGGCGCTCTTCCTTTATCCAGAGATATTTTTGTTACCCAATGACAGTTGATGCAGTAGTATTCGCCTGTTTTATATCTTGATGTGACGTTGACGCCGAAGATGTTTCCTGTTCTACGCCAAAAATGCCTGCAGATAGGACAACAGAAAAGGTTGCTGGTTCTGTTTCTACGTGTCATCCAAATGTGACCACAATTTGGACATTGCACTGTTGGTTTAGAGCGCGCGCCCACGAAATGAAACTGTTCAATCTCAAACTGTTGCATATTTTTCTCACCAATTATCGTAGCCGTTGTTTTCTGGAAATGAGTTGGGATAACGACTTTTCACATATCGCATCCAAATTTTCGGATGGTCTCTTCGGATTATGCGATGTGAAGTTAAAAAGGGGAATCCATCGACTTGACAGTGGCGAACATAAACGGAGAAGGATTTTAGGGTTTTCCTGCCATGTTTCTTTACATCAATCCTACCAGGTTTACCACAATTTGGGCAACAATAACGTTTTGCTTGTGCTCGCCAAAAAGGCATGAAACTTTCAGACAAGTAATTTTCAGCAACGTATCTTTCAGTTACTTTCCTCACTGCAACCTCAACGAAATCGTGTTTTTTTAGCTTCAACTTTTGAACTATTGATGTTGGAATATGAACGTACTTTGATTTTCCTATTTTAAGGGGAAATGATTGAAAATCAGTTGCTGGTATTTCTTCAACTCCGTCAACAATTGAATGCAACTTTGAGAGGTCTTTTGAAATTGTCTTTGTCATTATTAGTCCTCGAATAATCCTCTGATACGAGCATCAATTATCGGTTCTTCTGTGCCTTCATCTTTGACGCCGAAAGCTGCATCGAAAGTCGCTTTATATTTAACATTTGGAACAGGAAGAGTTATTGAATTAGATTCCGTGTATCTTCTTCGAGTCAGCGCCAACCCAACTGGGATTGCGGTAAAATCATTATCCCCAAAATTTATTTGAAAGCTTTTTTTAGGTCGTAAAATGATGCAGCCAAATTGAGAGAAGGAGTCTCCAAGGTAGAATGCGGGATTTTTAGGATGGGGATAGGTTATTATTATTACTGGTTGATATTCAATGCCGTCTACTGTTATTCTGCATTGAACGGATGCATTGTAATTTTCGCCAGGAATAAAGAGTAGTTTGAAAATGAGAACGTACACGTCTTCTGCAGTAGTCATCTGACCTTCACGGTGACTGGCTTGCCACCAAGCTGTTCTGTGAAAGTCTCTTGGCAATATCTGTCGTAGATTATAATAAGGGTCAAACCTAAAGGGTGCCCAGACCATTTCATAATCATCGATAGCGGTTGCTATAGCATTAGTCTGATGCCCTTCTTCGGTGAAAGAAGAAAGTCCATAAAGCGCTGCAATGTTAATAATAAACTTCCTACCACAATTAGCGCAGATTCTTCCTTCACGTTCTAAGACACTCATGCTCTCGCCTTCTCCAATGCTATTGCATATTTGCGTAGGTCATCTGGATTTAATGGTAGTTGACATTTAGGGCAACGCAATGCCGAAAACTTTTTGAAAATGTAACTGCACCTTGGACATTTATCTCCGCGCTCTCTCATATTTTCGCCTTCTCTCCTAACGTTGATTGCATATTCAATCTACGAGTTTTCTTTCCACAACACCAAAATTCATAGGTGACTCGTTTGCAGACTTGACAGAATCTTTTATACTCTGACTTCATTTATTTATCGCTTCCATAATTTTTTGGCTGCTTTATGTTGTTTCATGTTTTGCAGAGTAACTCGAATATCGTTGAGGTCGTCGCTTGTGTATAGTGGTCGCAGTTCAGTCCAGTATAGTTGAATAGTGTATTGGCATCGTTCATTTCTGCATTGGAAAGTTTTGCGGTCTGTCCGCACAATGTAGAGTTGTTTGCATTTGGGGCAACCGATTATTACCCATGTTTTAAGTTTTGGTATCTTCATCATTTTTCTTCACCAAGTTTGTCGTAAACCACACAAAAGAGGAAACCAGAGAATAGGATAACACAAATTACCCCATAACAAACGAGAAGAATGACGACAGCTTCTTCAAAGGTTATGTTTTTACTGACAGATATAATGAGTGCAAAGAGCGCTGAGCCAAAAGCAAATAAGATAGATAGGAACAGGGCTTGTTTAAGATTCATCATTTTTGCTTCTCTCTTTCATCTATAAGTAATTGATGCCATTCTCCTCGTTCAGGTTTCATCTCATAGCAAATCAATGTTTGTTGATGACAAACTTTTCTATCGGTAGGATGAAAACATACTCTCCGACGGTCAAGATAACATCGGGAATCCTCATAAACTTGTGTTGGTTTTGCATTTGGAGTAAAAACAGAAAAACACTTTAAACTACAGAAGTGTAAATGTCGGTCTTCATAGAATTGCTTTATCATATCTATATATTTTCCATGAAACCATACTTCAATGTAATTCCGCTGGTCAGAGGGAAGACTTTTTCCACATGTATCACAATGATTCATTTTTTTCCTCCTCCAATTCAACGTATATGCCACCTGGCTGCTCTTCTTTCTCTACAATGAATCCTCTTACTGAATCCGCATCGTCTCCTTCTTCTTCTTTGTTGATTTCTGCTTCCTCCATGTTAATTCCAATGTAAAATCTACACGCTTCATCATCGGCATTCGCGGCAAAATCGTTTCTTCTACACCAGTTCAAAACCTCGAAGTAAGAACAACCAAAACAAGTTGTTATTCCCTTTCACCTTCGGAGAGTTTTAAGTACTTCATCATCTCTTTTTGATTTGATTTTCTCCAATTTATCCAGTAATCAAGCGTGTGTCTTTCTATTTGTCTCACTGTAAAGCCCTGAGACTCTAAAAACTTCAAAAGTCTTCCAAGTCCAACAAGAAACTTGTCGTTATCAGAGTTTTGCAATTTTTCATTCACCATGGAGTCCATCCTGTTTCTTCACTTATGCTTTTAATCGCGTTTTGGCAGTATTCAAGCGGTTCTTTCAACCTCACAAATATACCTCGTTGATGAGTATAATTCCATTCGTGCTTCTTGGAAAGTGTGAATTTATCTATCCAACCGCGCATCCACAATTGTTCAAGCCAGTAATATAGCATTTTTTCTCTCTGCGGTTTAATCAGGACTTGGCTACAATGGTTTATGTATTTAGTTTTCACGGCACCCCAGAAAATGGGTAAGTATGGTGGATTGGTTACTTCATTTGGATTTATTCGTAGTGTTTCTTCAATGATACAGCCAATAATTAAAGCGGCGTGATATGGCAGTTTAAGTATTGTTTCTTTGCACCAGTTGCTTTTTTCTTTCTGTAGTGCAGAACGAACTTGTTCAACGGTGATTTTATTGTTAACAATGGCGTTTCGAGTTATTTCTAATGCTTTTCTCAGGTCTCCGCCTATTCTGCTTATTGCATCACCTAATAATTCAATTGCTCCGTCTTCAACGTCAAGTTCAGATACCTGTGCCTTTATGATGTCTAAGCGTTGTTGAATCAATATTTTTACTTCTTCCTTTGAATAGCGTGGAAAATTTAATGGTTTAAATTTCAATCGACTAACTGCTGGTGGAGAGAGGAAACTTTCAATCTTATTGTATGGAAACACAGTTACTACGTGAATGGCGAAGGCAAAATTAGTTTGAAGTAATCGGTCATAGAGGTCGTGGATGTAAGGGCTGAAATCACGTTTAAAATATTGTCCGAGTTTATCAACATCGTCGAAGATTATAGTGACGAAGGAATGTTTCTTTTTGGTGATGACGTTCATAATGATTGTTATTGGTGCATCATCTGTTTTGGGAACTTCTCCATGTGCGAGCGCGAAGTTTTTTACGCTGTCTTTGAATGACCTTGATGAACAAGCGATAACGTATACTCCATCATTCATAGTGGCGTATATGCCTGATGTGAGTGATTTTCCTGCTCCTCTTTCTCCAGTTACCCAATAATTCCATGGGTTTTCAACTTTGTTGCTTAGCAGAGTGTTAAGTTGTTTATCTCTAATGAGTAGGTGATTGGGACTCCATCGCTCTGAGAGAGAGAAAAACGCTGACATTAAAATTGTTACTTCCTATTAACCGAAATTGCATTGTAATAATCAGTTACCATTTGCTTGAATGCTGGACTTTGAACTTTCAACGCTCCATGTGCTTGATACCAACGAGGATGCTTAACATAGACCACATTAAAACTGCCACTTAATTGCCGTAACCATCGCCAAACAAACCCGCCGAGCGCAACGATTATTTCAGGCTGAACCCTTTGACACTCTCGGAGAAAATGGCTCCACCAAAACAACACTTCCTTCACGGATGGTAGGCGATTCAGCCCATCTTTTGTGAGGCATCTGCCCTTGACCAAGTTGGTAATATAACAGCCTTTCAAGATAGGTTTATCTGAGAACTCGTCTGAACTTGAAAACCCGAACTCTTTCAGGCATCGTTGAAAAATACGTCCACTTGCGTCATGGGTGAGAGGCACTTTTGTTATTAATGCACCTCTGCGCCCCGCTGATATTCCGACAAACATAATTTTTGCAGGAATGCTACCATAGCCATTACATTCTAACTCAAACGCCATTTCGATTAATTCTCCTTAACCATTGACTTCATCGCTCTCTGAGAAATGCTGACACAAACTGTTTTATTGTCTAATAGCATATATAAGATTTTGCCCTATACCATTACCATACTTGGAAACAGGGTCGCGGATTCTCACCGCGTACTCCCACAGCTCTTATCAACTTTGATGGACTCCCCATCAACCTCATTGCGTTGCTAAAGCTTACGAGCACCCAAAGCATATAAAGGGTCAGTATTATATCTTGTTTTGCTTGACGCATAAGGATGATTGGCATGTGTAAAAGGGAAGATACAGGCGCAAATGAAGTGGGTATGAATTTGTGCGTCGGTAACTCGCTGGGTGATTCAGCACCTCTGTCGTTCCTCACTATTGTTGAGGCTCCAGCCTTGTGTGAAAAGTGCCGAACCAATAGGTCAAAAAGAGGTCTCCCATAAACTCTTTCCGAAAGAATCCTTGTCGTGGTTATGACGTGGAAACGATTGGGTTAGTGGTTGGGCTATTCATTAAAGACGTTAAGTGTTAAGGTCGGCTAAAACATTTAACGGTTACCAGTGAAAGTTTTAGGGCATATGTGTGGTTTGGGGCATATACCAATGGAATAGGGCTAAAACAGGTATATGGTTTTAGACTACTTTAGAATTATAAGCGTTATAAGTAGTTATCAAGTAGTTGAACAGAGAGAG
>ERZ1292632.754-Hain-H43-01um-R2-754-length-35517-cov-5_pt2 | contig 29958 bp, 39 predicted proteins | sample MGYA00564407_ERZ1292632 | MGnify/ENA primary metagenome ERZ1292632 (study PRJEB36523, sample SAMEA6512637) | groundwater metagenome | collected 2019-01-08 | study: AquaDiva: Metagenomics assemblies of 32 groundwater samples | reverse complement strand
ATTCCGCGGCCATTCGCGGCGCCTCCGGAGGGTTGTGAGAAATTGGGAAAACCCGGACGGCTGACGAAATTCAATTCCTGGGTTCGGGTGATCGAATTGGGAGCGAGTTCAAATAGACCATTCACGAATCTGCGGTCATTAGTACCCGTACCGCGTTGATTGGGAGGCCCAATAAAAGGCAAGGTTTTGGTGATTGACCGGCTAGGCATTTTGGGCTATCTTTAAACTCTCCTCTCTTAGGAGAACGCCATCAAGACCTTGATATTGTGTTGCCTGCTTCTTGCGGCCTGTGCTTCCGTTACCGATAGCTATTTGCGGTTCAATAAGGACACCCGGCAATACGAGCTTGTGCAAGTTAGCATTCCCGCGTGCTCCCGAGTCACGATAGCCAAGGATGTGACCGAGGCCAGAAATCGGGCCATCGAATGCGAGGTCCGATAGCTTTAGCCCCAGTTGCTCGAATTTCTCCCGCCAATAGGCCGATTCCTGCAAGCGCAAGTGGAGCTGCGCGATCACCGAGTCCTCAATCTCGCCCAGCACTACCGATTGCAGGTAGGCATAGAAATAGAGAATCAGCGCATTATCTGGCGCAGTTTTGGTTGACACATAGCGCAGCCAAGTCAACTGCTGTTCCAACTTGATCGGGCGCGTCTCCCTGAATAGACGCTCAAAGTTGAGCCGCACGTTCAAATAAAACCAGATATCGTCCAGTTCGGCCGTGGCTGGAATGCGATTGAGATCGGACCAATCCACCAGGCCGCTGCCACCGCGTTTCTCACCATACTGGGATTGCCCGATTTTTCCCTGTTCGATGGCGCGCTGGCGCGAGTAGGGACCCAGTTGATAGGGAGAAACATCGCCCTTGAGTTTACCTTCTTCTTCGCCAAGCAAGCCTTGATCCACCATCGCATCGTAGATCGGGGTGTTCTTCCACGGCTGTAAAATAGCGATGTTGTGCCAGTCAAGATTCATCTCCTCGCATAAATTCACGGTATCCATCATCTGGCCCAAGGTCTCGTTGGGAAAGCCGATGATGAGGAGCGCGCGCACATTGATCTGCGGATAATTCTTGAGCACTTCTGCGGCACGGCGGAAGATCCGGGGAGTACCGGGCTTCTTGATCGAGCGCAATATCTCGGCATTTCCCGACTCGATGCCCAATGACAAACCGATACAGCCCGAGGCCGCAGCCGCAGCTACCACCTCATCCCGCAACGAAGCGGCGATGACACCGTTTGTCGCATCCCATGTCATGTTGAGGTTTTTCCGGACCATACCGTCAAATAGGGCAATCGCTCGCTCCTCGCGCATGAGGAGATCGTCATCGAGCCAAATGATATGCCCGATACCGCGGTCCTTGAGGATTTGGAGTTCTTCCAATACCGACTCGATAGTGCGCTGTCTGACACCCTCGCCGTTAAAGGAACGCACATTGCAGAAAGAGCAGTGCGCACGGCAGCCGCGATTGGAGAGCGCGGTGGCAATACGAGTTTTTTCATGGACGAAGCCATACCAGCTCCCTAAAGTCCCGTAGCGTGAATGATTCTCCACGTCCATGATCTCGAATGGCGGAATGATGTCGAGATCGTCAGGCGGGAGTTTATCGAGGAACCGACCTTGCGGCGTTACGCATTGGTAGAGTTCTCCGGTATTGAGAAAGTGAATGAAGGCTTTTTCCGATTCGTTGAGAAAAGCGTAATCGGCGCCCGTGTCTTTCAGGACATTATCAACATCATGCGTGACATGCACGCCACCGATGGCAATCGGGGCGACGGTAATCTCACGCAAATAGCGGCACACGGCTGTCAAGGATTTACCGGTGACGCTGAAAAGACAGGTTACCCCGATGATGTCGGGATCGTATTCATTCACGATCTGGAATAGGATGAACTGCCAAGCCATATCGTAATCAATCGGCACCGGCATCTCGGGTTTCACGACGATCTTCAACAGCTCATGGTTAAGATTTAGAATCCTGACTTCGTAACCGTTATTCATGAGATGACGCGCCAACACACCCAAACCATAAGCGGGATAGTTATTCGCGCGCCCGCGCCTGGCGGTGGCGTAATCGAACAGTGATACGTCCACATCCGGCGGATTGACCAGCAGGATGCGCTTCATACTATAGAACTATTTAATAATGCAAATTCTCCAAACATCTTCTCTGCCGCAATATCATACGCAGTAGCAGCATTCTCTTTATCTTGGAAGCAACCTAAATAAATATTTTTCCCATCTTTCCTAATCTGTGCCTCCCACATGCCTACAGTCTTATGCCAAGTAACACCCTTTCTACCACTATTAGACGAGACTAATTTTCTATTAAAAGCATTTTGAGACCTTGTACATATTCTTACATTCGATTTTTGATTATTAAGTCCGTTTCCATCAATATGATCCACTTGTTTCCCGTCACCATATCTCAATCCCAAAATCTCTCTATGCATTAAAAAATGTCCTTTACTAGAATGCCTTTCAGCATAGAAAGTCCATCTATTTGATCTCCTCCTAGCCCTCCATGTAAAACCAGAGATATAACAAAAATCTTCGTCATCCAGAAGGACCGTGCCACCGCGTATTTCAAGTTTCATCATTAGGCCGCTCTCCGCGTGATCGTGCGCTGCGCGATTCGATAATGCTCGGGTTGCGTGTCCTTTACGTCAAACACTTTACAGATGTTCCTCAACAGCACCCGCCCGTATCCGGTGACGGTCACTAGACCCCTTTCTATCCTGATGAGTTCCGGCATCCCAGACAGGATTTCCAGCTCACGGTCGAAATAGTCTCCATAACCGCTCAAGTCAACCCGTTGATGGCACAAAAGAGAAAAGATCACCCCCCTTCGCATTAAATCGTCCGCGCTCATGCGGTAGCCGCGCAGAATCGGGAATTCGCCGCGGTTGACGGCGTTGTAATACTCGGCGAGATCGTAGGTATTCTGGCAATAGATCGTGCCAAACACCCCGGTCGAAGTCGGCCCCAATCCAATCATCTCGGTCGTGCCGGAAGAAAATCCGTTGAAGGTTCTGCCAATCTTTTTCGATAGTGAATCGGTAGAAAGGCAAAAATGATCGAGTCCCACCCATTGATAACCTGCCTCGACCAGCTTTTCCGTCATGGTGACAAACATCACTGGCAGTTCATCTGGGGATGGAAGATCGGCTTCCTTGATGAGCTTCATGTGGCGTCTTAGCTCGGGAGCATGGCAGTATTTCAAGAGCGTAATACGCTCGGGGTTCAACTGGATGACCTGGGTGAGAGTTTTCTCTACGGTCTCCAAGGTTTGTTTGGGAAGCCCATACAAAAGATCGAAGTTAACCCCTTTGAAAAAGTGCCGGTCTTCGAGAACTTCCTCCACCATCTCGAAGGGCTGCACCCGGTTGATGGCAAGCTGGACATCGGGATCGAAATCCTGCACTCCGAAGGAAATCCGGTTGACCCCTTCCGAAGCATAGTGCTCGAGGTCGCCCTTTTTCACGGTCCGCGGGTCGATCTCCATCGCCACTTCGGAAAGTGACTTTAACGGAACAAGCTTGTTTAAGCTCGCGCAAAGCTGGCTGAATTGAGTGCGGTCGAGATGAGAAGGAGTGCCACCGCCGAAATGCAAATCTCTGATCTGCGGATGGAAGGGCCGCAGTAGATCAATCTCTTTCAGGAGATGATCGAGAAAGAACTGAATCTTCGCCCGGTCATTGGTAATGGAGATGTTGCAGATGCAATAGTGGCAAAGCTTCGCGCAAAACGGGATATGAAGGTAGAGATGACGTGGACCATCAAAGTGCTTCAGCGCCGCGACGTAATCCATGTGGCGAAAATCCTCGCCCCAATGATTGAGGCTGGGGTACGAGCTAAACCAGTGTCCAGGCGTTAGAAATTCTTCCGCACTCGGAATTCTCATGGCGTCAAGGTCCAGTTAATATATTCGACCGGCCCCCTCCCGCCACGCCGTAATCCAGCCGCAGCACCGGAGCGGGCAGATTGATGCTCTTGATTGCAGCCTTGCTCTGCCGCGCGAAAGCCGTTAACTCCGGAGTCACGGGAAGCTGCCCGATGGCCGAGCGGATCGCGTAATTCGATTCGATGGCATCCTGATAGCCGGGAGGAAAAAGCAGCGTTGCCGAAATGCTCGAAAAAGTTGCGAGCGGCTGCAGCGTATTGATGAAAGTGGAAAGTCCGGTATCAGGCTCGGGCCAGAAGAAGAGCGTCCCGGTGGAAGTCGCGGAATAACCGAAATCGTAGAACAAGTAGACCGGATAAGTTCCATCGGCGTCCTTATCCACAATTCTTCCGTAGGCTTCGGCATTGATGATTTCCAGAGTGCTATCAAAGCCATCGCTATCACGGATAAAACACGGATCGACGATCTTGGTGGGGCGGGTCATGTTGAAATTGCCCCCGTTGCCGATACTGTAGGAGCCTTGTGAAGCGGTCAGCGCAAAGCTCGTCTGGCTCAGTTGGTGGATCATCAAACGCTCGTTCGACCAGGAATCGAGCATCGAATTCAAGCGCGAGAGATGATAGGTTTGCTCGGCAGAGGTCAACGAACTGACATCAATGGACTTCTCGCCGGTTAGCACCAACGCATTTAGAATCAGCGTGCTGACGGCAGGCATTAGGTCGCTTGCGGTGGGTTCGGGGCTTTTGAGTTCTTCTGCAGAAACTGATCGAAGTTTCCGGTCCAGCCCTGAACCCCGTAGTGGCTGATGGTCGCATTGGGATAGATGAAAAGCTGAATGCCCATTTTCCTCAGCCGGTTGGAGAAGCAGTAATCCTCGCCGACGAAATCGCGAAGCGTCCTCAATTCCTCGAAACGCGGCTTCAACAAGGTCAAATCAACGCTGCCGCCATCGCTCGTCTTCATCAATTTCTCGATATCGCCTAACAGGTTGATCTCCAGCTCGCGGTTGACCCCGGCGGTGAAGAATTCCACCTGTTCGATCTGTTGCTCGGGAATCGGGTGCGTATCCCGATAACGGTGAGTGGGATAGTAGTTGATGAAACTTTCGAGAACCGAGCGTTTGATGCGTAGAAACCCCCCTGCTAACTGAGCGGCCTCAATCAAGGCTCCGCCATCAGGCAATTTTACGCCCATGAAATGCGGGTCTTTTTCGGGATTAGCGATAATGGGCTTGGAAGTCCACAACTCCCACTTGTTCTTGACCGGATAAGTCCCGGCAATCACCGGCTCCGGCCTGAAAAGAATCTTCAGAAAAGATTGCGCGTCCCACGCCATGTCGGAATCGATGAAGAACAAGTCGGTGGCATAGGGATCGTCCAGAAAGTTCATGCAGATAGAGTTTCTGGCTCGATGCACGTAGGAATCGCCCAAAAGCTCCATGAACTCCCAGTTAACGCCATGGAGCGTCAGCAATCGAGTGACCTCGATGAGCGAGCGGATGTAGGGAGAAAAACCCTTAAACTCGTAGAACGGAGTCGCAATGACGACTTTTGGCATGGGGCGATAGTAGGGCCGTTGAGCGTTGAAGTACTGGCGTCTCAGCTCCTTCGCCTGCTTGGGATTCAATAGACTCTGATTCGCGCCATGAATCCGGGTATGGGTGAGCGGTTCTTCCACAATCCTGAAGTGGTAGCGCGGCAGCAACTTCAGATACATCTCATAGTCGGAAATGACTCCATGTGAAGCATCCCAGCCGCCGACTTCCCTCAACGCAGAAGTGCGATACATCCCCATGCCGAAATAGACGTTGCCGGCATAGAGCCGCTCGATCCACTCGTGCTGCGCGCGATTGACTGCCTTTTCAATGGTCTGAAACGGGTGGGTTCCAGTAAAAGGCGTTCCATCTTCCGCGATGAAATCGTTCTGGGAAGCCACATGCTCCAAGAACGGGTCTTTCCTGAATTCCGCGCGCAGTTTCGCAAACAGATCGGGCGAGATCGTATCGTCCGCCGAGCAGGAAACGAAGAATTCGCCCTTCGCGATGGCGAGCATCTTGTTCACGCTCGCCATGTGGCCTTCGTTCGCTTCCGACCTAAAGAATGCGATGCGCGGGTTGTTGAAGCCCGCCACCACGCTCTGCGGATCATCGGTCGAGCCGTCGTCCAGCACCAGAATCTCGAAATTCTGATCGCTCTGGGCGAGCACCCCCCTCAGAGCATCACCGAGAAAGCGCGCGTGATTGTAGCAAGGAATGGCAACACTAATCACCCCATCACTACGCGGGAAAATAAGCGGATGTTTTTCCCTGACGTAAGCGAGTTCCGCATCCAGCTTGGCGGCATTTTGCGGCGTGCGCGTGCAAACCGATTTATGCCCCGGAATCTCGTTCATCCAGCGATAAGGGAGTATCCGCCCCCGATGCTTCTCGAACAGACGGCAGAACCATTCGTGATCGGAAAAAGCGGTGAGCTGGATGTCGAAGTAGCCGATGGAATCAAAGAGCGAGCGCCGCCAGAGGGCAGATGCGCCCCCGATGGGCACGCCTTCAAGCAGGAGGAAGCACTTCAGCCAATGCTCGCGGGAACGATTGTGCGCTTTCAGCAGGTACTGCTCCCACGAGGCCACTTCCCCCATCGGCCCATTGCCGGGCACGCCCCAGATACAATCGATCTCGGGGTGCTCATCCAGATATTTGACTTGCTGCTCGAATTTCTTTTCGTAGATGAATTCATCGCATCCGAGTGCCTGGATATAATCGCCGGTGGCGAAGCTGTAGGCGTAATTCGCCCCGTGGGGAATACCCCGGTTCTCGGGAAAACGGTGGTACTGTATGCGCTCGTCCTTAAACTCCCAGACGACTTGCGCGATGGGAAGCGTGGAACCGTCGTCCACCACGATGCATTCCCAGTCGGTATAGGTTTGCGCGAGGATGCTTTGCAGCGTGTTGCGCAGCAGCTCGGGTTGATTCAAAACCGATACGCAAGCGGAGACACGCGCCATTTCTGAGGCTCCTAAATTGAAGAAATTCCAGAGGGGCCATCCCCTCTGGAAAATCATTCACGGCTCAATCTAGTCCGTAGAAGAGACCCGTGCTGACAAGCCTTCTAGCCATGGTTGAAACGGCATTCACAAGCGCCATCGCTTCACTGGAAGTCGAAAATCCATAGGGAGAAGTGGAGATTGACACCGTCGTTGAAATCGCCGTTGAAATACCCTGAGCGGAAGTTGGAGTCGCCCCACGAAAGGCAATGGCATCGCTTGAAACCCCGCCCCAATGCGAACCATCCGGCGAACCGTAATCGAGTCGTTCATAGGTAGGCATGATTTTCTCCTTAGGCTCCGGTGCCGATCAAGCGGCAGGCATGCTGCGGTCGAATGGCAGCAAAACCCCACAGAATGTCGATCCGGGTTAGTACCTCGTCGTTACGGATGTCGGAACCGGTCCAGACCCGCAGACTGATGCCATCGTAGGTCTTGACGACACAGCGAATGGCGTCGTCCATGAGAGGAAGCGCAGCGGTAGCGAAAGTGAACGCATCGCGGTGATACATCAACGGCTGCGGGTAAGTGCTGACGCCGGAACCGCCGACGAAAGTGATCGCGGCCGAAGTGAGAGAAGAGGTGATCAAATCATCCCCATTCGCGCGGCTCACGTTTTTGCGGGCACCAGTGAGACGCAGTGTGGGCGCAAAGGTGAAGGTGGAAGTGGTGGCGGCGGTGATCACAAATTGCTGGAGGTTGGTGAAGCCCTCTTTGGTTTCCGGATGACAGGCATAGATGGCGCTCGCTCCGGTGCCCACCGTAAACACTTGTCCCACATTAGGCGTAGTAACGACGTTGCTCACGGTGAACGAAATATCCGGATCGGTAATGGTGTAGGTTGAAAGCACCGCCGGCGAAGTGGAAGTGTTCACCAGGTTATACACGCGCTCGTTTTCGTAATAGTCGGCCATTGCAGTACGGGCGATGAAACCTTCACGATATTGTTCCGAAATGGACCCGGAAGGATTGAAATAGGCGGCTACGCCGTTCACCATTTCCGACATGGTGATGGAGTCGATCTGGATGTTTCTGTTAGTCTTGGGCGCAAGCATCTGGTTAAGTCTGGCCCGTGCTTGACCCGGATAGAGCAGCGTGGTGATAGTCGAACCGGCAATACCTACCGTCTGCCAGGTCGCTTCAGTAGCTTGACCCAGCGTGCTCGCTTCGATCATCGAGACCAGTTGCGCCATGGCCGGCTCTATGTGAAGTTTCTGCAAACTCACTAGGTCTTGAGCCATTTCCTGCGAGTTGTAACGCAGGTCAACACCCCACTGCGTTCCCACTATCAATTGCGTGGACTGTTGCACTGAATCCTGAACGTCCATCACCCGGCCAGTTCGGGTCGTGTATTGAGAAGGAATCCGGATGCGAATGGTGTTGCCATAACCGGGCTTGAATGAAGCATCGAATTCCCGATTGATGGTGCCGATGAAGGAAGCTTTTTCGTGTGCCAGACGAAGCGCCTCATTCCCGATAAAGTCAGTGATTAGTAATGTATTAGGCATTGGCCAATCTCCTTACTGAGTTTCAGTGTCCTCGAAACGTTTTATTTCCCAATTTCTGATACTGTTCGTAGGGCATCGGCTCACCGAGTTCCGGCGTGCCGGATGTTCCTGCTCCGGCTACGGGAGTAATCGGCGCCGGCGCCTTGGAGGGCGTTTTGGGCGGTTCTGCTCTCTGGGACAGCTTCATCTCAAGCTTGCCGATTTCACGAATCTGCGACACGGCGCTCAATGCCATAATGCGTTGGGTTTCCTTGATGTGAGAAGGATGACCGAGATAATAGGCAATCTCTTCCCCATTCTCGGCTTCCATGAGCGCAATCGACCACGGACTTATCGGCTTCAAATCACCGACCACCTCCTCGAAGTCATCGTATTTCGAGGCTCCACGATTGGCTTTGGCTTCCCACGTCTGGATGAGTTGCGCTCGCGCCACTTGAGTGGCTTGCTGCGCTTGTGTTTGTTTATACTCCTTGAGCGCATTGTCCTTCTCGAAGGTGGCAAAATCCTTGGCGTACTCCTGGATGTCGGTGTAATTTTCCAGTTTGGGTGCGCCAGCAACGGGTGCGGGTGCGCTTTTAGCCTTGAGTTCTGCGAGTTCGCGTTCGCGTAATTCGGCTCGGGCTTCAGCTTCGGCTGCGCGCCGGGTGGCGCGGTCGATTCGTCTCTCGAAGCGTCGCGTGGACTGCTTCTCCAGGTCTTTCCCTATCGTCTCCTTTTCCGGTTCGCCTTCAGGGGTTTCTTTAGCTACCGGTTCGGTCGTCGCTGCCTCAGCGACAGGTTTTGGCTCCTCCTTCGGAGCCTCGGCGGGCGGAGAGGATGGCGCGTCGGGGGCTGCGTTGGAAAACTCCTTCGGCAGCACAAAACGCGGAATCTGGTCCGCATACTGGCTCGGCGTCACGACTTCTGGCATGGTTTTTTCCAGCCTCCGCATCTACCGGATGCGTAACGGTTAAATCGCGGTTAGTGTGTGCTTACTATCAGTGAGCGTCAATAACCACGGTCTTTTTCAGACAAAATCGGGTTCGGCAAAGGCCAGCGGATATCCAACGTCGGATCATCCCAACGTATTGATATTTCACCTTCTTTGTTCCATCCCGCCGTCACCAGATAGCTCACTAAAGCGATCTCGGACAAGACCTGATAACCGTGCGCATAAACAGGCGGCACCCATAGCCCGACTCCCGGCGTGAGCAGGTAACTACGCCAGCGTCGGCTATCCAAATCAGCTACCACGTCATAAATCATGCCTTCCAGGCAACGCACGAATTTGCCTTGCGGCGGGGATTGCGAATGCATCCCGCGCAATACGCCCCGATGGGAAAAAACGACATTCTCCTGCTCGAATTCCTGATCGAGGATCGCCGGCGTCCAAGCCTCCATGAACCAGCCGCGATGATCGGCGTGCTGGGGCAGCTTAATGAGTTGCGCAAGCCACATCGCCTTTGACTCCGTTAAATAGTAGCCGCCACCACGATCAATAACATCGCTTCGTCCTCTTGCAGTTTTGCCCTCAACAATGCGCCGATTTCCTGCTCGATCAAGCGCTCGCGCTGCACGTTGAGGGCTTCCAGATAGCGCGCCTGCCATTCGATACCCTGGATTTCAAGTTCGCGTTCCAGTTCCTCGAATCGTTGTTCATCATCGCGGGTCAAATCCTGACTCTGGCGATAGGCCAATTCTTGAATAAGCGGGGCAATTTGAGGATGAGTGAAATCGTATTCGGCTTGCAGACGCTCGGCCCATTCGCTTTGACGTTGCTCCAGATACTTGCCTCTGACGCGAAGCCGACGTCGCCGTTGAGGCAAAGAACGCAGGAAAAACGCCGGCGCTTCACCAGCAATGACCTGAAAACCATTATTCTGAAAAGCGTTGCTTTGAAAGGCCATCAGATCGTCCGGTATTTGAGGTAGGAACCGATCAGCGAACTGACGAAAATAGTGGAACTCGTTTCGCTGGCAAGCGTGAGTGAAAACGTGCTGCCCGGAGAAGAGCCCATACGGAAGAATCCGCCCAAAATCGTAGGCCAAGGGGTGGTCGAATTCGGGAGCGAACCGCCTGCGGTTTTAACATGAGTGCTGGCGGTACTGCCAAAAGCCATGATCTGCCCGGTTGCGCTTTGCCCTGAATTGATCCAACCCACTCCGGTCGTGGTTCCGGTGGGCCAGCTGATGCTCACCAAAGGATTGATGCTGGTGGACTGGGTTCTTAAGGCGAGCGTGCCTTCGAACTCATAGCTGCTATTGGCGCCCGGCACGAAGGAGAGCCCAGTAATTGAGCGCACGGCGACATTGCTCACGCTGAAGTGACTGGTGGATACCTTCAAGTAGGTCCACGGGTCGGAACCGCCCCCCGGAGCGGCGAAGGTCGAATCGGCGCGCAGGAAGTTGGCGGTTCCTCCGGGAAATCCCGGTAACGAAGTGATATTGAGGGGAGCCGATCCCCCGGCTTGATGACTCGAAGCGTGGCTCGAAATTGCGAAATAGGAAGAAATCCTGAAGGCCGCCGAGCTAATCAGCGAGGACAACTGATATTGAATATGCGGGTCGGTTTGCGCGATATGAGTAGTAACAACGCTGGAAATCGCAAAATAGGTCGAAGTCCTGAACGCCGCGCTTGAGATCAGCGAGGTCAATTGATACTGCACGTGGGGATCGGCTGCGGCCACATGCACGGTGACCACGCTCGACAAAGCCCAATTCGCGGACTGAGTGGTAACCACCGTGCCCAGATCGGTCTGGTTGGAAACCGTGCCCGTGATATCGCCCCAGACAGCCGCGCCTGCCGCCGGCACCGCCCAAGTGCGATCGCCGCGCAGGAAATTAGAAGAAGCCGCCGCACCGCTGCCCAGGCGTTCCACGGCAAAGGTGCTAGAGGTGATGTCCGAGGCGGAATGAACGTGGGTTGAAACAGCGAAATAACTGGAAGCGCGAAACGCCGCAGAACTGATCTGAGAGCTTAACTGATAGGCATCGAGATCGGCGGGAACGCTGTACACCCGGTCGAGCATCGCCGGGGCGACGGTGGAAACTTCAATCGTGTGGGCGGCATTCCAGTCCTTAGGCTGGACAACGGAGGTCACAGTCCCATCGGCGATGGGACTGACAAAGGAATGGACAATCGCCACTAGGAGGGAATTACATCAGCACCGACCATCTGGCCATCCTTGCGGATGACGTTGATGCGCTTCTTGGCGTTCAGTTGGGAGACGATCTGGGTCACGCCTTGCATAAATTCCTGATGCATGGCGCGCATCGCCTCCTCGCCATTCTTCACCTCGCCTTCGGCGGTCGCGGTTTCTTGAGCGGCGCGTTCTTGATCCAGCATCGCTTTCATTTTCGTTTCATGCATCAAGGTCATGTTCTTGACCTTGGCAATGGCTTCATCTACATCGCCATCGGCATGGGCCTCGATCTTCATACGCTCGATTTCGAGCTGGGCGACAGCTTTGGCCCGTTCCAGCTCGATTTCAGCCTGCGCTTTTTCTCTCTCGAATTGCAGTTCGGACGCCTGCGTCCGGGCCTGTAATTCAAGCTTGGCCTGGGCCTCGCGCTCGGCCGCCTGAATTTTCATCTGCGCTTCTTGCGCCCCGGATTTCAATTCCTGATTCTCTTGCCCCAAAGCCTGCAACGCCTGCCCCATCTGCTGCATTTTCGCCATCACTTCCGGGGGCACCTGCGGCTGACCCTCACGCTTCACCAACCCCGGAGGCAGGAGTTTCTCCAACATCTCGGCGGCTTGATCGGCTCCGGGCACGTCTGAATTCTTGACCGCCAGGTAACGCATAATGGTGCCCGAAACCGGGTCTTTGGCCGTGTTGCCGAGGTCGGTGAAGAGCGTGGCGGCTTCCATGCGCTTGGTATTGAAACTCGGTCCCACGGTGACCGTCACATCGTAAGTGCCGACCCCGAGATTGTAGATTTTCCTGATTTTCCCCTGGGCATCGCTTACTTCGCGCTTGGCAACATCCTGCGTCGGGTTCAATTGCGCGCTCGAAACCTTGCCATCCTCGCCCAGAATTTTGATGATGCGCGCGGTATCGTAAATCTTGGGAATCAGATCCACCAGGATCCGGCCCCCGTGCTGAATCGAAATGCTTTGATTATCGGCAAAGTGAAAAGTCCCGGTATCGGACTCGCGCGTTAACGCTAAAATCGCCCGTCCCGACTGATTGGGTTGCTCTTTGCCGAGGGAGGCCTTGAACATGCCCAAAGAGGCTTGCACATCCTCGCGCGCCGTCTGCAAAAACTGATAGAGCGCGGCTTCAATCGGCGCTGGACCCACGCGCGCCGGGGGCGGCACGTTCAAACCATCCACGCTCACCGCGTTATATTCGAGGTAGGCGTAATTCACCTGGTTGGCCTTGGCCCAGCGTTCTTCCATGCCCTCAAACTGGCCTTTCGCACCCACGAAGGGCGTTTTGGGAGCTAGGGCGAATTTCTCGACGATGGTACTGGCTACGTAGTTATACATGCGCAACGAATCCTTCGCCGGGCGCACCAAGCCCCAGCAGGAGCGCTTGCCATCAACGAAAGCCTCCTTGCCGATCACCTTTACAATCGGGATGTATTGGCCCGCCCAATCACGTTTGTCAAGGATTTCCACCCCGGTCAACTTGCACCACTTAATCGAACGGATGCGCGTCTCGCGCGAATCGGTGATCTCGGGGGCTTCGGGCAGCGCATCGTAGTCGGAACGCAAAAGCGAGCGTCCATCGGCGGTAAAGAGAAGTTCCGCCGGTTCGTAGTCAAAGTAAAAATACTCGGCGATCCGAATTTTGCCTTCCTCGCTCCAGTACGGGCGGTGATCCTCGAGCTCCGAGAAATCGGTCGAGTGGTACTTCGCCTTCGGCCAGCGGCGCTTGAATTCCTCCAGCAGCATGTCCTCGAAGATGAACCCGTATTCGGCATCCGAGCCATCCGGCATCACGTGATAGCCCAGATAGACGCAAAACATATCCGGGCAGCGCTTGATGCGGATCACTTGGTTAAAGGAGCGCTCGTCCTCGTATTCGGTGACAAAGCGGAAATAACCCTCGCCCACCCGTACCGCGGACTCTCCAGCGGTGGCGTAAGCGACTTGCGCGGTGGACTGGTCCTCGATCTGGCGAATGATCCCTTGGAAGACCTCCGCAGTTTCGATATCGGCGGCATCATCCATCGGCCGCGCCTTTACCGCCGGACGATTCTGGCGCATATCGTTCACCACCTGCACGATATACTGGTTGATCTGGTCGATGGTGAGACAGGGGCGCGCGCCGTTAACATCGTTCTCGCGCTGGGAGCGCACCTCAGAGGGCCACTGCTCCAGGACCGAGAACAGCAGATCGTCTTTCTGCTTCTTACGTTCCTCGGCGGCATCGTCGATGCAAAGCTTCAGCCGTTCTCTTGCTTGCTGCAGGATTTCCTTGTCGCTCCGCACTTTCTTGGGAGGAGCCTCTGGAGTGGAATCAGAGGAAACCGGGTATTCAGGCATTCCAGCGCCTCACCATTCATCAGTACGTTACAGAAGCCGGCCCAAACGCCAGTAGCGACGGGTGAGGCCATACTGGCGTGCCCAAGAGAGAATCAACGCATCGCAAATTTCCCCTCGCTTCCAAGGCTGGCGCCTGCGAATGCGTTTGGCGATACGCTCGGTTATCGTTCTCATGCCATCCACGCAATACGGGGTTCGAGGCTCGCGCGGGGGGTTTCCGCAGCTTCCTTGCGCGCGGGGGCATCTTTACTCACCAGAAGACCGCCAAAGAGCCGCGCCGCCGTGTACTCGAGCGCGTTCATCGGATGCGAATACTCGTTTTTCTCCGGCTTATCCACGAAGCGCGTGATGACGGTATGCATCTGGCGGTAGCGGTAACCCCCCATGAAGCCGCGCCGCAACATGATGCACTTCGGAGACAACGCCAATAACGGCTTGCCTCCGGTGTTGGTGCGAAGAGCCCGTTTCACCGACTCCAGGCGTAACGCGAGATTATCCTTAGCGCGTTTGACCGAGGAGATTTTCAAAAACGGCGAGCGAATTTGAATCCCCTTCTTGCGCAAAATCTGAAAGCACGTCTTCGCATCGGTCTGGACGCGGTCTTCTCCCGAAGGATCGCCATCATCCTCGAAGTGATAACCCGCATACTCGCGCCCGCAAAGGCCGAGCACGGTATCGGAGAAATCATCCACCGACAAACCCACCTCATCGGTGCACAACTCATCAAAAATCACCCAGCGCCCGCTCGGGGCCAACTGCGAGAACGTGCACGCCGGCGTCAGCCCGAAATCCCACCCGCGGTAGATCGGAACGCTTCTCAGGGGATTCACTTCCTGGCAGTGCAACTGATCGGCATAATCCGGGTAGACCGGGGTGCCTTCAAGGGAGAAGCCGTAATTCGCGGCGAGATAGACATTCACCCAAGCGTCCTCAGCGCCGGAGAGCTGCTTCAGGTAATAATCGGGAGGCAGGAATGGAAGATTCTCCGCGAGAGGATTGGGTACCCAGCGCCCGTTCACTTTCACCACCCCGCCCGGCTGCCGGAAAAAGGCCCACCCCGGTGGCCGCTCCTCCTCGGCGAGCCGATGCAACCAGTGGCCGATGAAGGGCATGTTGGTATCCCCGAAAATCCCGCTCCAAGTGGGCCCACCATCCTCCATGCGCGGGAAACGCCCGCATCTCCCATAGATCATCGTCACGAGCCCGAAGGAGAAATCCTTAGCCTCATTTAACCACGCCCAGGTCAAGGGCATCCCCCGCACCTGACGCTCGCCATCGGGTTCATCCAAGCCGATAAACCAGATGCGTGCCTCCACGCGGGTGCCATCGGGAAGCCTGAAAAGCAGTTCATGATGGCGCGGAGAAGCCCACGAGAACTTACCCAACGCACCGCCGAATTTGCCCTCAGTCAAGTCCAGCCAATCCTTCAGCGCTGAAGATTCCAATTCGGTCGACTTAGTGCGGGTCACCAACCCGGTGGAACGTCTCACTCCATCGGCCTGAGGCGCCTGCTCGGCACAACGCCGCAAGGCCTCAAAAGCGCAAGTAAAAGTCTTGCCACTCCCCAACGGACCCTCAATGAAACGCCGCTCGCACGAGGAATCCATGAAGCGCGCAAGGCTCGCCCCAGAGGGCTCAAAATCAATGGAAAGCTTCTGAATCGGCATCCGCAAAACTCCGGCTTAGTTGGAATTGCAGGCAATAACCCCAAGGCAAGCGAAGAGCCAGGGTCCAACATTTCCAAGTCGGTCCTTCGGCTCTCATTAAACAAAAAACCCTCCCCCCCCAACCTCTGCAATCACGCACACCACGTTGCATAAACAAACTCAAATGCCTGGTGTAATCACTCATCTGCGCCGCTCCCGCCCCCGATACTGCATCGCCTCTAGACGACCACGCCTCTTCCTCCTGTCGGCGGCCACAAACTCCTGCGCAACCGCCAACGGAACATGCACCCGGTCCGGATGCCATCCACGGGCAACAGCCCCCATTAACCGCGCTTGAGCCGGAGATTTAGAAGGCATCGTTCCACGTGAAACATCATTCGGCAAGAGGACAAAAATTTAGGGGGGTTAAGGGACTCAGGCAGAGCCGGGTGGCCTCCTCGACTGGACTGGTCCATACCCCCCCTTAGATGGTGGTGCACTGCTTATACGACACTTTATACATTATACGTAGTACGAATGGACTAGTTGATGTGAATCAACACGTTAGCACTACATCAGACCACGTTATTTTGTCTCTTCGCCCTCGCGCTGCACTGCATCAGCTGGCAAGTCTATGATGGGATTGGGTTGTGCGAGTGCAGCAGGTCTCTGACCGAAACGGAGCACTAACTCGGGTATGGTGATCGCAATCTCCTGTTTTGGAGCGTAATCGGGGCTAAGGCGTTCTAGATCCCATTCTCCGGCACGCCTGAGTTCGCGAGCGCGCGATAGTTGCAATGCCGAGGCGGAATCGTATATCTCCTCTGTCCCATCCTCTTTGGTGCATAACGCTCTGATGACCTGGACTTCCTTCCATTGTGCAGGTCGTACCTTTTGCAGCCATCGGGTGAGGGCTCCGCGGTAGACTCCGTGGCGTTTAGCGATGCCGCTGGTTTTACCAGATGACAGGTACTCACGGAGTACTGCGTCGGGGTCTAAGTCCTCTGGAATGGTCCAGCCTTTGCCTTCTTTGGGCCGGCGCATGGGTGTAAGTTTAGCTTTCGCTCCCCGTTTGATGCCTTCGTCTATTCGGATGTGTTCCATGTTGTCGCACGCGCACGGACGTTAGTGTGCGCTGGTTTATTGAGGGTGGTCAATATGGGTTTCCGGAGTCAAAGCAAGGTCCAACCCGCGTTTGTGGGTTGATTCGCTTTGAGCACCTGGTATGCGCGGATGCTGCGTGTGTGTCGCAGTCGGGTGCGCCTTTCGGCTTATTCCCCAATCGGCTGGGTGTGCCGTCCGCGTTTCTGGAATCGGTAAGCTCGCCTGCCTGCATTCCGGGCCGGGTTAGTCAGCCCCCGCGCTCAGGATAAGCTACGCGGCGCCGTTGTCAAGCCTGATGCCAAGGCAGATCGTCTTTGAGTTCTTGGATTGCCTGCATTGCCGCGTGCTTGGTTGGTTCATCGCGATCCTCGCCTGGTTCGCGCAAGTAACTTGGCCGCATGCGCTGCGAAAGCTTGTGCACCTGGTCCAGTACCCAGGCGCTTTTTTGCGCGGTGGTGGTCAGGCCGAGGCGTTGACAGGTTTGGTCGGCTCGGGTCTGGATTAGCATCTCGTAATGTCGGTTACACAGGTTTGCCCAGCCGCTTGCGGTTTTCATCCGACAGATCGCCGGGTGCTGGCAGTCGAAGTGGGCGCAGCCCGCGCGCGCGATGGAGTCTGCTGCGTTTTTCTTGTGTTCCTTCCAACCACAACGGCAAGCGGTAGCGGTATCACCAAGCTCGGCGTCACAGCGTGGGCAGTTTTTCACTTGATTTCCTTTATGGCGAATAGGCCGCTCCAGCCGTTAAACGCGGATTGAGCGAGTACGGCTGCTGGATGATGGCCTTCTTTTTCCAGTTCCACTAGTTTGTTCACGGCGAGCCGCATAGCAAAGTTTGTTGGTGCTTTTCTTGCCTTGACTCGGGCTTCGATCCACGCATCCCATTGATGTCGTGGAACCCAATCTGGCAGAACAAAGGGCGCTTGCGCCTTGGTTTTTGATGTTTTTGACTGTGACTGTGATATGTGACTGTGACTGTGACTGTGACTGTGACTAGCATTGCCTTGGCTTTGCGATGGCATTGCCTTGGCATGTTCCCATCTTCTCTTAGCTAAATCAGACTGTTGCGCGCTTCGCTGGCGCATTTTTTCGAGTTCTTCGTCGCATCTAGCATTGCAAAGCAGTCCGTTTCCATCAAAAAAGAACTCTTTAACGACACGATCTACAGCCTCCTGCTCTGCCTTGGCATATGCCCCGGCAATGCGATACAACGCGATGGGATCGTTAGGTGGCGGCGCGCCGAGTTCAAAATAATGATCGATCAGCGCATCGTAAGCGCCGCGCTCCATGAGGTTTAGATGTAGGGTTTTGGCGCGGAAATCGCGCGGATAACGGGGATACCACGGTTTACTGCTCATAGGCCTCCTAACAGGCCGAAAAAGAAGAGCCGGTATTCCCGGTTAGGCGAGACAGGGGCGCGCGCCCTTTTCCCGGCTTATTAAAAGCATCGCATAATGGCGCGAATCCGTCAAGACTTCACGATCTGCTGTACCCGGGCGCGCGAGATGCCGAAAATCCTCGCCACCACGGTTAGCGAACGCTCGCTCCGGTAAGCAGCCTTGATCCGAGCGCGGCGCTTCGCCTGTTCCTTCAACCACCTGCGGTATTCCTTGCCCACCAGTTCCATACTGCTATTATGGCCTACGACTAGGGGATGTCAAGTCCGTGGCATCTTGCCATACACCCCCTTGACAAGTCCTTTACACTATGCCATACTATCGCCGGCACTCAACCTTGAATGGAGGGAACGATGTCCGCAACAAACCGCGAATGGAAACAGATGCAGCAAGCTGCTAAGTTTGACAACACGCTTGCCAAGCTTCTCAAAGCCCGCGACCTGTGCTTCAGTGTTGGCCATCCGATGACAGCGAAGCTTACCAGCGCAGCGCGTCAATACTTCCGCAAGATACGCGTTGGACTGATCTAACCCCATCCCCAAGCCGCTCACGGGCGGCTTCCAGATGGTGTTACTTGACAGGAGGAAATATGGAAACCATTCTTATCAACGGCATCGCTTACGAAATCATCGCTCGCGCTGAAAATGGGGAGGCCGTTGCGCGAGAAACCGGACGGCGGGAATTGCTATCGGTGCGTAGGCCGAAGGGCTGGAAAACCTACGTTGCCGAACGCTTGCCAGATTCTCCGCTTTATGGTGAGGGGCGCGGGCGGATTCTTGCCGATATTTCTTTTTGAAGAGAGACTCAACCTTGAATGGAGGCAACGATGTATCAATCGCGCGGGAGCTTAGTGGTAGCGGTTTTCAACAACGTGGAGGATCACGTTCGCGCAAAATGCCACAACGTAACCGATGCAGATCGGGCTGCGGAAATGCTCAACAAGGCCGGATACCTCAATGACGTAAAACGGAAATACACTGCGGCTGCGCGCTTGATCGCGCAGGTTGAAACGATAGACGGATTTAGTTGGATTGATTAGGAATTAAATCATGGCTAAAGAAAAACCAAGTGACAGTAAAGTCCTTTGTAAACACGTAGAAGTCACCCCGGAAAGTTATTTCTGCGATCGTTTTAGGAGTGAAGCGTGGCTCGTTTGCAAATGTGAAAAATGTCGAACAACGGTCCTGCTAATGGGCGATACTTGGCTATTTATTGAGGCAACATGAGCGAAACCACAAAAAACCGGGTGGTTGTCGCTGCGATGAAAAGATGGAAATTACGCGGCTCGCCCATTTGGAGTGATGTTGCCAAATCAATTAGACAAAGACAGCCTATTGTTTATTGCGACTATCAGCTGGATCAAGTATGTGCTTTTCACGCAAAAGCATTACGCCGTCCGCCCCGGTGCTCGAAGCGAACGGGGCCCGTCAGTCGTCGGCCGTTGACCGCGCGCTTAAAGCCGTTCAGCGGGGCATGACGCCGTATCGGGCGGCGAAAAAAGAGGGAATTGCGTTCTCCACGATCTATCGCGCGCTGAAACGACACCGCAGGGCGAAAGGAGAATAGCCATCATTTTGGCACTTCGCCGATTTCCTCTAATCCCCATCGTTTGCGCGCGCAATACTTACGCACATCGGAACGTCCCCATGTTTTCATGTAACGCAGGATCGGCGCGGTTTCAATCACGGTTTCGCTAGAACCGATTACGACAGCAGCAACGAAATGTGGCGCAGTAATCTGTACGATCGTGCCCTGTTTCATCCGTTGTCCAGGAGGCGCTTGAGCTGCAATGCGTCATCAACCCACAGGGCGTATCCGCCGGCAGCCACCACGGCCTGCAGGAATGCGTCTTGCGCGGCAGTCGGTTGCTTGCCAGGGCGTTTCACCTCAACGGCTAGGAACCTGCCGGTTGGTTTGATGACCGCCATCAAATCGGGCATTCCCCTGAATCCGAATTTCACCCATTGTCCGCTCGGGTTCTGCATTGCGCCGGCGTTGGCGCGCCAGGCGAAAGCGATCTTCGGATGGCGCTGCAAAAGCTCCAAGCAGGCGCGCAATACCTGCGATTCGCTCGGCTGCGGCTTCCCACGGATGAGGCGCCTAGCGCGAGCGGTCACGAACTTGCCTTGCCGCCGAGCAATTGATTCACTCGTTGGCGGCTCACTCCCAGATAACGTGCCAATCGCGCTTGATTCCAGCCGCATTGTTTAAGCAAGCGTTTTAGTCCCCTGCGCCGCCGGAGCCCATCTTTGTGGAGCGTTGCGTTGAACGGATGCATAAGCGCTATTATGCACGGCTGGAAGCGGATTGCAATACCCACTTGACAAATGGGTTTTCCGGGCGGATGATCGGAATCAGGGCCAAATATGACCAGCACCATCACCGATTACCGCGTCGCCGATGGCAACGCCGCCGCCGAGCTCCGGCACGATAAGCCCTACGACATGGATGCCCGGGAGAAGTTGAGGGCGCGGGCACTCGACGATCTCGTTGACCGCATCATGGCGGGCGAGGAGTACCCGAAGCGTGGCAATCGCCTGCAAGTGAATTTAATCGACATCTTGTGCGAGTCCGAGCCGTTTGATTTGGCTAGTGCGATTCAGCGCGAATTATTAAACGCATGGACCCTTGCTGCGGATGTAGAACGCATCGTGCGGGGATATCTCGCTGAATCTAAGTGGCTCGACCTGCGCGCGGATGAACTCGCCGAGGAGGAGCTCGATGAGGGATGAGCCGTTGGTGATGATTAGGCTGAGCGAGATAAAAAAACATGATCCATGCGCGGACCAATTCAACCGCGCTTGTGAACTGTTTCCGAACGGTGAAATTGAAGTCAGCGTCGAATTAGCTCAGCAGTTCGCGCACGAATTCGATTTTGGCTGGCTCGCGAGAAAGTTGCTGAAAGCTCCGGCGTGGGCCGAGTACGCGCGGGTCACGGCTCCGGCGTGGGCCGAGTACGCGCGGGTCAGGGCTCCGGCGTTGGACAGGTACAAACGAGTCGAGGCTCCGGCGTGGGCCGAGTACGAACGGGTCAGGGCTCCGGCGTGGGCCGAGTACCAGCGGGTTATGGCTGCGGCATTTGCGATGAATTACCTGAAGCAAGCTAGGCAACTTGGAGGTACGTAATGACTGATCTCAGAAAGTAGGCCCGCAGTACGGAGAGCACGGGGATGAAGAATGAACCGGAATGCTTGACCGCCGATGACCTCTTGGCCTTCGCCGTTCTGTGCCTATTCATCGTCTGGGTCTACGCGCTGCCCGACATCGTGGCATGGATTTACGGGTTGGCTGCGGTGATGTGATGAGCGAAATCTGCCTCTCCGACGTCGATCTCTTCGCGCTCCTCGTTGCGCTCGTCGCCGGGAGCTTCCTTGCGGGCATCCACAACGGGCGCGGCACCCAACCCGAACGGTTATTGTTCATTGACTCGCGTTGGGCGCGGTTTAAGCGGCGCTACGGGCTGAGGTGGTGGACGTGAAACCCATCGGTAGCATCATCTGCTTCTTCCGCGGTCATCGGCGCGGCAAGCGCGTCGGCTTAGCCACTGATATCGTGACGGGCAAGATCAATTTCTATTGTCCACGTTGCGGCAAAAGGTGGACGCGCAAGGCGCGCAAGGCGAAGGCGGGACAATGACTAGCGAAATCGCCCAACAGGAGATGGGCTCCATGCTTGAGCAAGTTGTTATTAGTGGCGATTTGTCGCGGCTGAAATCCGAAGAGCGAGTGTTTTACTACAAGCAAGTGTGCGAGAGTCTCGGACTGAATCCATTAACAAAGCCGTTTGAATACATCACGCTCAACAACAAATTGACGCTATATGCGCTACGTAGCGCCACCGAGCAACTTCGCAAAATTCACGGTGTCAGCGTTCTTGAAATGACCTGTCAAACAATCGGCGATGTGTACGTTGTCAAGGCGAAATTCATGGATAAAGATGGCCGCACCGATCATGCCACGGGCGCGGTCCCAATCAAAGGACTCACTGGCGAAGCTCTGGCGAACGCTTATCTAAAAGCCGAAACCAAATGTAAGCGACGCGGGACGCTTTCCATTTGCGGTTTGGGTATGTTGGATGAAACCGAAATAGAATCAATCCAACGCGAGCGCATCAGCCCAACTGCTGGAGCGCTCAGCGCATTGCCGATAGCGCGTCAAGAAATCCTGATGGCAACTGCGACACAAGTCCGGGAATTGCTCGCTAATGATCGGGCGTGGGATGCCTATGCGCTTTGGCAGAATTCTAACTTTGATACTGATGAACAGGTGGCGTTTTGGAGCCAATTTGATTCCAAGCAACGTGGTGTGCTTTCGCGAATGCGCGATGAGGAACGCGCCAAGGAACGCGGTACGATCAGCCCGCAGCAAAAAAAACGTCTTGAAGTGATGATTAAGGAACTAGGAGTGCCGCGTGAGCGCGTCAAAGACTATTGCTTGGAAGTGTTCCAAGTGGAGCATTTCACTGATCTTGACCGAGAACAGTACGAGCAGCTTTGTAATGAGTTGCCAAACTTTAATTCCAAGGAAGCTGCGACCCAATCCGCAACGGCAGCGCCCATCCCTGTAACCGAGGCTTCCGTCCTACCGAGTGCGGAGGCTTCGGGGGCGCTCGCCGCTGCGGACCCCTACATCACGCCCGATCAGCAAATTGCCATCAGCGATAAATGCCGCAAGCTCGGACCAGATGTGCTTGCGCGCTTGTTGCTGCGAGCGCGGATAGATCACATTGCCAAGATGCCGGCGAGCAAGTACGAAAGCTGCAAGCTATTCATCGCATCGCTTGCGAAGGCCAAGGATGAGCGAAAGGACTGACATGACACTGACCGAACGTCGTGCGCGGTTCGTCTATGATGCTGCACGATTGGCCGCGATTGCGGCAAACGCTCCCGTTATTCCGGTCGAGTGGGCCGAGCGGGAGGATGTGTTCCGCGCTCAATTTCTGAGCGTGATCGAGCGCCAATGCGGAGAACAGCGATCACAGTCACCGGAAGAACTGCACGGTTCGTGGATGCAAGCTTACTTCGTTATGAACTGGAAATATGGCCCCGAATACAGCCGAGAGAATAAAATCCACCCTGACCTTGTGCCCTACGCACAACTTGGGAAGCTGGAACAGGACAAGGATTCCGTATTCGTTGCGCTGTGCGAGATTGCAAGGCAATGGATTTATGAGGCATGACATGGACACCGCCGAGCGGTTGCTGAGAGAGGCGCGAGAGGCAGTAATTGATCTTTCGTCTGGGCCGCTTGATCTAGCTGCTCGATATGGTCCTGACTATCGGCCTTTAAGTAATCAACAGCTAGGTAATTTATTGAGTCGTATTGACGCCCACCTCTCCTCCAGCGAGAGCAAGGAAAGCGCGGCGGGGCAGATGCCGAAAGGCAGCGTTGGAGACGGTCATGCCGCCAGTGAGGAAAATCGCCCTCAGTCTGCCCCTCCCGCGCCCACTGTGCCGGAGGAGCGCTCTTCAGCGAGGAGCGATGATGCTTGCCTGAATGACCTATGGGCCATCTGTAGAGCTGAAGGCTTGACGGATTGGAAGATTGAATTCACGCCCGAAGCTGGAACTGCCGAGGGACTGACGCTTTTCGATAGCAAGATAATCATCCTACACTGGCCCGCAGGTGAACCATCCTTTGCACTCGGGTTGCATGAGATCGCGCATGCCAAACGTGGGCACGGTGGCCATGATTCTATGCTTGTCCATGAATTTCACGCCCTGGTATCGAAGTATTGTATGCCGCGCTCCCTCCTCGCCCAGCGGGAGGAGAGGATAAGGAAGCTGGAGAAGAAATTCAGGCGGGCAACCGGCTATACGCCAGCGGAATATGAAAGCATGGTCAAAGAGGTTAGAAGTGAACTCTAAGCCCTACTCAACCGGGAAGCAGCCATGCCAGAACTTCAGGGCACATGTAGAAAATTGGTGGATTAGCGGTAATGTGCATCAATGCTATCGCTGTGGCGGAACAGTATCATTTTGTTCTGAGTGCAATCTTGACCATCACGAAAACGGATATGAAACATGCAAACGTCAGCCTACTGAGCGCGAGCGGGAGGAACGAAAGGAGTGAGGATGAACAAACGAAACAAGGCCTATCTAACAGGAGTTAGGGCCTCAATTCCAGATGATCTTCCAGATGGCGCATGGCTGGCGATGATGGAGGAGCGCGGTCTTGACTCGCTGGATGACATCATAGACTTTGAAGAAGCTACGACCGTTATTCGCTGCGCTGCTTGCCGTAAAGCGTTCAAGAGTGAAGCAGCCAAGCAGATGCACATTAAAGCGAAAGGCCATTAACGGATAAAGCCATGACCCCAAAGACTCTTATAGCGGAGACGCCGGAGACGGATGCCGCCGAACTCGATGCGCTGGTCTGCGATATGCCGAATCAGCAGACGACAGAGAAAGTGGTGCGATCCGTCGTGGCCCGCTCCATTGAATTCCGCCTGCGTGCTCTGGAGCGCGAGGGGATGGTGCCGAGCACGGAGGCATTGCGGATTGCCGAGCAGACTGTCGCCGAGTCGGATAGTCGAGCACAGTGCAAGGTGGCACTGGCGGTAGCTGGACTACCAATTCTAGCGGACATGATTGACGAAATGGTTGTGCTGGCGCGGGAGATCATCAGGCTCTCCGCCCGTCCGAAGGAAAAACCGTGAAGCAAAAACGAAACATGCCCCGTTGCCGCTGCAAGGTTTGCGAATTCACAACCAAGGTGCTACGAGCTGTCTCTCCGCTATCCGAGAAGCGCCGCTCCGTGATCGAGGAACTCCTGCTCAAGTGGGAAGCCGCATCAACGGATGCTGCGTATTGGAAACTGAATTTAGAAGGCAAATGGCCAACTCCAAGTGGAGGAAGGGACTGACATGGACATTGCAGAGCAGTTGCTACCTTGCCCTTTTTGTGGTGGCGAGGATTTACGCCAAGGGGAAAGCCCCAGTGGGCTGCATTGGGTGTATTGCTGGCAGTGCTACATCAACAAACATAGCTACGATAAAAAGACCGCCATCGAACATTGGAACCGCCGCGAATCCCTGCGCGGGAAGCGGCAGGGTACCGCGCCATGCTCTCCGCCGCCCCCACGATCAGCGAAGGAGTGAGATGGACACCGCAGAGCGGTTGCTGAGACGAATAAACGATACAGGACTCCTGTTCAAGCACAACATGGACGTTGACGCCGATGTTGCGAACTATCTCGCCGGCATCGAGAGCAAGGAAAGCGCGGCGGGGCGGGAAACTGGAAGGGAGCAATCCCACGCGGTCAGCGTGCCGACAGGTAGTGCTGACACTGTTCCTGCCCCTGCTGCACCCACTGTGCCGGAAGATATAGACTTATTGCTTTATGATTTAGATGACTGTGCTGACAGTGTTATCGGTGGCGCAGAGTCCATCGCTTCACGCTCTAGAAAAATGATCCGAGCCCTCCGCTCCCTCCTCGCCCAGCGGGAGGAGAAAATTAGAGAGTTGGAGGAACAGTTGAGGAGCAAAACATGAGTCGGGTGGGGAAGCATAATAACTACCGTTGTTTTAAGTGCGGTAAGAGCATTATTACCATAGACCGCGATGAGGGCGTCGCACCGTGGATGCTGATTTGCCGAGCGACACCGAATTGCAAAGGCATGATGTATTCCAGTTTCTACAGGATAACAATTATAGATTTTCTGAGACAGCCGCAGTGGGAATGGTGCAAGCCGACGCCAGAGCAATACAGCGATGCGTCTCCTGGAATGCGCGAACACTTCGACAAGGGAGGACTCGACATCTACCCCATCGAGCGCCAAAGCCACCGAACGCGAACGAGAGAAGCATTGAAGGATAAGCCATGATACTTCTTGACGGCCTGCTTTTTGGTGCCGGGGCGGGGCTGGGCCTCTTCGTCGTGATCGGGATCGGCGTCAGTCTCCTCTACTGGTGGGAGATCTGGCGCAGAGAACGCAGACGAGAGGGGATTAAATGAATCGACAATATTATCGAGTCATCAGCGGCTCCATGCGCGCGTTGACTTGGGCAGGTGGTTATCGCCAAGCCATCAGACACGCACGTTGCTATCGCAAATAGGAGAAATGATGGGTTGGCCTGATGCTGTAGTTCTGATCGCTCTTCTTGCGCTCTTTGCATTCATCGTCTGGATTACATATAAGGCGTGAGCAAGATGATTGATGTTGTCCGCACGGAAGCCGCCAAGTGCTGGCGGGAGAGAAAGGAGGAGAAATGATGAAACGATCGAAAGTTCTAAGATTGTTATGTTACTTGCTAGGCCATGATTTTCGGCCCATCACTGATTTCATGAACAAGGAGCAAATAATATTCGTTCTTGCTTATTGTGTGGCGACTGGACGAATCAAGTTCAGAAAGTGCGCTCGTTGTGGATATGAAAGATAAAGCCATAACCTCCGCCAAGTGCGGGCAGGATGAGCGAAAGCAGTAACGTGAACACCGCAGAGACAAAACAAGGTTACACCGTGTGTATGTGTGGAAAATTCGCGTATATATGGCGCGCGAGTGTGTTGGAATCGTTGCCACATGATTATCGTGGAGAACTTTGCCCCCGCTGTCATCTTTGGATGTGTTCCACTGCGAAACTGGCGCCGCCGAGCTCGGGTGGGGTGGTCATGTGAAACCTAAAATCATTATGGCCGATGGGGTTTTTGATCTGTTGCACTATGGACATCTACTCCATCTGCAGGCCGCTAAAGCAATGGGTGATGTATTATGGGTGTCCGTAACTGATGATCTAAATGTGAGGAAAGGCGTAGGCCATCCTGTCTATCGGCAGGAACATCGTGCCGCGTTGATTAAGGAGCTGCGTTGCGTAGATCATGTGATTACGACTTCCGACTTGCGGGAAGGATTGGAATTCGTTAAACCCGACATACTAGTCAAGGGTCAGGACTACAAGCATGGTTTAGATGAGGCGCACAAAACCTATTGCCGGAACATGGGTATTCAGATCAGATTCACGGATACTCCTAAATTCTCGGCTTTGGATATGATTCGAGAACATCAGAGAACAACTGGAGGCTAATCTATGAAAATTAGACGAGTGCGTTTTCAAGGGAAAGATTATCTTTTCGGTGGATCATCTCTTGATGAAAGCGGATTTATAGCAACAGAGGAACAATTTGAGAATTTCTATGCGTCATTCGCGCATTATTATCCTGATAAGGGAATTCTGCGATATCACATGAAAATCGGAACTCGGAAAGACTTGGAGTTATTGCCAGAAAGCCTACGAGCCTAAAAATGGAAGATAAATTCCGCATCGATTCTCAGAAATTGGTGTTCCATCCACGGCGCGTTGCTGATTGGGTCGAACATAAGGACAACTGGGAAACCGCAAAATCGCTGTATCCGATCTATATTGAGATTGCGCCGATAGGGGCCTGTAACCATCGGTGTCTTTCCGGGAATACTCCAGTAAATACGCTCTACGGGCCAATTCCTATTAAGCATTTAGTCGGCAGGAGCGTTCCGATATTGACGGCTGCCGGTACTGAAGTGTTCTTCTCCAATCCCATTAATATCCGCAAGTATGGGGAGAACGAACAAGTCGTGCGGGTGCAATTTACTGACGGAACGTATATTGACTGTACTCCAGATCACAACTTTATGAGGATTGTCACCAACGGCCACGGCATCACAAGAGCCGATTGCCTAAGACCTAATAATAGAGTAAAGGCAATACGGCAAACGCCGAACGATGTGGGTTATGTGACCGTCCATTTCGGTCGCAATTTTCGCAGGATGCGGTCGCGGCTCATCATGGATTACGCGATGGGACGAAAGCTGAAGCGAGTTGAATATGTGCATCATAAGGACCATAACATTCAGAACGATCATCCGGTAAATCTTGAATATTGTGAATCAGCTAAAGCGCATGCCATGCGCCATCCAGAAGTCGCAGAGCGGATGCGAGTAAACAATCCGACTTTGAAGATGACAAAGGAGTGGAGAGATAACATCTCCAAATCTGGCAAGGGGAAAACGCGCAGTCTGGAACAGCGAATGCGCTACCGCGCAAGCAAATTAGGGGTCAAGAATCCGAACTATCGTGGCGGTATTGGGGGTTATAGACCCTCTCGCATCCGTGAAGTTAATCATGTCGTGGAGAGTGTAATCCCGCTCGAACAACGGGAAGATGTTTACTGTCTTGAAATGCCCGTATCTGGATGGTTCTTCGCCAATGATGTTCTCGTAAAGAATTGCACCTTTTGCGCGGTGGATTATATCGGCTACAAATCGATCCAGCTCGAAGCCTCATTGTTGATAGATCGCATTCAGGAAATGGGTGCTTTGGGAGTGAAATCGGTGATGTTGGCGGGAGAAGGCGAGCCACTTCTTCACAAGAAAATCAACCAGATTACGGAAGCCTCGGCTCGTGCGCTTGATGTGGCGTTCACGACCAACGGAGTCCTGCTTAACAAGCTGGAAGTCATTGACCAGTGCGAATGGGTTAAGGTCTCGGTCAACGCCGGCACGCGGGAAACCTATTCTAAGGTTCACCGCACCAAACCGGAGGACTTCGACCGGGTAATTGAGAATTTGCGTGATGCAGTCAAACGCAAAGGTAAATGCACTTTGGGCATGCAAATGGTGCTGTTGCCGGAAAACCAGCATGAAATTGAAACGCTCAAGAAAATAGGCGAGGATATAGGCGTTGATTACGTGGTAATCAAGCCCTATTCCCAGCATAAATATTCGGAGACCCGAATCTATGAGAACTTCACACCCGAAATCCCCGCGTCCGCGGGGCATCTCGTTGTTAGGACTGAAGCCCTGCAAACCAAAGCAATCAGTTACGACAAATGCCAAGCCACTCCCTATTTTTGGGCTTACGTCATGGCCTCTGGTGAAGTATATTCCTGCTCCGCCTACCTGCTTGATGAACGATTCCGGCTCGGCAACATCCAGCGTTCCACTTTCCGGGATATATGGCAATCTGATGAACGCCGGCGCAATTGGGAGTTCGTCCGTAATGGCCTCGACATTCATGAGTGCCGCTTGAACTGCCGCATGGATAAAGCAAATCTCTATCTCACCGATCTCGTGAAGGGGGTTCCCCATCAGGCATTCATTTGAGAGTCACCCGGCCGCTAAACGGGTGCGGTGGGTTATCAGAGCCAGCCGTTAAACGAAAGAGGGCTAAGTTAGTAAGGGTGCCGCCCCAAATCCCTTACCTTGGTAGGATGCCTAATCGGGTGACTCTCAAATGACTGTTTCTGACTGGATCATCGAGTATTTAGAGGGATTGGGTGTTACTCACATCTTCACCGTTTCCGGGGGTGGCTCGATCTGGCTTTGTGACGCTTTGGCAAGAGCGAAGAAAATGAAGTACGTTTGCTGCCATCATGAACAAGCTGCTGGTTACGCAGGAGAGGCTTATGCAAGAATTCGTAATTCTTTGGGTGTTACTTTGGTTACTTCTGGTCCTGGTGGAACTAATGCTGTTAGTTCATGCGCAGCTAGTTGGCTGGATGGAATACCGCATCTCTTCATATCTGGCCAAGCGTTCCTCATACACACCATCACCGACCATCCCGGACTTAGACAGTTGGGTGTGCAGGAGATCAACATCGTTGACATCGTGAGGCCCATTACCAAGCTCGCAGTGATGGTAAGACATGCCGGAGAAGCGATAGAGATGACCCAAGAGGCGGTGAAGCAAGCCATGACTCCCCGCTACGGACCCTGCTGGCTCGATATTCCCGGCGATGTCCAATCCGCTCGTATCTGAAGTCGCAAGACTGTTAATGAAGTCCAAACGGCCTTTATTTCACATAGGTCAAGGAGTCAGACATGCGGAAAAAGAGTTCTTCGCGCTCATTGAATACCTCCAATGTCCCTTCGTCACTGCCCGTAACGCTAACGATATCGCGGAATGGCAAAACCCTTTAC
>ERZ1292632.992-Hain-H43-01um-R2-992-length-29964-cov-11_pt1 | contig 29964 bp, 36 predicted proteins | sample MGYA00564407_ERZ1292632 | MGnify/ENA primary metagenome ERZ1292632 (study PRJEB36523, sample SAMEA6512637) | groundwater metagenome | collected 2019-01-08 | study: AquaDiva: Metagenomics assemblies of 32 groundwater samples | reverse complement strand
GACGCGTAGGATCGTCCTGAACGTCGGCCCCGTCCCGAGAAACCACGGAGGAGCATGATGACTGAGAAGATCGACCTTGAGAAGCTGGCCGAGGAGTACGACCCGCTGGCCCCGCCGAAGTGCCGGTGCGACCCGGAGGACTGGGCTACCGAGCGCGGGGCTCACCATCCTCACTGCCCCGAATATGCTCCGCCACCGCACGAGCATGTGTGGGATGACTCGACGTGGTACAGGGTCTCAGGCAGGTATTACCGTCCTTGTCTGAACCCTCCCTGTGGCGAAGAACAATCTGCCGACGCCCTCGTGCCCGCTGGCAGCGAACGGATCAGCACCGGCGAGGAATGGGCTGACACGCTCCGCCGTGGGACGCTGCCCCCGAGCCACGAGGACATATCGGCCTCACGCCGGCCAAAGGGATGCGGATGCCCCGCCTGCTTTCCGGAGCCACGGCCATGACTAACGTAGACCTGGAGAAGCTGGCCGCGCGAATTGGTCGTGGCGACACGGGCTTCTTGTCATGGGCTGGACAAGACATAGTTACCGCCATCGCCGAGGCCCTGCGGCTCAAGGCAAGGCTGGATTGGCTGATGGTTCAGCCGGAGTGGCAACTACTCCACGATCAATCCTGCGAAGGAAACATCGTAGCTAGGGCTAGGGGACGAACAGGGCTCTGGTCTGCAGTTGCCGATCCCACTCCCCGCGCCGCCATCGACGGGCTCAAGGCCAAGCTTGAACCACAACCAGCCCCGGAGCCGCCTCCGCACGAGCATGTGTGGAGTCTCTGGTTCCCGAATGAGCAGGACAACGACGAAGTTTTCACAGGACACGAATCCTCCAGTTATCAGCGATCGTGTTACACCTGCCCGAAGACAGAATACGCCGATGCCCTTGTGCCCGCTGGCAGCGAACGGCTTACTGGCGGCACCCTCCACGAGAACGCCTCGGCCTCGCCGCCGAGCACAGGACGTGACGTAAAGCCACTCCGTGCTGGTCCCGGAGTAGTTGAACCTGACAGTCCTTACTTCCCGAAGGCGGAGCCACGACCATGAACGACAGCCACCATGATCACCCCAAGACCATGGTCATTTTGGCGCTACTTGTCCTTGGGCAAATGCTGTTTATCGGATGGGCCATGCAGAAGGCAGACAATCGCATCATCGACACCGTCTGCGCTCGCGACGCTGACCCCGCCGCCTGCCGCCAGTCATGGGAAGAGAGCAAGTGAAAGTCCTCCATCTGCGCGTAGGAGATCCAGGGTTTACAGCTTGTCGCGGGGGATCTCTTGAATGGAGCACAACGTTCTTGCAAGACGTTACCTGCGGCAACTGCCTTCGTACTCATTGGGTTCCTTGGAAATCTGACTGGCCCCTTGACCGGGAAAGACCTTAGGGGGACGCGAAGTGACCATGACAAACGACGAACTCAACGAACGCATAGCCCTGGCGCTGGGGTGGCACAAGCATCAGTGCATCGACCCCGATCCCCACTGCTGGATAACCGATAGGGGGTTACCGGCCAAGCTCTACAATCAGACCTGGGCCACCTCCGTCGATGCCTGCCTCCGCGACCTGTTGCCGGTGGTGAAGGCGAAGATGCCGGGGAACCTAACCCTCGGTGAGTATGGTTCCGCGCGAAGGTGGCAGGCTGTCTACCTCCCTGATGATCCAATCTCCATGACGGTCGTGGACGCTGACACTCCCGCCCGCGCCCTCTGCCTCCTGTTCCTCGCGGTGATGGAGGCGAAGCCGTGACCCACATCTGGACAATGCGCTCCTTCCACGGCCGGAAGGTTCACATGGTCGTCTCCCCGTCGCAGTGGGCCTTGTGTGGAAAACAAACTACCGTTCGTGCGTGGTGGGACAACCCCTGTCCCGTCACCTGCCTTCACTGCCTTCGCGCCATGCGCCGGCTGGTAGCCGGCCTGGAATCGTTCGACTCGGACCCCGGAGGCCCGCTGAAGTAGCCCTACGCCCGCCTGGAGGCTTGCCACGTCGCGAGTGACGCCACCAGCGAACTGACGGCCACCCTCGACCCTGCGAGCACCACGCCGGTCACCCAGCCGCTCCAATCGTCCACGGGGTTCTCCCCGCCGGTTGCCACGAACGCGGCGCCCACGAAGATCGCGAACGTCAGCGCTGCCTTGATACCCTCTTGTCGCCAGTTCATGCCACCCCTCCCGGTGTGTGCTTGTGATCGGGGATCTTCCCCGCCTGGTGGACTGCGTTCCCCGCAGCCATGTGTTCGGTGAGTACATTGATGTAGGCCGCAGCAGTTTGTTCGATCTGCGTCAGCCGCGGCCCGAGCCAGGCATCCTCGATTACCGTCGTGTCGTCCGCCTCCATGCGGTCCAGGCGGCGCTCGATGGCATCCAGCCGGGCCAGTTGCTCAGGGGTCATGTCGTCCTCCAGTGCCGCCCACAAGAGCGCGTAGCGTTCGCTGGGGCACGCCGTCGGCCCACCGTTCGGCTCCCACCGGGTAGCGACCTCACGGTGCAGCCAGAGGGTCTTGTTGGGTTCGTCGCGCGTCGCCTTCTTCCCGCTCCACTCTTCCCATTCCGCGAACAGCGCCTCGGCCGTCATCATCTGCGCATCGTTGATGGGAGTGGGCTGAACGCCCTCCAGTTCCATGCTCCAGAACGAGACATTGGCCGTGAGGTTCCCGCTGGCCCAGCAGCTTGCCGTCACCGGATAGTGCTGGACGAGCGTCCCGTCGAGCTTCAAGGTGAACTGCCACGAAGCCTTGCGCTCCGGCTTCATCAGCTCGCCAATGGCCCCCGCGTACCATCCCTCCACCGAGTGCAGGACTAGCCCGAGGCCGAGGTTCGGGAGTTCGTAGACCTTATTGCCGGGGCCGGGAAAATGGTCGGCCCAGTCGATCCAGCCGTTCGCGTCGATGGTCACGCTGGCACACCCTTGCCCGGGCATTGCAGCTTGCCGGTCGTCCAGCCCCGGTGATCGTCCAGCGGGATGCGGCAAACCGGGCAGCGACCGTCAGTCTTGTCCACGAAGTTGTCCGAATCTGGGCTGAATCTGAGAATCCCCCAGATTGTCCACGAAGTTGTCAGGCAAGTTGTCCGCCATCTCCTCGATTCCCGGCACCACGCTTTCGAGCCACCCCACGTCGACGCCCGGGATGCGGCTCGTCATCGCGGCGCCCTCATATCCATCGGGAGGTCGCACGGGTACCGCCAGCACTCTCCGACAAGCCATGCGCCAAAGCCCGCCGTCGGCCAGTCGTAGATGTGAGGGTGACCGCCTGTGCCTGAACTGCTCCACGTAACAGGCGAAGGCAGAATCGGGGTCCATGTGCTCCAGTCCACTTGACTCAGCATCGCCGGTGCCTCCGTTCGCGTGGGGGCGTCTCGATCGCCCAGAAGACCAGCGCGCTCACCCCCGCCATGAAGCCGATTGCGAGCAAAACAAACGTCTTGCCGAAGGTAAGCGACCCAAAGGGAGCGTTCACCCCGTCAACACTCGCTTCGACTGGGTTCGCAGATCCGTTGGACGGTGACAGGGGAAATCGCTGCAAATCCCCCATCCCCAGCCAGAGGTCGACATGTCGCAGTCGACCATATGCAGATGACGAGTCATCGGGGTGAACGCCGTCGTCGTAAACCAGCTCACCCCGTCATCCTACGCCGTGGCCGCGGCTCTTCGCTAGCCCCTTCCTCCTCGCTCACCTTCCTCAGCAGCTCCCCCGTCTCCCTCGCCACCCTCAACATCACCGTGTTCGCGGTGTTCATCGCCTCCACCGCCAGGATGACTTCGGGCGACGGCGCGCAGAGCCGGTGCTTACGCCACCCGAGCACGGCGCACCTCCTCGGCCAGCTCGTGCATGGCCGCGACGATCTGTGTGACTGCCGAGGCGTGCGCCGCTGCCATCTGGGTTGATGCAGCCGCGTGGGCATGCCCTGCGTTCGCCATCGCCTCGATGTTGGCCTGGTTCCGGTCTTCCAGTTTCGTCACACGCGCCCAGAGGGTCTTCGTGATGGCGGCGCCGATCGTCACCCCGGCGACGGCGATGGCGCTGGCAACGTCGCCGGCAACACTGGATACGAGCGCGAGCGGGTCGTGTGGCATCACCATCTACTCCTCCTTTACGAGGCCCCCTGCATAGGTGCGGCAGGGCGAAGGCCCGTAGAGGTACCTCGCCGCCGCCGCGTCGTCGGCACTCCATTGGTAGGTCGTGCCCATGATGCTGTCCGCAACGTCTGAGTGCGCCAGCCCGATGCAATGGCCGAGCTCGTGGGCGACTACCCCGGCCCAGTGGTTCGGGTTGATCTCGATCAGACAGTGCCGCATCTCCAGCGAGCCGGAGCCGTACCAGAGGGTGGACAGTCCGCCGAGTCCGTCGCCCAGCGAAGTCGAGTACCGCACTTCGATCTGCAAGTCCCAGGAGCCGTTGTCGGGAGCGAACCGGATGCCGCTCGCCGCCTGCCACAGGGAAGCCGCCTGCGCGGTCTCTGCGCTCAGTTCGGAGTCGGTCACGGTGATGTGCGGGGATTCGACCCAACGTGGCCCGAGCAGCACGTAGGCGGGCGCGCTCACCGGCCAGAGTGCGAGGATGGCGACGGTAGCGACGACGGCGATGCGGATCATCTTGCTATTCATAGTACAGGTGCGCCCAGCCTACCCGAATCCGGTTCGTGGTAAAGACCGATGCCCCGACGATGACTGGGAAGGTGTCCTGAAGTAGAGCGATGGTGCCCTGGGTCACACCGTCGATGAACCACTCCGCCGTGACCGCCGCGCTGTCCAGCACGATCTTGAACTTGTGCCAGTCGCCATCGTCTGCGGCCCCTGTATCGCTGGCCCCGCTGCTCCGGAGTAGAAAGTTCGTCCCGTTGCTGTAAATGAAAGCCACATGGTTTGCAGCGGTCAAGGGCGAGCCACCGCCTACTACAAACCCAAGCCCGGAGGTCGTCTCGTTGGCGGTGTGAGTGACCCACTTAGCATCCTGCTCATAGACCAGCTTGGTGGGTAGGGAACCAAGAATACCCTCGACCATCCTTGCATGAGCCCAGGTGCCAAAGCCGGGGGTGGAGTTGCAGTAAATCCCGTCACCGTTGCTGTTGAGGTCGATGGCCGGGTAGTCGGCAAAGTCAGTCTTAGAGAAGGGGTCGGAGGTATACGCCGCAGCCATGTCTGTAGGGGTACCGAGAACGTTCCACGAGCTAATCGCAGGCGTCCCCCAAAAGTCGGTGGCTACGGTCTTGGCATCGAAGTTGTCAAAATCCTGAGACGTGTGTACGCGCATGGCACCGCTCGCATGTGAGTGAAGTGTGGTGGCCCCGCCGTCTGTCAGGTCGATGTAGTCTGCGTCGCTCGTCTCCACCACGCTCGCGGGCAGATCTGCGCTCACCAACGCGCGGAAGGTCGGGTCTGCCGCTGCCCCCGATGCCGGTCCCGCAAAGATGAGGTTGGCCGTCTGCGTGTCGAACCCGAGCTCCTGGCCGGTCAGGGAAAGCAGCACGTCGGCATCAGCAGCGAGGGTGACCGCGACGGCGAACGTCTCCGTCGCCAGGCTGACCCACGCGCTGTTTGCGTAGAGCCGCGCCACGTCCAGGTCCGTGCGGTAGATCATCAGCCCATCGTTCCCGGCCAGGTTCAGTGTAGGGTCGGCAGCGTAACCTTCGAGCATCAGCATCGCCTGCGACATCTCGAAGATAGCGGGGCCAGCGTTGGCAAAGGCTGTGAGAGCCGCCATCCCCGTTGTACCGCCATCCTTCTGTGCGACAATCTGACAGAGCGCGTTGGACGCGTCGGCGTAAGCAGTGATGTGCGCGAACCAGTCCGTTTGCCGCCCCAGGTAGTTGTGGCTGCGGAGGCTCACATAGTTGTCGGTATCGTCTGCGTTCCCGATGATCCCCGAGAAGTAGTCAATCTGCGGGAAGGGGACGGCCAGCACTCGGATCACTTCGTCCGCCCGCAGGAACCGCGCCAGCCACCAGAAGCCAGGTGGGTTCAGGTTGTTATCATCGGCAAGGATCTGGATGCCTGTCGGCCCGATCTGGCCCTTCGCTCCAAAGAATTGCTGTTGCCCCGTCCCGCTCAGGGTGTCCGCCAAGCCTCCCTCGTCAAGCAGCCTGTTCAGGATACGGTTCGCGCGGTCAGCCTTCTCCTCCGCAGCGGCGAGCGCTGCTCGAAGCTGCATAAACTCCGCGCGAGACACACTCTCCCCGGCCATGCTACTCACGAGGGATGTCCTCCAGTTCGTAGTCCATGACCATCTCGCTTACCACGCGCGGGCTCGACCCAGACGTACCCACACCCTCGATCTGCGGCGCAACCCGGCTCCCCCGCAACGCGTCCGGCACCGTGAACCAGTGCCATTCGTTCGCCGGTTGGCTGTTCGCAATCGCGCCGACCTGGACGGCAGTCCCACCGTCTACCGCTACCTTCAGGGTGATCGTCTTCGTCGAAGCGAGGTTGGCACAGGAGAACCCGAACCGGCTGATCACGGCCTGCTTCCCGGCGGGGAACCGCAGTTCGGTCAGGTAGGTGGTCCCGGCCGTCTGGAAGGTCACGTTGGTATCGTCCGGCCAGCGCCACGTCCGCCCCTTCGTGATGTAGCCCATGTTGCTGCCGTTGCCCGCCACCAGTACGGGGTTGGTGAGCACCCCGGCGCGCGTGTCCAGGTTGTACAGGGCGTTGCTCCGCACAGACGACGGGTACTTGAACAGCGAGTACCAGGCGGCGGGGTTGCCGGTCTCCCACTTCTTTTCATGGGGCTGCGCCGGCCGGAACGCGCAGAGGTAGGTGTTGCCGGTCACGGGGTTGTAGACGTTGGCGTAGTCCCACTCGCCATCCCCGGCCAGCGCGGTCACCGGCCCCTGCACGGGGCTCGTGTTCGTGGCGATGCGCTCCAGGCCGATGCTCCCGCCTTCCCAGATGCCCTGCTGCCGCCTCAACCCTGTCGCCGTGGAGTACAGCAGCCCCCAGTACTGCGATTCCCTCATGGCCGCACAGTTAAACACCGAGCGCCCCATGTCGGGGATCAGCAACCGGAACTGCTGGAACTGGTCGTTCAGGTAGGTCGGCCCACGGTCGGTGCCGATGACGTTGTAGATGCCATCTCGGGCCGCCCCTGTGATGTTGAACTCGCCGGTGAGCGTCGCCCGCGTCGCCACCGCGCTCGCGTCCATCGTCACGGTCCCGCTCAGCTTGTTCGTCTGGACGATGTTTGGCACCGTCCCCGTGCCTGCGCCGAGAATCCCGATCGCGTCGTCCGGGTAGCTAATGAAGAACTTGTTAGCCTTGATCGCCTCGTTGTTGGCGCTCTCGGTGTCGGCCACGTTGATGTTCGCCACGGCGCTGATCACCCGGTACGCGGCCCCGTTCCCAATGGCGATGCTGATCTCCTCGGTGTCGTTGGCGCTGCGGGTGTGGATCAGGTCAAGGGCTTCCGCCGCCACGGTGAGCTGGTTTGTGCTCACCGCCCAGTTGGAAATCTGTACCTTCTCCACCACCGTGCCCCTGGCGACGTAAATGAAGATGGTGGCGTTCATCCCCCCGCTGTCGCAGAACGCGCGCGTGTTGGCCACTGTACCGCCTGTGAGCGTGACTGCGTTGAACGCGGGCGCCATCCACAACTCGCCCGGCCAGCGCCCATCCATCCCATCGTAATAGCTCACGCTGAGGTACTCGCCCGGATAGCCGAAGCCGTTTCCTATCGGCCCGAAGGGCTCCCACACCGCTTGCATCTCAGCGGCCCGCCACGCGGCGCACCGGGGCCGGGAAGCCTGGCCGAGGCAGCGGCAGGCCACCACGCGCGGGGCTGTCTTCGTGGACGTGCGCGGCCGAGGCGAGCTTCCACTTCACTTCCCAGTCGTTCGCTAGCCGGGACAGCTCAATCCGCTTCTCAGCATTGAACCGCAGGTTACGGGACTGCGTGTCGAAGAGATGGAAGAGCGCGCCGGCCGCTATCGTCACTGCCGGTGCGTCCGTGGAATCGCCGTCGCCGCTCCCCGCGAGGAGCCGCGTGTTGTCGAACTGCGGGTAAGGCCGCAGGTTGTGGATGACGTACTGGCCGCCGTAGCCGCGTGGCTCGACCTCGAAGCTCAGCGGCGCCGTCGCTTCGTGCCATGTCGGGTTGAGGAGGCCTTCGCTGTAGTTGTCTCGCCAGACCGCATCCGACGCCTCGCCAATGCAGACGAAGGCGCGGTCGATCGTCGGCGTCCCGTCCGTGGTTTCCACGCGCACCTGTACCGTCAGGGTCGTGGCGGCCGCATCGATCGTGAACGCCGTCACCTCTTCCTGGTCGTAGGAACCGTTGGCAAGGTAACCGCTGTCCGCGGTCGTCACGCCATCGCTGATGCGAAGCCGCACCTGGCTTGCCGCGTCTGCGGTCCCCGCAATCCCCCCGCTCACCTGCAACCCAGAACTGGCGAGGGAGTTCGCCCCGTCGCGCAGCAGCCCGATGGTTGCGGTCAGGGTCACGTCGACGGTGGAGCGGGTCACCTGGGCGCTGTAGTAGCCTGCCTGCGAACCCGTGGTCACCCGCGCCACCGAGCCGCCCGCGCCTGCCAGCGTCCAGTCGTCCGGCACGAGCACGCCGGAGGAGTTTACGCTGTTGTAGTGCTCGAAGTTGTGGTTGCGGTTGAGGATGGGGCTGTTCCGGTAGGTCACCCGCCGCACCAGCGCCCGCCGCGTCAGCCAGGAGAAGTCCCCCAACCAGTAGCGTGAACTCAGGCTTGTGGGGATGGCCGTCTTCTCCAGGTGGTAGAGCTGAGCAAGCGCCCATTGAATCGACGCCAGGAGCTGGGACGGTTCGGCCTCGGGCACGAGGATGTCCAGCGTCTCGCCCGTGGTCGTCGTGTCGACGTAGTTCGTGCCGGTGTGCGCCATCGCCCCAGACGATGCGGTGAAGCCTGTGCAGCGTCGGAAGCGGTCGGCCGCGGTCGCGGTGTCCAACCGGCAGAGCCAGTGGTCGCGGAAGAACTGCTCGCTCAGCCCTCCAAGGCCGAGGGTGGCACAGGTGACGCTCCCGACCGCAAGGCCCGTGATCGCCTCAGAGCGGCCTACAGCGAGGCCGCCCTGGGAGACACATTCCCTTACGATCTGGCGGAGCGTTGGCATGACTTATCGCTTTGCTTTCCGCCCACGGGCGACGGGCACCGGCATGTTGCGCTTCGGGCCAGCCTTCGTCATGCCCGGCCCCTTCGTCATGCCCATGCCAGGTGGCATCCCACCCGGCTTCTTCATGATCCCCGGGGCCAATGCGCCGCCGCCCTTGGTCCCTGCGGGTTGCATCTTGGGCTGTGGCTTACTACCTGGGGCGCCCTGGGGCATCGGGCCGCTCATCACGCCTACGTTGTTCTTCGGGGCGGGCATCCCCGGGTTCGCCTTTTTCGCTTTCGCGAGCACTGCGGCACTTGCTTTCTGTACCATCGTCTTATCCTTTCGCCTTTCCCTTGCGTCCGGTGGGCTTCATCCCGTAGCGCCGCGTCCCCACGAGCGAGCCTACGGATTGCCGCTTCCCGGCGAGGTCGGCCTGTGAGCGATAACCCTCGATGTTGGGCTTGCCGGGGACGATGGCGGGTTTACTTGCCACCGGCGACGGAGCAGGCTTTGCACGGCTCTTCGGCATTGGCCCGCGCTTGCCGCCTCCGCCCGGAGTCGCTGTCCGGCCCAGTGTGCTGCCCTTGACGGGCTTCGGTGGTGCCATCGTCGTTATCCTGCCTTCCCGTTGAGTGGCGTGGGCGGGACAAGCCGCGGCACCACAAGGTTCGTCGGCGTAGCGGACCGCTGAGCGATGACATCGTGCGCCACCGCCAGCATCCCGTAGCACACCAGCTTATTGTCGATGGGGCCGGACACATGGACCTGCCCCGTCGCCTGGTTCAGCGTGATCGTCAGGCTGATGTCCATCACGCCAACCCCGCACCCGCTGTCAGCGGAAGGTAGAAGCAGTCGAAGACGAGCGTGCCATCGGTGATGTCCTGGGTGGCGGCAGAGACGATGATGTTCTCGCTGATGGCAGTAGCTACACCTCCCCCTCCAACAACGGATTGACCTACCCAGTCCAAAGACGGTCCCGCCGAATCTGTCCCGTCCGAACTATTGCCTCCCCACCAGTCTCCGTTCGCCAAATCCCCAGCAGTTAGCGTATGTGCTGAGATGAACGCACCGGTCGCAGTTGCTGTCCCCAACGCAATCGTCCCAAGATTGATGGTGCTCACCACGGTCTCAGTGCAGAACGCCGTCCCGTAGATCAGCAGCACCCTGCCGGTGATTGTCCAGATGGTGCTTGCCGTCGCGGCCTGCCCAAGGTTGGCCGCGCCCGTGAACGCGAGCGTCTTCGTGGGGGCGCGGACCATCGCGTCAGCTATGAATGGGATGATTCGTCCAGCCATCTCATCTACCTCGCGTAGCTCACGTTGAGTTGCCCGTCCACGGAAACCCGGATCGCCCGGAAGCGGCCGATGTCGCCGTTCCCCCAGACCTCTACCGCACTCCCCGCCACCAACAGCATCCCTATGCTGGCCGTGGGGGTCGTGCCGTCGAGGGTGTAGCGCACGTTGGCGGTCTCGCACTGGACAAGGGCATAGACAGGCTGGAACACGTTGAGGGCGGGCAGTGCAACCGCCGTCGAGCTGACCGTGAGCTGCATGAAGCCAGTCGTGTTCAGGTTCTGGAGGTTGGACGAATCCACTTCCTCTGTCTCCGGCAGGGGCCGCGCCAGTTGGATGCTACCCATTACGGTGCTCCTTGGTCATATGAATGGCGAGCCCCTGCCCAGAGTCGAAGAACCGTTCGCACTCTTCCGCCTCGCAGAAGTGGATGGGGCGAGGGCCATCCGTGGTGGCGCGCTTCCCGCTGGCGCCAACCGCGGCGAGCATGGCGTCGGCCAGGCGGCGCTGTTCGTTGCGGTCGTCCAGCTTGTCCTGGCGTTCCTGCCAGTCCTTGCGAATCGCCCAACTCCGGGGGTGCCGCTTCTCTTCGTGCTGCCGCAAGTCGAACGCTGTTTTGAAGCCGCCGGCTGGTTTGGTCTCGTTATCGCCACACACGAGGTCGGAGCCGATACCCATCGCCCGCAGTTCATCGCGCCCGGGATGGTCGGGATGAAGGAAGCACTTCATGGTACCGGGCACGTACTCGGGAACCGGCGACATCGGCAGGCCCGTTTCGGGGTCGGCAGCGACGAACGCGGGCTGACCGTTGCGGCGCTTGCGGAGCGTCTTGGCGAGATAAATCACCGGGATGACCCGGGGCTCGCCGTCCAGCGTGTTGAAGATGATGCAGCGTTCGTCCGTGGTGGCGGTCACGCCAAAGCCGCCCACGGTCGCACCGCTCAGGTCTTGATCGCCGAGGTCCCTGCTGCGGGGTGCCACGTCCTGGAAGACCTTCACCCCGTGCGCCTTCGCGCGGTCCTTGAGATCGTCAACCATTGCCTGGGCAATCTGTTCCTCAACCTGTCCTATGGCCACGTAGTACCTCCTCTTTGGGGAAACCGTCTCGTTGATGATGGAAGCCCGGCCCGTAGACCGACCTGTTGTTGATGATCTGGAAGTTCTCCTCCACATAGTTTACGTAGTCCTGGATGAGCGTGCTCTCCGCAATCTGCTCCAGGCTGAACTTGTGCCAGTAGTCGTCGTGCCGGTGTCGCTCCGCTTCCGCCCGAATCTTAGCTACACTGAGAATCCCGAGGCTCGGCATCTCCAGTTGCTGTGCGTGCGGGTAGTCCTCAACCGCGCCGAGGTCGTCCCACCACTCTGTGAGCACGTCGTCGCGGACCACCGTGATGATCTGGTAGCGCCGCCACTGAAAATGCGGTGGCCGCACCAGGTTGATCTCACGCAGGCTCCACGCCGGTTCGTCCTCATGGATGGCGAGCGTTATGGGCTTCACTTCTCCACCATCCCCCGCAGCCGCCCCACTTCGTCGGCAAGCCCCTGGATCATCTCGAACAGCACTTCTACCACGTCTACAGGCGGCTCTTCCGGTTCCGCTACCGGTCGGGGAATTCCTCGCGGCGAAACGCGACCCGCCATCAGGCTCCGTGCCTCAGCAACGGTGCGCCCCGACTGCCGCGCGATCTGGCGATACCAGATGCTGTCGGGCATGTCGGCCTCACCGTCCCATGTCCGCGGCTCACTGTTCCACTCATTCGCGTTGTAGTCGAAGAACGCCGGCGTGGTGCGGACGAACTGCGGAAAGAGCTTGTAGAGTTCCGCCCAGATGCAGCACATCCGCACTTCCAGCGTCTCGGCGATGTAGGGGTTGGTCCACATGCCGATCCGCTGGTAGGTGCAGTCGCAGCGGTCGTCGTTCACATCCCAGAACTCTTCCGGGAGGACGCCAAGCGCCGCCGCAACCTCGGTAGCCACGCGGTCGGAAAGCGCGCTGGTCATCGCTACGCCTCGATCTGCGACACGGTGCTGGCCGCGATGATCTTGGAAATCGTCGCCCCGCCAGTCGTAACGAAGATGCCGTTAGAAGTGGTAATTGCCCCCACGGGGTTCGTCCCTTCCTTCATCACGACGGCGCTGGTGGGTTCAGTGACGGCAAACGTCTCTACCGCGCCCAGCCTGGTGTTCCCCGCGGTCACGCGACTGTCGCCTACCACCGTCGTGGTATTGCCCGTGGTGACGCTCATCCCCGTGGGAGCGGTCAGCGTGGAACCCGCTACGAGCGCAAGGGCACCACTGAGAGTGGTCGCAGTGATATGGCCCACTCGCGTACCCCGGTAGTAGAAGTCAAGGCGGCTGTTCGCCCGGTCAAACCGCCATCCGTTCATTGTCGGCGATGCAGCCATGACCTAGGTCTCCACATTGCTGGCGGTGCCGTCTGCAATGATCTTGCGGACGACGGTGGCACTGGAGAAGATTCCCCCGGAAGTGGTGATCGCCCCGGCCGGCGCAGTGCCTTCCTTCATCACAACGGCGCTTGTCGGTTGCGTTGTGGCAAACGCGGACACGACCCCGAGCCGCAGGTTCCCCGCCGTGATGCGTTCGTCGCCCGCGACGGTCGTCAGGTTGCCCGTTGTGACGCTTGCACCTGTGCCCGCCGTCACGGTCGTGGCAGCGGCAAGGGTGCCGACCGTGGTCAGCCCCGTGGCGTTGATGTGGCCGGCGCGAGTGCCCCGGTAGTAGAAATCGAGACGGCTGTTCGCGGGGTCGTAATTCCAGCCGTTCTCTATGGTGCTGACTGTGCTCATGGATTGGCCTCCAGTGCCGCAAGGGTGGCACCTGAACTGGAGGGGGAGAGGGGGTTAGCCCCTCCCCCAAGATTGCTAGCGAGCCGTGATGTCCGCCCACGCGAACCGCGCGCCGCACTGGAACGCGGAGGCAGTGGTAACCGAAGCCGAAACCTCGATATGGAGGGAAAGCTTCGGCGGGACGATCAGCTTACCGTCCACCTGGCCGATACACGCACCGGCCGGGGTGGCCGCCGCGAGACTCGACGCCATCGTGGAACCAGGGAACACCGTCCACCCGTTCGCCACGACGGTCTGGTTGATGGCCGTCCGCATCGGGCCGCTGGTGCTCGATGTGTACGACCCGCCCATGCCGTCGTAGAAGACGAGGGCGGTGTTCGCTGAGTAGACGGACGCGCCAACCTGTGCCCACGGGGTGTGAGCCCACACCACCGCCGTGCCCAGGAGCTGCCAGGAGAAGATGTCGAGGACCACCATGTAGCGGTCGCTCGTGTTGTTGTGGATTTCCAACGCAGCGGTGGTGGTCGGCACGGTGACGACGGCCGCAAAAGCCGTCGCAGTCATCACCGTCCACACATCGCCTCGCCGGTTGAGTTCGGCATAGGGCGGGAGCCCCTGAGAGACGAAAAGGTTGTTTTCCTGGTCGGACTGCATGTCCGCCGCTGCCCCACCCTTACGCCGCTTGGTCGTACCGAGAGTCGAGATGAAGTCGAACGATCCTGCCATATCAGTACGCCCAGCTCCTGCCGGCCCGGGCGCCGAAGAAGTCCACGCTGTGCAGCGGGTCGTTCGTGCTCGGGTCGATGAGGGTCATGATCGGGTGATAGAGCGCCGTGCGGTCGAGCGTCCCGGCCCGCAGGGTGGCGATGAGCTTCGGCCCATCATTGTTCGGGGCCAGGGTTGCATCCTGGTAGTAGATGCGCCCAAAGCCGTCATCGTCGATCTCCACGCGAGCATAGATCCACGACCCGGCAACAAGCGTGGTGTTCGCGCGGATGCCGAGCGCGCCGTAGGCGGTGCCAGCCTCGGTCAGGGCGGTCGTTGCTTCGGCGCCGTCCACCGACACATGGGCGCGCACGTCGTCCGTGGTGGCCGCCGTGTCGTAGTAGATGCCGAAGACATTGCCGCCGTCGTTGCTGGTAAGCGTGCCGCTCGACAGCGTGAACGGGTTGACCGGCTCCGCCACCGAGACGGTTTCCTGCCAGCCGACAAAGAATCCGTAGGAGGTCAGCGCATCCGTCTGCCACCGGCCTTCCATGACGATAGTGCCCTGCGTCGACGGCTGAAACGGCAGCGCGTAGATGGAAACGCCGTCCGCAGCTCCAGCGGCGCCGGAGAAGGTCGCGATCCCGTTGGGTTCGGTCACGCTGATACTCATCGCCACGTTTCCGGAGATGGCTGCGAGGCGAACCTGGTTGAACTGGTACTCGGTTGCGTCCGAGAGGGTCTGGGCAAGTGCGCTTGTGAAGTCTTCCCAGACCTCTACGATTCCGTGTCCACCAGCCATGGTGTTCTGATTCCTTTCATCCGGCTTCTGGCCGGTCTGATGGTGGCGCCCTTAGTTAGAGGGCACCGTTGCGTCGTTCAGGAGGCCGAAAAGCCAGTTGCCGGCCGACCGCTCGCCGAAGGCGTACTGATCGTAATGGAACATCTCGTCGGCCCCGCCGCCAAACTCCTCACGCCGCTTCGTCGCCGTCCGGGGGGAGTACCCCTGGACCATCACGATGGCGTCCTGGGAGTGGACCATGCCGCGGGCGTCGGGGGTCGAGTTGATGGCAACGTTTCCGTCTTCCCAGACCGAGACGCTGTCCACGGTGACGCCCTTGAGTCCACGTCGGAACACGTCTTCGGGCATGTCGCTGAACGAGTAGGTGCCAACCGGTGACACGATCTCGTCGCGAATGTCCTTGAGTGGGTAGCCGTGGTGAACGCAGTGGATCGCGCCCTGCCCCGGTTCGGTGACGTTGCTGCGAATCCGTGTTGCGGCTGCAGCGAGGTGACCGGACTGAAGGCTGGTCGCCGTCCCTGCGAGCGTGGTGGTCGCGGTCGCGGCCATCGCCAGGTAGTCGCCGTCCTTCTTGCGCTGGATAGCGTTCTGCCCAAGCGGTCCGAACTTGCCGGTGACCTTCTTGGGAAGGCGCCGGTACACCTCATCAGTGACCACATAGTTCAGGCCAGCCTGCTGCGGGGTGACGGTGAACAGCGTGTCCGCGAGCGACTGCGGGTTGTTGAGGATCGTGGTTTCGCTGATCGTCTGAGCGGTCAGCCGCGACAGGGAGATTTCCTCCCAGCTCATCCCGGTCCCCTCGGGAAGGGTCGTCGCATCGGTCGTCCGCATGAACGTGCCTTCATACTCGCGGACGATCCGGGCGCTGTCGATAATGGTTTGCTTGGAGTCCGCCAGACTCCCAGTGGTGGTCTCTGCCATGATTACCTCTCGTTAGGGTGAGGGGGGCTTGTACCCGTATTTGGTCTGAAAGGCCGCCGCATACTCCTTGGAGAGCGGGTGGGCCTTCTTGAGAACGTCGTCGACGTTGCCCGCCCGCACCGGCTGCCCACTGAGAGTGGTCGCCTTCGGTGCGGTCAGGCGAGCCTTTGCCGCCGCCTCTGCCTCTTTCGCCTTGCGTTCTTCGTCCAGCTTCGTGCTCACCTCGGCCCGTAGAGCCGGGGAAAGCTTCTCCGTGATCGCCTCTTCCATCAGCGTCATCTCAGCCCCGATCACCCGGCCCCAGTCCCGCGATGCGTACGCCTTCTCGCGGGTGTCCGTGATGGTCTGGCTGGGCCGGTACGATGGATGGTTTCGCTTCACCCATTCGTCCATGCCGCGCTTTCGCGCTTCGTAGTGAGACATGAACATCGGCTCGTCCACCTGGGCGGCGAACCACTGAATGAACTCTGGCGTCACGGCGACATTGGCTGGCATCTTGCCTTCATCTCGGAACTCCGAGGAGTCCTCGATGAACTTGCGGATCCCGTCGGCAAAGCCCTGGAGGTTTGAGCCGAGCCCTTCCCGGCGCACGGCCTGGGCGCGAGCAAGGTCAGCCTGATAGGCAGCCGCCTGCTGGCGCTCCTGCGCGCTCGCAAGTTCGGTCTCATGCTTGCGGCGTTCGGATTCGCGGGCGCTCGCATCAGCGGACTTGCGTTCCGCTGCGATGATTGCGTCCTGCTCTTCCTTTGACTGTGGGGGAGTCCAGTCCTCTGTTTCTGGCGCGGTGTCTTCCGTCGTTTCAGGCGCGAGCTGGCCTTCTGTTTCCGGTCCTTCCTCTGGAAGGAGCGGTGTCTCGGTCGCTTCGACTGCGGCGGGAGCTTCTAGAACGGCAGTGTCAGGCATGTCCCTCATTCCCTTTGAAACGACAGAAGCCCCCTGCGGCGGACCGCGGGAGGCTTTGAGGTCTCAATGGTGACTGTGCAGGGCGTTGCCCTACAAGGGGAATTCTAGCACAGAAATAGAAAAGTCAAGGGGCGGTGGGGGCAGGTGCTCAAGTCAGCGCGTAACCCCCATCGCCCCAAGCGGAGGAACCAGCCCCAGGAGATTTGAGAGACCGGGGCCAGCAAGCCCTACCCTACGCCCGCGACCGTTGGGGCGTCAACATGAACGATGAACCCGGCATCGCAGCCGTCATCGCTCCCACCGTCACGGTCTGCTGCCTACCCCACCCTCCCGGGCATTTCCGCGACGGGCAAGCCATCTGCATCGTCACCACGGCCATGTCAGGCCCAGACCACTGCACGTCCCGCGCCATCTCCGTCGAACACCACCGGCAGTAAATGTTCATTGCTTCTTCCCGTACGTGGCCCACATGGCCTGCTGCCACTTCTTCTCCTGCGTGTCGGGCTCCAGGTAGCCCCACTCGATCGCCTGCATGAACTCCTCCGGATTTGCAATCGCCCAGTCGTACTCCACCTTCTTGTTCTTCACCTCCACCAGTTTCTTGGAAACGGTCATCTTGGCGATCTCTTCGTTCGCCCTTGCTTGGAGCTGCACGTCGGACGCGCCAGGGTACTTCTGCTGCAACGCCGGCATCACGTGAGACAGGGCCGCACTCCGCCACTCCTCTTCCGTTGCAAACCCCGCCAGCGACGGGTTGCTCGCCTGCAACTTCGTCCACGCCGCGTCGTAGAGGTCGAAGTAACCGGTCGTGTCCAAAGCGGACCGCGCGGCGAAGTACCGTTGCTCCGTCTCCGTGCCCCCACCAGTCTTAATCGCCACGAGCTGGCGGGTCGCCTCGTCCTGCTTCGCCAGCCACGCGTCCAGCCGGTCGAAGTCAATCTCGCCGTTGGGCTTTCGCGCGCCACCATCGGCAATCGGCTTGTCGAACTGGGCGTAGTATCGATCGAGCTTCGTCTTCTCCTCGCTGGTCGAGCCTTCGTAGATGATTTCCTTCTTCGCCCTTAACGCGATCTGGCGGTCGTTGCGTTTGTCTCGCCACTGGTCTGGCGTAAGCGTGGTGCCGAGTTCGGCGTCGTCCACTTCCTGGTAGCCGCGGTACTCCTCCGTGAGGGCCTGTGCCTTGAGCATGGCGATGGCGCCGGGGCTACCCCGCTTGGCGCTGGTCTCAATGTTCGCCTGGATCTGGGCCGCAATCTCGGGCTGCGATGTCCAGTCGAGGAACTTCTGGCGGAAGGCGGGGTCGTTCTTGGAAAGCTCAATCGCCTCGAAGTAGCCGATGCCGAGTTCCTTCTTGATCTTGTTGTCGAGCTGCGTTGTGTCGCTGTTATCGACTCGCGGGTTAGCCCCAAGGCCGGCCAGCAGCGCGGTCGCCACGAACTTCGCGAAGGCCGCCGGGGACAGCCCCCTCATGCCTTCAGCTTCGTTCTTGAAAGCGTCAAGAACGTCCGACATGAACAGGTTTCCAAACAGGTTCGTGGCGTTCAGTTGGACCCTAGAAAGCGAGTCCAGCCGCGTCGCGTTGCCGTTGTAGTCCTTCCCGGACAGTAGGTCGAAGGACAGCGCCGCGCTGGGCGATAACTTCCCCCGGACATACCGGCCAAGCACGTCCGGCCGGTCGATGGAAGCCATCCCTCCTCCCGTTTGCTTCTTGCCAGTGATGAGCCTGCTCGCCAGCCGTACGTCGGTCGCGAGGCCGCCGGTCACGTCATACGTTGTGTCGCCCCATCCCACCTGGCCGAAGTCTCCACCCAGGGGATTCACCCCGGTCTTGCCTCCCGCCAGTTCCACCAGAGCGGTCATAGTAGCCATGCCGCCAAGCCACACCGCCACCGTCTTGGCGGCTTCACGGCGCACCAGCGGGGTCGCCGTCGCCAGGTCGAAGAACATCTGCGGCTTCGACACCCAGTACCGGGGGGCAAAGAAGCCCAGCGAGAGCGCCGTGCCCGCCTGATCGAAAAGAGTCCCCGTCCCACGGCCGGTTGCATGGTTGATGGTTGCCGCCAACGACTTCAAGTCCTGTTCCGAAGGGGTAACCCCCTGCTTCAACCACCGTTCTACCGTGTCATCAAAAACGTTGGCGCGAAGGGTGTCGAGCATCGCGACGTAGCCGCGTTCTGAGTTCCGCAGCCCCGGGATCTTTCCTGCCAGCCGCGTCGCGAACATCTCTTCGCGAACGCTCAGCTTGTCTGTCGCTCCCGCATGGGCCAGGAACAGCCCGGCCTTTTCCCGCAGTCCCGCCAACGGCGCCGTACGAATGGCGTTCATCGCCTGATCAAAGGCTTCCTGTGAGCGCATCGAACGAACCTGTGCCCCAAACGACTGCCTCCACCGGCTAGGGTTAGACAGCCCAAGCGGGAGAGATTGCCGAAGAGTGGCGCTGGCATCGAACCCGGCTTTGAACGCGCGCGGAAGGTTGATGACATCGACCAACGCGGAGATCGCCTTCTGTCGCGTAGTCTTCAGTTCCGTCCCCCGCCGGGCCGCCGCAACGCTACGCGACTCACCAGCGTGAGGGGTGACCCCAAGCTCCACATCTGCTGCAGTCTGCCCCCTCAACACGAGATCACCGGAGGGGGTGATGTCCCCTGTAGTTCGCATCGCAGGGCCGGCCGTAGGGATGTCCCCTACTCCCTCTGGCCGGAACTGCCTTGCGAGGTCGTTGACCTGTGCCAGTTCTCGATTGGCATCGGCCCGCAGGCGCCCGGCGGTTGTCGCCGCTCCCTGATCCTTTGCCGTCGCCAGCTTCTTCGCCCACAGGTCTTCCTGTCGCGCCTTCCATGTATCGGAAAGCACCTTGCCCTTGCCCCGAGCCTGGTTCGCCAGGAACTCGCCCTTGGACTGCCCTACCGCCTGCCGTTCGGCCACGCTCGCCGCATCATCTGCCGTCGCAAACCGCACAAGCGCCGCGTCTCGGCGAGCAATGAGATCCACGGGGGTAGACTGCTGCGCCACCTCAGGGGCAATGCCACGCGGGTTGACCACATCGATGGGCGGCTGAGAACGAAGGTGGGGGCCAACGCCTGGAGTAGCCGCTTCGCCCATCGCCTCGAATCCTGGCAACGTCGGGCCGGTCGCCTCGAACCCTGTCCCGATGTGAGGTTGATTCGGCAACACCGAGTCAGTGAAGACTTCGCCGAACACCCGCCGCAACACCTCGGCTTCGTTGGGTTCTACCGTCTTCGCTCCAGTCTGAATCTTGTCCAGGGCAGAGTGAGCCGCGATCCCGTCGAAAGGACTGATGATGCCAGCCTCCTCGGCCTTGGCAATGCGGTTTTCCAGCGTCCTGAGCACGGTTGGCGAGAAGTCGCCCGGCAGTGATTCGTTGACGATCTGCCCGCCCATCGCGGCCTTACGAGCAGCGTTGGCCTCCGCCGGCGAGGAGCCTGACTGGATAGCATCGCGGTATGCAGATTGCCCCGCACGCGCTTGCTCCGACCGGGCAGCGGCCATCTCCGGGCCTGTCAATCGGTTCTGAGTGCTTTGCTTGAGCACTCCCCGCGCCGTGTCCATCGCCCGCGTTTCCGCCGTGATTGCGTTACCGTGGAATGCCGCGACTCGTGCTTCGTCAGCCTGGCGAGCAAGGAGTTGCTCCATCTCTCCAACGTTGCCCAGCGGCCCGGTACGGCCAAGCGTCGTACGTCCGGTGATACCCTCGGCTTCCTTGCGCGCCTGTGCCGCTTCGATGGGGTTGTGTGGCGGCGGCGCACCCGGCCCCCCTGTCGCCGTAGGCGGCTTGCGTGGCGGGACCACGGGCGGCTCAGCGCGCGCGACTGGCGCGTCCGGCGTGGCAGGGCGAGTCTCGGAGAGTGGGCCTGGGGCGTTAGGGTCTAGCTTGCGGGCGCGGGCAAGGGCATCATACTCAGCCTCGAAGCGCCCTGGGAAGTCAGTCTCTCCGACGCGCCTCGTACCGAGCGCCAAAATCTCAGCACCCGAGACTGGCCCGTAGTTGTCCAGTTTGTCGTTTGCGATGACCTCTTCCGCGGCCCACCGCTCTCTAGTTCTTGCATCACTGGCCCGCGCCTCTGCGAGTCTTTCTTCCGGCGTGACGGGGCGAGGTTCCGGCACGTCCTGCGTCTTGAGCGCCGCAAGAGCTGCGTCTGCTTGCTTGTCAGCCCGCGCAATCGCCTTCTCATACGCTATCGGGTTGGTGATGCTGTTCGCCGCACGGTAGGCGTCGCCCTGCTTGTCACGGATAGCGCGGATAGCCGCATCATCCACGCCACCAGCCGAGGGAGCGAGTTTCCCTTGCGCTGTAGCGTCTTCAATCAGGCGGTGCAAGGCATTGGACGCCGCTACCGTACTAGAGTCGCCGGGCGTTCCCGTCCCTGCCTTCATGCGTTCCCACGCCGGGGTTGCGTTGGTCGCGGTCCACTCTTCCGCCAATCGAATGGTGTCAGGCTGAACACCGTCGCCTTCAAACTCACGACTCAACCGTTCGTAAATCTCCCCCTGAGAACCTGCATTGCCTTTCTTGGCTGCCATCCCCGCCGTCGTCCTCCCGCCTGCCTCGAACCCCGCTGGCTCGTTGATCCGCGCGTCCAGACCCACCGCCGCTTCGTCCAGCGACCGCAAGCCGGCGCCGGCTCCACGTCCAAGCCCCTTCACAATCTCCGGCGACTTGTACCCAACCATGAACGCGGGAATGGCAGATGCAATCGCGGCCCCGGTCTGCACGTACGGGTTGCCCGCTACATCACTCCCCGGCAACCCTGTCTGGCTGTACGCCTCCAGTCCCTGCGGGACATAGTTCACGGCCAGGTTCCCGGTTACGTTTCCCGCCGCGTTGCGGCCCAGTCCCGGCAGTCCCTTTCCGAGACCAAGAGATCCCGAGTTGACAGCCGCAAAGGCGGCCTCGCCCCACAATCCCTTGCTTGTGATGTCTTCGTTCCCGCCCGCCATGCCGCTCAGCGCGCCGTACGTGGCAGCGTCCGCAAGCGTCCCCGCTGCCATCCCTAGCGGTTCGGCGAAGGGGACATGCCCGGCTTTCAACACGTCGGTCGCCACCACCGACACGGGATTCCCGCCGCTTACCGCCGAACCATACTGAAGCTCACGCGCCACGTTCGGGTTGGTTCGCGGGTCGTTCGGGTCCGGCGTCCCGTACTGGCGAAGGTAGTCGTCATACTGGGCGTAGGGATTGGTCAGGTAGTCCGGCAACCCCTCCAGGCTCGCCCGGTCCGCCGCCACAAACGCGCTTCGCCGGCGCTCTTCCTCGCTCTCCCACCCCATCCCCGAATCGTCGAACATCGGGCTGCTGCCGTAGTCGAACGTCTGTTCCTGAGGCGGCTGGTAGTAGCTCGACAGGTCGTCGGGGGTGAAGTCCTCCGCCATCTGGACAGGATCAAGCGTCGCCGTGGGGCTGTAAGAATTGCTCCACCAGTCCTCCCACGGGTCCGCTGTGCTCGTCCAGTCGTCTGTGATCCTCACGGCTAATAGGCCACAACCGGCGAGCCGTAGAATCCGCTGCCGGCAAACCGGTTCCGTTGCCGCCAGAACTCCGTATCTTCTGCAGGCGCGCCGAACGCCGTCGCAATCGATGCAGTGTCCCCCGCCCTCAGCGTCGGGCTTGTCCTTTCGTAGTTCACAAGCTGCATCCGGCGGAAAGCATCCTCAGCCGCAGGCCGTGCCGTCGCCCTCAACGCCGCCACCCGGTCAAGGTACGGCTGATCCGCCGCCGTCACGGGGCTGTACGCCGCCCCTGCGTTGGTCGCGGTAGGGATGGCTCCGGGTTGTGCCGCCGCAACAGGGGGCGGAGCGGCCCCGGGAGCCGCCATCCCGGTAGGCGCGGGAGGAGGAGGCACAGTCGGGGCAGGCAGCGCTCCCGGGGCTTGTGAAACCGGCGCCACTGGAGGCGGGTTCGTCGTCGATGGCGGCGGCGGGCTCGACCCCACGCTCGGCGATACCGGCTGAGTCGTGATCGGCGTCGGGCTGGCAACGGGTCGCAGGGCGTTGTACCGCGAGGTGAACGTGTTCCGCGTCCCCGTGGCAAACATCGGCACACCGCCGCGCCGCTGGTTCTGCGCCATCGCCCCCATCGTGATCGGCGTCACTTCCGTGCGCGTGTTCGGCCCAGGATTCACAATCCGCACCATCTCCGGGTTCGGGCGACCAGGAAATTGAGGGTCGCCCGAAATGAACTGCCGCGCCCCCGTCGTCCCGCCTCGCGCCATCATCGGCACGGGAGGAGGACGACGCCAGCCATTAATTGCATCGCCTACCGCGGCGGCAACCGGGGCAATCGCGGCCGGCAGAGTCGCCGGAGCCGTGCTTACCGCTTCCGGCCCCGGGCCTCGCCTGCCTCCACGGTCCCATCCACGCCCACCGCCACCTGCTACCGGCGCGGGAGCGCCACCGCCCGCGCCGGGCATCGCGGGTCCAGGAGGCCCTACCGGTGCCGCGTTCAGATCGTCGATCGTCTGCAGGGTGCGCGCCGCCCCCAGGTTCGCAAGGTCGCTGGTCGCCGTGTTCCCGCCGCGGTAGGCGTTCCACAGATCACCGCCGCCGGCTTCATCGAAGGCTCGCAGCGCGGTCGGGTCGGAATTCGAGATCAGACGCGCGTACTGTTCGGCCAGTTCCCCTTGCTTGGCGATCTTCTCGAACTTCAGCGCCTCGTTCTTGTACCACTCCTCCCGCCCCCGCCAGAAGTTCTCGTTGTCACGCTCCTCTTTGGCGAGCTTCCCCTGGGCCTCCAGTTGCGTGGCCAGCCGTGCGTTCGCCGCCGCCTCCGATGCCGCCGCACGCGCGTTCGCCGATGCATCGCTCGATGCCTGCCGCGCCGCCGCCGCTTCATTGTTCGAGCTGCCGCCCACCGCGGTCAGGGTGCCATCGGCGTTCACCCGGTAGATGATCCCGTCGTTCGTGATCGTCTCGACTTCGGGCGAGCCAATCACCGAGATCACCGCGCCCGTGTCTGTGTTCACAACCGACGTGGTGCCGTCCGCGTTCTTTACCGTGGTTGTGTTTGCCTTGGGGGTCTGCGGTGCCGCGCCTTCTACAATCTCGTCTGTCACCGACCCGTCCGGGTTCACAACGAGGATGTGGAGCTTCCCGTCGGCGCCGACGTACGAATCCTGTACGTCCTTCTTGGCCGGAGCCTCCGGCTTGCTCGGGTCGCCAAGGAACGTCCCTGGCGTTCCCCCAGGTCCGTCGAGGCTGTACGTGCCGTAAGGACGGCCATCCGGGGGGGTTCCCGTCCATCCGCCGGGCTCTTTGGGCGCGGCTCCACCGCCCGAAGACGACGTCGATGGCCGCCAGATGACAGTGATCGCGCCGTCGGAACCACGTTGGTAGACAGTGCCTGGGACGCCAGTCACTGACCCGTCTTCATCGGTGTACTGCTTGTAGGTCTTCTGTATCGGCTCGTCAATTGCGAACTCGTTGCCATTCGCTGGCGTGCTTCCCCACGTCAACCCAGTATCGTCGAATATCGGACTGTCGTTGTAGGTCGAACCTTCACCGTCATAAAGTGGGGGCATATCTTACCTTCCTCCCGGCCTGAACGAGGCCGCCAGTTCCTCAAGGTCGTGCATCCCGCCTTCGCTGATCTGCATCGCCAACGCCCACGGCGAGATCACCACGACCTCGCCCGTCTCTTCGTTCACGAACGGCTCCGGCGGAAACTGCTTCATCATTGACGCCAGCATACCCTGCCGTTCCACCATCCCCAACCGCCGCGTCCCGGGCGTCTTCCCCTCCATATACCGCGGCAAGTCGTCAATCCACAGAGACAACGCCTCCAGCGCCTGCTCCAGGTCCTTCTCTACGTCCTCGGGCTGCCAGGCCATGAGCTACACGACCCCCACCTTCGCTCTGGGGGTGTAAGGATGTTTTGCCCGCCAACCAGCCAACAGACGGCGGTACTCAGCCATGCATTCAGCCTCAGATGCAGCGGTCACATAAATGTTACACCACTGCGGCGACTCGCTTACCTGGAGTTCCGCCCTCAAGTCCTGCCGATACCCTACTGGATAGTAGGTTTCTGTTCTGGACGGCCTTTCCCGATCCTCCGTGTACGGCCCTACGATTTTCCATAAGTGCCATCGCATAACCCTCTCAGGAGCATCCGTCCATACCTCCTGCTCATCGACGGTATACGCGTTCTCCCGCCCCGGCGAGTACTCTGCCACGATCCCAGGAAGAGCTGTCATGTTGGCGACGTACTCTTCTGCCACCTGCCGAGTAGTGAACACTCCCATTACGCGCCACGATGTTTGCTCGTATGAGCCCGTTTCTTCGGTAACAACGTAAACCTTCACCACGGCTACACCACTCCCACGCCCACGGCTGCGTTCGTCATCGGCGCTTCCGCCCCCGCCATTGGGATCGCAGGAGCTTGCGTAGCCGCCGGACGCTGCGGCTTCCACCCCGCACTCGCCGCCACGTCGTAGGGATTCGCAGGCGCCCCGCCAGCCCCCACAATCTCGCCGTTCACCCCCGCCACAAACCGCGACCCCATCTTCGCTGCCAGCGCATCCTTCAACGCCTGAATGCGATACGGCTGGATCGCGCTTTCCACCAACACCTTCGTCGCTTCGCCCTTCGGATCGTCGGCTCCACGCCCCTCTTCAAAGAAGTCTTCCAGCGTGATCAGCGGCTGCATCGTCACTCCGTCCGGCCCGGGCACGCCCTGGAGCAGCTTCATAAGGTGCTCGGTCGCCGTAAACCGCTCCCACGACGACGTGGGGTCGGTCTTCGCGGTCACGGTGTACCCCTGCAACTGCCCCGCATCCACCCTCAACAGCTTGAGCTTTTTCCCATCGCCTTCCACGAACGCGCTCAGCTCTTCGTCAGGGTGCGCGCGGTGCCACCGAAGCATGAAGTTCCCCATCCATGCCAACGCCAAGTCCTGCTGATGCAGCAGGTTCTTCGGCCCCACGCTGCTCTGGCTCTGCCCCACGCGCGCCGTCCCCGGCTGCGTGTTCGTCGCCAGCTCGAAAAACCCCGTGTCCGGGGTCATCTCCTTGATCAGCTCTTTCCACCAATCGAGCCCGGCAACCAGCCCGTTGCTGTACTGAACCTGGATCTGCTGAATGTCCGTCCCCGCGGACATCTCCTGGCCCAGCGAAGTCCCTTCCTGCATGTCCTGCTGCGTGCCGTCAGGCAGCAACGGCGCCCGCGTCGCATTGCTCTGCCGCCGCACGTACAACGGACTCGCGGTCAGCTCCGCCGTCCCCAGGGTCAACATCACAAACCGGTTGGCCGCGGGCATGATCTGGTACAGCGGCCACTGGTAGGGCGTCCACCGCCAACACGGGTCTGCCTCGGTCGACGTGTCCGCCGGCACCACGTAGAACGGCACCTCGCCGTACTCGTGGGGAAACGCCTTCCTCAGATCGAACCCGCCGCCCGTGCCCGTCGCTTCGTAGAACTCATCTTTGGTCCAGAGCTGGTAGACGTGGATGCGCTTCCGTGACGTGCCCGATGTGGTGCTTGGCGTGTCGTTGGTCTGCCCGCCCGCCCCAATGCTCTGCTCAATCCCCGGCGCGGGCTGCTCGTTGCGGATGGCGAGCACTTGCAACTCCTCCGCATCCAACTCCTCGTCGTACTCGTCGGCGTACACCTCGAAGCTCACCAGCGCCATGTTCAGCCCACCCATCGGCCCACGCCCCAATCGACACGCGAACGTCAACGGGTCGATGAACTCCACGTGCCACGCCGGGCCACCGTTCGCCATGATCCCGGCCTTGCGCTCTTTCCACCGCTGCGGGTTCTCCACGTAGACACCCATCTCGCCGTCGTAGTCGTAGCCCTCACGCTTCTCATCGCCCCGTTCACGCTCGATCATCCCCCACACCTCGGGGCAGCGCCGCACGTGCATGATCGCGTAGCTCAGCCGCACCTGGCCGTCCGCCATCGCCCGGCCCCAGTGCACCCCCGTGCGGTCCTGGATCTGCGCCTTCCACCGATTGAGGATGCGCGCCGTGTCGTTGGCAATGTTCTCCGCCTCCGACGTGCTCAGCGGCGCCACCACGTCGATCACCGCCTCATTCTCGGTCAGTCGCGAGATCACCTTGCGCCCCGTCACGCTGATCACCGGCGACTGGAACGGCTCAATCCCACGGAACGGGTTGGTATCGGTCATCTGTTTGTTGTCGTCGACCTCGCCAATCTGCGGGTCCCACCCTGGCCGCATGAACCACTGGTCGCGGAAGTCGATGATCTGCCGATGCTTCTCCGCAAACTCCGTCAGCAGGTCGGTGCAATGGCGTTCGACTTGCCCGGCGTCGTAGCGCATCCCCTCGGCGATGTCAGTCATGGGTACATCACTCGCACGGTCGCCTTCTCACCGTCCACATCGACGACGCACGTTTGATCCCCGATCTTGAGTTCGAGGTGCATCTTCAGGACGTAGGGCACGTTGGGAGACGGGGGAATCACGTCATTCACAAGCAGGCCCGTTCCTTCCAGTCGTCGGTCAGTCATGACACCATTCCTTCAAGCATGCGACTCCTCACAAACGTCCATTTGATCCGGCCAGTATGCTTGCCGCATGGGAGCACCACCAGCGTAGAGCCGCTACGCTGATCCGTAAGCACCATTTCGCACCCGCACGCCATCGATGCGGTCATCCTGCTCTCTCCATCCTCAGCGCACCGTCTCCGACACGCTGTATCGTAGCACCCTGCCCCGGCAACGACTGCAAAACCCCCATGGCCGCCGCCCTCAGCGCGTCAATCAGGTCGGCATGATGCTCCGCCGGCGTCAGCGTCGGGAACGTCCCGCCCCCTACCTCCAGGTCGCGCCGCGGCTTCACCCAGTAGGTGCCAAACTCACCTATCAGGTCGTCACACGCTGGCGAGATGCTCAGCATGTCCGATTCCAGCAACCAGCGCATGTGCCCGATACCCTCACGCTTCGCCATCGGCGCCTGGTACGCGGGCAGCCGCATAGCCTGCAGCGTCTGCACCAGCGTCGAACCGCCTGTCTCCGCGACAAACACGCGGTCGACGCCACCCAACGCGCCAACGTAGTCTCGCACGTCGAACGCGGAGATCGGCCCATCGCTCCGCCAGCTCCCGTAGACGTGATGCCGCCACATTCCCCGCACACCCGCCGGGTGCGCAGCTTGCTTCACGCTCAGCGCGGGGTACACCCCCACCGCCACCATGCCCGCCGGGTCCTGCCCACCGGGGTCGTAGCCGACGATGCGCCAGCGACACTCGCCCCACGCCACTTCCGGCGGCGCAACGTGCCGGGCCTTATCGAGCCGGAACACCAGCCCCGACGCCGTGCTGAAAGCCTCTTCCGCCGTCTCCGGGTAGTACGCCTGCATGGCCTCGGCCGTCATGCCCGGCCGCTGTCTCTCTGCCGCGATCCACGCCTCGCCCTGGTCTGGCCGACACCATCGCCCGAAAAAGAGCCGTCTCATCTCGCCTGGTTCGTTCCACGCGTTCCACATCGGCCCGAACGCGCCCATGCCGGGCTGGGCCGTCGACGTGATCACGATCTGCCCTCCACTGCCCGCCACGGCCGGCGTAGCCGCCGTCAGGTTCTCGCCGCCGTAGGGATGGGAGGCAAACTCGTCCATATGGAACATGCCGCGCAGTTCCTCACCGAGACCCGCATCCGCCGTGCTGGGCAGGACCGTGACGATCGAGCCGTTCGGGTAGCGAATCACGCGGAGTCCGTCGAGTTTGTAGCCGTCGCCGCGCGCGATATGGTGGATTCGCCCCGCCTGGCGCTCGGCCACGTCCTTGTTCTTGCTCACGATGGCCGAGTGCCGGTAGGGATGCCGTGACGCCAACCAGTGCGTGTAGGCCGCCGAGATCCAGCTGACCATGATCTGCCGGCGTTTCAAGACGATCAGGTTCTGCCCAGACGCCAGCGCTTCGGCATACTCACGGATATAGGGCCAGTCGGGGATGAGCCCGAGCTCGGTCTGGGCGGCGCGGTAGAGCCAATCGACGAAGGGCTCGACGGGGGGATAGAGCACGTCGAGGTCACGGCGAAGCGCGGCCTTTTCGTCCTCGGTCATCCGGGCGACGCGTTCGGCGAGGGCCGCGTCAGGCATGGACCGCCCTCGTGGCGTTCGCAACATGGGCGCGCCAGGCCTCCGTCACCAGATGCCGCGTCTCATAGGGATGTCGACTGGTCGAAGCCCCCGACGGGCCAGCCGTCGCGCCACACTCGCAATACCACGCATACCGAGGTGGCGACATAAGGTCATCGAGGAGGTAGTAGTAGCTGTGATTATCAGCCAAGCAGCTCCCTCAGTTCTCTCAATCTCTCAGGCGTGATGCTGACGCTCCGCGCGTCGATGTTGACCTGCGTACCGTCGCTGACCATTCCCAGGTACTTCGCAAGCTGGTTCAGCGCGCCGACCTTGTCGTGAAGCTTGAACCGCACGCTTCCACCTTCCTTCGTCACGGTCTCGCTCACGCTCTCCACGGCCGCAGCATCGTCGTCAGTCCACGTTTTCGAGTCGAGCAGCCTGACTCCGCCAGCGGACACGGTAGCGAAGCGCCGCATGTCCGCGAAGGCGATCCTGGCGTACTCACGAAGCACCCGCTCGACCGTAACCTGTGCCTCTGCGAGTACCGGCGCTGCCAATTCTGTCCGTCGCGCTGCCAGAACGGTCATTACGTCAGCATTCGTAAGCAGGCGCGCAGCCTCCTGCTTGGCTCCCGACACCGCATAGCCGGCGCGGATGGCTGCCTGGGTCCCGTTGAAGTCGATGAGGTATTCGCGGACGAACGCAGCTCGTTTGGGGGCGAGTTCGGTCATGCCCCCATCATACCCGCATCGGTCAAGGGGGTCGAGAAACCATTTTGCTGGCGCCGACAATATGGTATTCGGCATGGCGTACATACACCGCACCCTCGCTATCGAAAAGATATCAACATAACCCTTCTTACCATAATCATTCCCTAGCTTTCACCCATATCTCTGCGAGGTGAATCGAACACACCCCTCCCAGCGCCTCGACGCCGCACCGGAAGCAACAATTCCGGGAGAAGATTTCGCCTCGACGGCGAAAAGGAGCACCGCGACGCATGTTTTCAGCGTGGGTTACGGGTTCTAGGTGTTCCGGGCGAACGCAGCGCTGATTCCTACACAGGTGGTCAATTTCCAGTCCTGGCGGGATTGGGGCCACCAGCAATTCGTATGCGTAGCGATGGGCCAGCACCTGCTTTCCGTACACGGCCATAGCCCCGTAACGATCGCCTGGCCCCAACCACTCCCAACATCCCGGGCCGATCGTGATAGACGCCCAGAAACGCTCCTCCGGGTGAACCCGCTGCCACTTTACATTCATTATGTCCCCTCGCACATCTATTCTACGCCTCAGGGTGGCCCCATATGTAAAGATGTGGTTAAGATTTGCCGCAAGGGGAGATTGGGGTATTGCCTATCTCCGGGATGACGACTAGCTTACCTGTAGCGGCATCGGGGCAGAAGCGCCGGCCGCGACGGAG
>ERZ1292632.991-Hain-H43-01um-R2-991-length-29974-cov-27_pt1 | contig 29974 bp, 27 predicted proteins | sample MGYA00564407_ERZ1292632 | MGnify/ENA primary metagenome ERZ1292632 (study PRJEB36523, sample SAMEA6512637) | groundwater metagenome | collected 2019-01-08 | study: AquaDiva: Metagenomics assemblies of 32 groundwater samples | reverse complement strand
ATGATTACATTTCTTGATACGCCGGGCCATGAAGCTTTCAGTGCTATTCGATCGCGCGGGACTAAAGTGGCCGATATTGCGATTCTCGTTGTCGCCGCCGACGAAGGGGTTAAACCCCAAACCCAAGAAGCGATTCGAATTATCAAAGAAGAAAAAATTCCCGTGGTTGTCGCGATTAGTAAAATAGACAAAGCGGGCGCGAATGTCCAAAAAGTCAAGCAAGACTTGGCGGGCGAAGAAATTTTGGTTGAAGATTGGGGTGGAACCATACCGGTGGTGGAAATATCGGCCAAAGAAAATCGAGGCATCAGCGAATTGTTGGATATGGTCTTGCTCGTCGCCGAATTAGAGGATCTCAAAGACGATCGTTCCTTGCCGGCCACGGGCGTCATCATTGAATCAAATCTTGACCAGCATCGAGGCTATGTGGCAACCGCTTTGATTCGCAAAGGAATTTTGTCGGTTGGCGACTGGATTGTCGCCGGAACCGTGATTGGAAAAATAAAGTCGATGGAAGATTTTACGGGTAATCGACTGGATACAGCCGGACCAGCTCAACCTGTTTTAATTACCGGCTGGACCCATACGCCGGAGATTGGTCGAGAATTCACGACCACTCTGGACAAAGCCTCGGCCCAAAATTTAGTGGCTTCAAATGTTGATCTAAGTCCCCTCTTTTGTTTCCTCAAGACCAGTCACACCCAAATAGACCCGCTTAAAAAATATTTAAAGTTAGTCATAAAGACCGATGTTTCCAGTTCTTTGGAAGCGATCGAAATGGCCCTCAAGCAAATTAAATCCGAGGAAGTCGTGTATACCGTGTTGAGTTATGATATTGGAGCGGTGTCCGATTCTGACGTGCGAACGGCAATTGGCGGTGGTGGGGCGGTGATTGGTTTTCGTGTGTCGGTTGAAACTTCCGCTCGCAAATTGGCCGAAAAAGAACATGTTAGTCTCGCCACGTTTGATGTAATTTATGAATTAATTGAACATGTCCGCAAAGAAATGGCGAGCTTGTTGGAAGCCGAGGTGCGTCGAGAAGTGCTCGGTAAGGTCAAAATTCTTGCCACATTTAAAAAAGACGCTCGAGCGCAGATTATCGGCGGCCGAGTTTTGTCAGGCAAGTTGATGCGGGGTGCACTGTGTGATGTTCTTCGCGATGGCAAGAGCCTGATGATTGCGAAAGTCGGACAAGTTCAGCAAGCGAAACAAGATGTCCCGGAAGTGGCCGAAGGTGTTGAAGCTGGTATGCGAATTGATATTATTGATTCAAAAGTGGCCGTTGATATTCAGATTGGTGATATTTTGGAAGTCTATCAAGAGGAAAAAATCGCTCGGACGTTGTAGAAGTAAGGCCTGGTCGCCAAGTGGGAAGGCATTTCTCTGCAAAAGAAATATTCGGGAGTTCGATTCTCCCCCAGGCCTCCAAAAGCAATAAACTCGCAATAAAATGAAATTCTATATCTTAGGCGCTTCGGGTTTTATGGGTTCCCGATGTGTCGAGTATTTAAAATCCCAAAAACATACAGTTTTTAGTAAGAGAATTGACGTCACTGATTTGCCCGCGCTTAAAAAAGCATTTCAAACCACTCGTCCCGATGTGGTTATCAATTTTGCGGGAGTAAGAGCTTATCCCAATATTGATTGGTGCGAAGACCACAAAGAGGAGACAGTTAAAGTTAATGTCGCGGGAGCAATCAACGCGATGCTGGCGGCAATTGAAGTTAGGGCGTATCCGATTCAGATTTCAACGGGGTGCATTTATATTGGAGGAATTGCCAAAAAATTTACCGAAAAAGATGAGCCCAATTTTTTCGGCAGTTTCTATTCCAGAATGCGAATTGTGTTACAAGACGCGCTAAAAGAACTGCCTGTTTTGTTGGTTAGGATAAAGATGCCAATTTCCGCCTATTCTCATCCACGCAATTTCATTAATAAAATCGTTTCTTACAAAAAAGTGATATCGATCCCCAATTCCGTTACTCTGATAGAAGATCTCTTCCCCGCTTTATTAAAACTAGCAAAGCTAAAAACAACCGGTATCGTTAATATTACGAACGACGGCTATCTGGAGCACAAAGAAGTGCTGGCGGCCTACAAAAAGATAGTCGACCCGAACCATAAATATGAACCAATTTCCTTAAAACAACTGGAAAAAAATATTACCAAGGCTGGGAGAAGTAATTGTGTTCTCGATAATTCAAAAGCAAAATCTCTTGGTCTGTCCTTGCCCGCCTTAAATAAGACAAGGTTAGAAAAATTGATGAGAACATATAAGGAATCCCTAACACAGATAAAGCCGTGAGCGATATTGGAAGCTTGATTTCCACTCGCGCATCAGCTATCTGCCCCCGTCTTTTTTCCTTGAAAACCTTCTATTTTATTGCTAAAATTGATGCATGCCGATGTGGCGGAATTGGCTATACGCGCATCACTTAAGATGATGTGGCCGCAAGGTCATGTGGGTTCGACTCCCACCATCGGCACATACACATGGGTGCTCTTCCAACAAAGTCAGCTAATCACGGTTTCTTTAAAGAATGGTCTCGTGAAATGGGCTATGTTTTCGGTTATTTTATTGCCGATGGTTGTATATCCATAGGTAAGGGTAGAAAGAAAAATCCGTATACTTTTAGCATAACCTCGAAAGACGAGAAACACTTATTTAAAATTAGAGATATTCTTAAATCTACCCACAAGATTTCTCTTAAAAATGGAAAAAGAACTAACCAAGCTCATCAGATTCAAATTCGGAGTTCTGTTATGGCCAGAGATTTAATAGCACTCGGGGCATCAGAAAGAAAAACATATAATCTTAGTAAAATAGACGTTCCAAAAAAATATTTCTGGGATTTTGTGAGAGGATTTTTTGATGGAGACGGTTCCGTGTACATCTATAATGTTAATGGGGTTCCCCAAATAAAATCCAACTTTGTTTGTGCGAGCAAATCTTTTATAGAAAACTTAAATACTCGTATTTGCTTTTATTTAAAAATTCCAGCCAAAAGTGTTCATACTAGAAAGCCGAAAGACAATAAAGACATGATTCAATACTCGATTGATTATTATGTGAATGATAGTGAAAAGCTTGCTCTGTGTATGTATAAAAATAGCCCATCTATCCATATGGACAGAAAGAAAGCCGTCTTTGATAGGTGGTCTGAGATAAAAAAGAGTACAAGGAAATTTACAAAGCGAAACTATCCCTCAAAGGTTGGATGGCATTTAAATCAAGGGGTGGTTAGTTGAGTCCGGCCCCGGGCACACAACAAAAACAACCCTGCACCTTTTAATTAAAAGGTGCAGGGTTGTTTTTGTTATTACCGAATGCTATATCGTCAGTGAGGTCTTTGAAAAATGGCTAAGAAAAAATTCGATAAGCTCAAGGCTATTGAGCGGGTTGCTCGTGATGTTGCCCAGAGTATTTGGGGTGGCGCACAGACGGTGCCTAATTCAAGATACGGCGATTTGTGGGACCAAGATCGTTACGCATTCGCCGAGGTAAAGGGTGCTGGCGATTCACAGGGGGCAATCATTCGAAAGTCTCAACTCGATTTTCATCGCGAGAATCTGTCCGGTTATGAATGCGAGTATGTCTTTGTGTATTACAAAAACAAAGGATTACACAGAGGCAAACGCCGGTCTCTAACCTTTCTGGCTGGAACAACGGAGACTCGGCTCCAGAACTTTCTGGTTATGAAACTTCCTTGTGGATTTCTAAAAAAAGAGGGTCTTGCATTGTTTAATACTCTTTTATATAATTAGGTCATATGAAACCGGTCGGAAAAGTAACCCATTATTATGACAAGCTCGGAGTGGCTATTGTCGAACTAGCTGCTGGTCTTGCCGTGGGCGACAAAATAAAATTCGAGGGCCATGGCTCGGATTTTGAGCAAACAGTCAGCTCAATGCAGATGGACCACGAAGAGGTCCAGCAAGCCAAGAAGGGCGATATCATCGGCTTGCAAGCCACGGGCAAAGTCAGAGAAGGAGCGATTGTTCTCAAAGTTGAAGCTGAATAGGGGCTAACTTGTCGGGTCTTTATCTAAAATTAATTTAGGGTGTGTTAAACGCTTGTCTAAAAATCCTCCAGTCGGAGGATTTTTAGTGCCATTGTAATTAACCTTGAGACGAGGTATAACCTACACAGTTGTTTAACATAAAACCTTTCCGGTGGCCTGCGGGCTAGGCCGGAATCTGCCCTGCGGGGTAGCTGTAATCTCGACCGCGGTCGAGGAGGTGTGAAATGGGTACGAACGAAAAAGGCGGGAATAGTCAGTTGCTTGAAAGTGTGCTCAAAGCCAAGAACTGGCCGGCGCTGGCCGATTTGAAAAACGGCACGCCAAGTGGACGCAGGGCAATCGTGACCAATGTTTTCGAAGAGGCCTGCGTTCATCACGATGACGAGGTCGCGCTCCAGTGGTTCAATTGGTTGTTGTTGGCCATTACCGAAGAGGGCGAGCCCAATCTGGAGCCGGTGGAGACAACGGATTGGAAGGCTCAAGATGAGACCAAGGCCCGTTTGGTTTGTCGACAAGCCGAAGCGATCAAAGCGTTGTATCCGGAACTGCCTCGGTTTAGAGAGGAACCCGCTCGATATGCGGGTGAATCGGGAGCTATACTCTCGACTCTTCTCAAGACCAAAAAGGCCATGCTTGAAACTATTGCCGTTGGTTGGCGAGCGGCTCCAACCAACGAAGCCGGCGACGAGTTCTTCACGTTCATCTCCAAGACGGACTCGACCTTGCGTGATGGTGTGGGCGACAGGGAGCTCATCAACGAGACCATTCGAAGGGTTACGGGTTCAGACTTCCCGTTGACTCGGCTCATGTATACTCTGCGGAACCATCCGGGTGCTTATACGGACATTCTCGCTCATGCTTGGGTGAAGAATGCCTGGCGTTACGGGTCTCGCGGTTCCTCATCGAGTCTCATTTTGGCGGCAGTGGGTGATTTCTATGAGGCCTCACCGAAGGCGACCAAGCTTTTGGAACGTGTCGGCGCCAAAATCCTCACGGTGGATCGCCAGTTGCGCGGTTTAAACGATTCGTCGCCGAGTGTATTTGCTCCTACAAGGCTGGAGTTCGTGTATGACGACGACAATCTTGAGTTCGACAAGGTGCTAACTCGTTTCGAAGTCGTTGTTCATGATGAAAAGGACTTTCATCAACAGTTTGAATTGATTCGGGGCAGAATCCTTGAAGCGAAGAGGGATTGGTCTGTCCCAATCAAGATCAGGCTTCAGGGCAAGTTTACGTTTCGGTACAAACATCAAATCACCTGTCCTCGCACCGAAGATCTCTAGGGTAGGCCTACACGGAGGCCCCGCCATGGCGGGGCCTCGTTCTATTTTTCATCATTTTTTCTTATCGTGAAATTTCTTGTGAATTTCGCGGAGTTGGGTGTCGGTAACATGGGTGTAAATTTGAGTGGTTGTTACCGAAGAATGGCCGAGCATAGCTTGAACGGAACGAATATCGGCGCCGTTGCGAAGAAGGTCAGTAGCGTAGGAATTGTGAGAGATAAATCCATCAGTTATAAGATTATGAGTTTGATCAATACCAAAATCAAAAACCTGTTGCTCGGGGATTTTAATTCGAGTCACCTTCTTTACCTTAAGCCAAATAATATTTGTGTTTAAAGCTATCTTTTCTAAAGTTTCAGCGGTTTTGGAAAAGTATGCCCCTTCTCTAAATTGTTTTAAACAACCGAGTATTTTTAATAGCAAATTTCTGCTCAATGCCAACTTAACGTGGCGTTTTAAATGTTTCATACCGCATTTTTTTTGTAGATACTCGTGAAAACCGCTTCTTTTGGGTAAAGATTCTAAAAGTTGGCCAATCAGAGCTTGGGCTGGAATTTTATCGTATGCAATCTTCTTGGCCTTTTTTAAAAGGAGGATATTTCTTTTGAGTGTTGGAATCAGTTTTTTAAATCTTTTCTGGCTATCTCTTTCAAGCACATGGAGCGTGTATATTGTGTGATCTATTATTTTGCCTTGTGGCAGTCTGACTTTTCTATTTCGTCTTAAAACGTGACTATCAACCCCTAGCCTTAAAAGTAACATTTGCACATCTTTAAGTAGTTCTTTACTGGAAGAAAACATTTTTATCGTGCCACTATTTCCTTCGGCATCATAAAGACCGGCGATAAAATAACGAATTTCATGGTCAGTCGCTTGAAATATTTGCCTAGGTACCCTTTTGTATTTAGCTACGCCAACTGAAATGTAAGACCTAATAAATCTAACAAAATCCATTGAATAAAATCTTAAAACGAAAGAGTTTAGAGAATTATTGTAGCTACGCACAAAAGGCTCCTTCCCGCTATATTTTACAAATAGCCTCTGATAATATTTGAGAAAATTAATATCTTTGTCATATATATGTATTCCGTGATTTCTTTCACTAATGATTCCGTCACCAAGTATATAGCCAAAGATTCTCCAGACGTAAGCGGGAAGAATTTTTTTACCTTGTTGCTTTACACAAGATATTCCTGCTAAATGCGTTCCTGTGCGGATATTCCTTGCCTCTATTTCGGTAACGCCTTTTGATGAAATTGTAAATAATCTGTGAGCTGGCGTACAGGTTAACTCATGGCCGTCAGCTTGTATTTGAATTAAATCTGTTGCCGGGTGGCTAAATTTCTGTTGGACTTCAGAATTTAAAATAGTCAAATTTTCAAAGTCCATACTCTTAACTAGAGTATCTCGATTTTGAAAGAGGGTTAGGGCAGAGCATATTTCTTGATCCAAAAATACCCTGGTCTCCTTATGTAGACAGTGGCGCAAGGTATGAGGTGAAACGTGCTTACCCATAATACCAGCTTTGATGGCATATTTTTGGACGATACGCTGGATTGATCGGGGCGTGAGACGAAGATTATCATCCCCGCCGAATTTACCTGATTTCGGAATACGGATAAACAAGGCCTCATCAACGTCAGTTCGCTTGGCGAGATACTGGGCGATGTAGTCTTTGGCATCATCGGATAAAAATACCAACCTAATTTTTCGGCCTTTACCTAACACGGATAACTCCCCTCTTTTCACGTCAATTTTGTTACGATCCATCGAACAAAGCTCCGAGACCCGCATGCCGGTCGAGAATAACATTCGTAACATCGCGCGGTCACGCAGAGCGTTAAGGTTTTCACCTTCCGGCGCCTTGAGCAATCGATCCAATTCATTGTGTTCTAGAAATGTAACGTGGCGGTCTTCGCCCCGACCTAGTTCAATTTTTTCCGCCGAGACGCTTTGAACTCCCCTCTTGGCCAAATATTTCAAAAAATTTCGCAAGGCGATGACATGGTAATTCTGGGTCACTTTCATCAACGGATTTCCTTTTTTGTCCGCGAGACGATTTAAATGCAAACGATATTGGCGAACACGTTCGTCGTCCAGATCTTCCGCTTTGGCCACTTTGGCGAATTGCAAAAAACGGTCTAAATATCGGCCGTAATTTTCCAAAGTCTTGGGCGACCGATTTTTCTCGATTTCCAAATGTTCGAGATACTGTATTTTAAGAGTTCGCAGATCGGCCATGGGGATAGTAATTAGAATTTAGGACTTAGCCAGTAGTTACAGAAAACAATTCAAACCCAGTATATCTCTTTATGTCGCAAAATATAAGTCCTTGTAACTCGTTTTTTCTTGTGATATAATGTGTCTAGTTTGGTTTTAATACTAATCGCTAGTTTCTAAGTTCTGACTACTATTATTCTCATGGCTCTAACTACTCAACAAAAATCAAAAGTCTTGGAACCTGTCCGTCTTCACGACAAGGATACCGGTTCGGCGGAAGCCCAAGTGGCTTTGTTTACCAAAGAAATTGAGTCGTTGGCCAAGCATTTGAAGAAGCACACCAAAGACAACAGCTCTCGTCTTGGCCTTTTGAAAATGGTCGCCAAGCGCAAACGGCTTATGGATTTTTTGAAGCGCGACAATCCCAAGCGGCATTCAGCCCTCGCTAAAAAGCTCGGTTTTTAAAACAGTTTCTTAGCTGATTAGCTTATTAGAAAAACCTAAGAAGCTAGCAAGCTAGTAAGCTGGTAAGCTATTTTGCATAAAATCACAGTTCCCCAGCGGAAAAATCATCGGGTCGGTATCTTTGTGGACGTTTCCAACATGTATCACTCGGCCAAGAATCTTTACAAAGCCCGAGTTAATTTCGGCGAGCTTCTAAAACTTACCACTGCTAATCGCGAACTGGTGCGCGCCATTGCTTATGTCGTCAAATCCGACACCGAAGAAGAAAAAGCTTTTTTCAGCGCCCTGGAAAAAGCCGGTTACGAATTAAAATCTAAAGACCTCCAAATTTTCCCCGGCGGCATGAAGAAGGGTGATTGGGACGTGGCCATCGCCATTGACGCCATTACTATTTCCAAGCTCGTTGATGTCGTGGTCATTGTCTCTGGCGACGGTGACTATGAACCCCTCGTTGATTATTTGAAATTCAACGGCACCATCGTGGAAGTGGCCGGTTTTCATCGTTCCACTTCGGCCCGTCTCATCGAATCCGCCAACAACTATCTCGATTTAGAAGAAGTGAAAGACAAAGTGTTGCTGAAATAAGTTTCACCGAATCATTTACAAAATACCACTTTGGTGGTATTTTGTGTTCTGTTCTATAGAGAAAGGAGTTCCTTGTGTCAATGGTACAGGTGAATGATATTTGCCTCAAGGATGCTACGGGCATGTGGAGGGTCGTTGTGTGGGGAAGTCTGGTAACCCTTTCGCCATCCATGAGCCCATCGCGGGCTCATTGTTTTTATGGGATACTTGTGGTATGTTCAAGGCAGTTAATTAATAACCCTCAAGGAAGCGCAAAGCAAAACAAACGGGGCTCAATTTTGGCCATAGTTCTCGGTCTCCTCGATTACATTCGAGGCAAGCGAGGTCTGCGGCCAGTATTGCTTTCTATCCTCTTGTTGGTTGGCTTCACGTATGGAAGTAAAAAAATATAGCACCGAGTTTGCGGGCAAACCGTTGACGGTGGAGGTTGGGCGTTTTGGCGGTCAGGCCAATGGCACGGTCAGTATTCAATACGGCGAAACAACCGTCATGGTTAACGCGACTATGTCGGCTCACGTGAAAGAGGTGGATTATATGCCCCTCCAAGTTGAGTACGAAGAAAAATATTACGCCGCCGGTAAAATCAAAGGTTCCAAATGGATTAAGCGTGAAGGTCGTCCTACCGAAGACGCTATTTTGACGGGTCGTTTGATTGATCGCGCCATTCGTCCTCGCTTCAATCACAACATTCGCAACGAGATTCAAGTTATCGCGACTGTACTATCGTTTGATGGCATTAATGATCCCGATATTCCGGCCTTGTTCGGCGCGTCTCTAGCACTGATGATTTCCGATATTCCTTGGGCCGGTCCCGTGGCCGGTATTCGGATTGGCCGAGTAGATGGTAAATTGATTCTCAACCCAACCTATCAAGAACGCGCCACCAGTGATTTTGATATTGTCGTCGCCGGTACGGCCGGAAAAATCAACATGATTGAGGCTGGGGCCAAGATTATACCTGAAAAAGACATTGCCGGCGCTATCTCCGTGGGCTTTGAAGCGTTCAAGGGTTTAATTGACCTTCAAAATAAAATCGCTGGTGAAATCGGCAAAAAGAAAAAAGAATTGTCGGTTTTTACTAACGACGAAGAACTTGTTTCCGTCGTCCGAAGTTTCTCGGAAGCCAAGCTTCAGGCCGCGCTTTATGCCCCGGGCAAGGATAAATCCGAATTCTATGAAGGTCTTGGTCAGATTAAAGAAGAATTGATGACCGAAATTAAATTCAAATATAAAGAGGCTGAAAATCTGTCCAAGAAACTTGACGAAGCCGGAACCATCTACGAAGAAGAAATCGATCGGATCGTTCACAAAAACATCATCGAAGAAGAAAAGCGTCCCGACGGTCGAAAAATGGATGAACTTCGCGCGCTCTCGGCCGATACCTCGATTCTTCCCCGCACCCACGGGTCGGGGTTGTTTAATCGGGGCGCGACGCAGGCCTTATCCATTCTTACTCTCGGCGCGCCGGGCATGGAGCAATGGTTGGAGTCGATGGAGATTGATTTAACCAAGAAAAGGTTCTTCCATCACTATGGTTTTCCGCCCTATAGTGTCGGTGAAGTTGGCCGTCTCGGGGCAACGGGCCGACGCGAGATCGGTCATGGCTATCTGGCCGAACGTTCGCTTGAACCGATTATCCCTGACCGAGCCGATTTTCCGTACACGATTCGATTAGTTTCGGAAATTCTATCTTCCAATGGTTCATCTTCCATGGCTTCGGTTTGTGGTTCTACTCTGGCCTTAATGGATGGCGGTGTCCCGATTAAAGCGCCGGCGGCCGGTATCGCAATGGGTCTGATGATAGATCGACAACCGACGACCAACAACCTACAACCTAGATACAAAATCTTGACCGATATTCAAGGTCCGGAAGATCATCATGGCGATATGGATTTGAAAGTGGCCGGTACGGCCACGGGTGTAACGGGAATACAGATGGATGTGAAAATTGAAGGTATCACCCCCCAAATTGTCGAAGAAACTCTGATTCAAGCCCTCAAGGCTCGCTTGGAAATATTAAAAGTCCTCACGACGGCCATTAGCACCCATCGGGCCGACCTTTCCCCTCACGCTCCTCGAATTCAAACTATAAAAATAAATCCGGCCAAAATCGGCGCCTTAATTGGTCCGGGCGGGAAAAATATCAACGCCATTATTGAACAGACCGGCGCTGAAATTGATATTGAAGACGACGGTTCCGTGTTTGTGACTTCCGTGACGGCGGAAGGTATGGCCAAAGCCATCAAGCTTATCAATGAGATTACTTATGAACCAAATCCGGGCGATGAATTCGATGGCACGGTTGTAAAGATTCTAGATTTTGGCGCTTTCGTCGAAATTATGCCCGGCCGAGATGGGTTGGTTCATGTTTCCGAAATGAGCAATGAACACGTTAATCATCCAAGTGATAAAGTAAAACTAAGCCAAAAAGTTCATGTTTGGGTTAAAGCTATCGACGACCAAGGACGACTTAATCTGACCATGAAAGAAAGAAAAAACTAAATTGTGTATAAAATAATTTGCGCTTGTGATAGAATTAGGGTAATAAATTAATTCTCAATACTATGGACGACCAAAGTCCAAATTCGTCAGTTTCTCAATCAAACATCGATGATTTAGTTAAAGAGCTTAGTCGTCCCCAAGGTTCTCCTCCCCCGTCAGCTAATGGGCCTGCTTCTTCTCCATCTATAAATCCAGTGCCAAAACCAGCACCGCAACCGGCGCCGATGTCTCCTGTTTCGAATCTATCTCCCCGCCCAGCAGTTCCATCACCCGCGGTTTCAAATCCAATCCCACCACCACAAAAACCAAGTCCCACTCCAGTTGCGCCCACATCTTCGGCGACTCCATTAGCCCCCAAAGAATATCAGTCTTCCATTCGAACAATGAATGACGATTTGGCCAAGCTCAAGGCCGGACAACAGCCTCAAGGCGTTAATGTTCCTAGGAAAATTGACAACACTCCTGTTCTGGCCAAGCCCGCTGTTCCCGCTACTCCCCCGCCGATACCCTCAAAACCAATGCCAACCGCGAGTATGCCTTCAGCTACAAAATCAACTCCCTTGTCGTTTACACCAAGTCAGACGGAAAAAATCCCAACACCCGCACCAATTCCTCGACCAGTAATGCCATCTATGCCTTCGGCGACTCCTGTACCGGCAACTAAACTTGACCAAAAAAATCAGTTCTATGTTCCGCCCACAGACACTAAATCGGCTGGTTCAAATCAAAGACCAAAGAGTCTTGTTTTTGTCGGTAGCGCTATAGTGGTGGTACTTCTCGCCGGTTTCTACTGGTATTTTATGATTCGTCCTGATCAAATTGCTATAGAATCTCCGATTCCCACTTTTACGCCTCGTCCGACTGCCACTCCAAATCCAGACATATTATCTACAATATTTACGAATCGAGGTGGAGCGATTGCCCTTCCGTTATCCGGAGACCCAACTACTGCGTTCAGTGGCGGTATCAACGCTCAATCTGGCATAACCCCAGGAATTTTAACCGTGATTGATATCGTGAGCGGGGCTTCTTCTAGCGCTCAAGCTCTGACAGTTACGGGTCTTCTCAATCGTTTTGTGGCATCGTATCCGGCGACACTTCCAGCAGTATTGGGTCAGAATTATAAATTTTTGCTGTATGGCCAAAAAGAATCTTTTGATAGCAAGGGTCGGCCGGCCACTAATATTATTCCTGGTTATCGGTTAGTAATAATTAGCGAAATAGCCAGTTCTTCCGTCAGTATTCTTCAAGGTTGGGAATCAACTATGAGTGCTAATTTATCCAATATCATGGCGATCACGCCAACCAAAAATACCGGTCCATTTGTGGCCACTAGTTACAAAGGCACACCCGTTCGCTTCAAAAATTTTCCTTATCCAGATCATTCCATCGACTATACTTTCGTGCAATACAATGGCAAAACCTATTTAGTCGTAGCTGGTTCTCGTGAAGCTATGTTTGTTACTATTGACGTTTTCTCAATTCCGGGAAAGTAAGGTCTAAGTGGAAAACTGGGGTGTTTATAACCTGTCACTAAGTGACATTCTGGTGACATGGTGACATTTGCCGTGTCACCACTGATGTCACCATGTCACCATTAGAAAAGTGTTTATTAGAGCCGTTTATTTAGTAGTGGTGACATCAGTGGTGACATGGTGACATTGGTGACACGGATGGTGACACTTATCAACATTGACACCAATGTCACCATGGCATTATACTGAATGAGTAAGAGCAAGTTGCAGTACCGTTCTTTGAAAGTAGCTGGAGGTTTGATAACAACTATGGACCGCCGGCAAAATTAGTTTCGAAGGCGCAGTGTCACACTCGCAATTTTCTATTTGAAAGCGACTATCTGCGCCTTCTTTTGTTTCTTGTTTTACATTCTTTACTTATTTAGATACTATAAGTCCATGACTTCGCAAGACCTACAAAAATTAACCCAACTATTACTTGAAGAAGAATCCTTGGTTCGTAAAGAACTGGATGATGTAGCGGTTAAAGATCCAGCTTCAGGCGGATTTCAACCTAAGCCGGCTGACTATGAAGGAGATGTCCGCGAAGATGATATTGCTCGTGAAGCCACAGTGACAGAAAACAACACGGCCATTGAACAAGAACTCAAACACCACCTTGGAGCTATTCTAAAAGCTCAAGAGAAGCTCAAAACGGGCCATTACGGCGTTTGTGAGAAGTGCGGTGTAGATATTCCTCTTGAACGTCTGATGGAAGTGCCCATGACCCCGTTTTGCATTAACTGTGCCAAGTAATTTTTATTTAACTCTTTATCCTTGTGTCTGTTCGCCTATTCTCGGCTTCAATTAGTGGTATCGACGCGCAACTGATTGAAGTTGAAGTTGATTCTACGCCCGGTTTACACGCTTTTAATATTGTCGGCTTGCCAGATAAGGCTGTTCAAGAATCTAAAGAAAGAATCGCTTCGGCCATTCGAACCAACGCCCTTATTCCTCCTAGCGCGAAACACAAGAGAATTATTATAAATCTCGCGCCAGCGGATATTCGCAAAGAAGGTCCCGCTTATGACCTACCTATTGCGGTTGGGTATCTCTTAGAAACCGAACAAGTAAAATTTGATACGTCAGATAAGATATTCTTGGGTGAATTATCTTTGAACGGAGCCATCAAGCCAGTTAATGGTGTTCTCTCGGCTTCGATATTGGCCCAAAGTCTAGGTTTTAAAGAAATTATTGTGCCTGTTGCCAATGCCGGCGAAGCTTCAATTATTGAGGGATTAAAGGTATTTGGTGTGGGTACTATCACCGAGCTGATTGATCACTTAAGTGGCATGAAACCTTTAAAACCAGCGAAGTATCAAGCTCCTGATACCATTACTTCTGAAGATGATGGCGAGGCATTTCGTTTAATTAAGGGTCAGGAAACAGCTAAACGGGCTCTGATAGTGGCGGCCGCCGGTGGGCATAATATCCTCATGTCCGGTCCACCAGGTTCAGGAAAAACCCTTTTAGCTAAGGCTTTAGTTGATCTAATGCCTAACCTTTCATTTCCCGAAGCGATTGAAGTCACTCGAATTTATAGCTCGATGGGCCTTGTAAATGGTTCGTCTCTCATGTCCGGCCGGCCATTTCGTAGCCCTCATCACACAAGTTCTGCTCCGGCCATGGTTGGTGGTGGGGCCAATCCTAAACCTGGAGAAATTAGCCTGGCCCATCGTGGAATTTTGTTTCTTGATGAATTACCCGAATTTCCTCGGCACGTCCTAGAAAGTTTACGGGAACCGCTTGAAGAAGGCGTGATTACCGTCTCTCGAGCCGCTGGTTCAGTCCGCTTGCCCGCCAAATTTACGCTTATTGGGGCCATGAATCCTTGTCCATGTGGTAATTATGGTGAACCAAAGGCTAGTTGTGTTTGCTCGCCGATAAATGTTATTCGTTATCGTAAAAAAATATCCGGTCCCCTCTTAGACCGTATCGATATTCAAATTAATGTTCCGAGAGAAACAGCCACAACCACTCAAGAGCCAATTCCGATTAAAAAATTTAATGAAATTAAAGAAACAATCGCTAAAGCTCGAACTGTTCAGCTGATGAGGTTCTCCGCCAAGGGCGGAAATTCAAAAATATTCACTAATGCCGAGATTTCTTATCGAAATATCGATAAGTGGTGTCTTTTAGAGCCAGAGGCGGAAAAAGTTCTTCAAAATGCAGTGGCGTCAAAATCCCTTTCTCTTCGGGCTTATCACAAAATTAAAAAACTTAGCCGAACAATTGCTGATTTGGAACAGTCAGAACTGGTTAAACCCAATCATGTTGCCGAAGCAATCAGTTTAAAAATCAACGAAAAGTTGCTCGGAGAAGGTAACTAAAGCACAGAACCTGCTTTGAAGTTTGATAGTGGGTGTTTAGCACCATGAATTTCCCAATGAAGATGACAACCCGTGGAACGACCTGTACTGCCCATCAGAGCTATTAACTGGCCCTTAACCACTGCTTGTCCGGCGGTAATTAGCAGTTTACTGGCATGGCCAAAAAGTGTTTCTGTGCCGTTAGAATGAGATATTTTAATCAATTTGCCAAATCCCCCATTATACCCCGTATCATCAACTGTTGTGGCAACACCATCAGCATCGGCAAAAATATTGGTATTACAAGCCGCAGCTATATCGACACCATTTCTTCCGTGGAGTCCTTGACTGATCCGACCACGGGTTGGAAGCATAAAATAATCGCCTAAGTCGGGCAAATGGGCGAATATTGCGGCGGCTGTCGTTTGGTTTTTGGCTATATATTGAGTCATTATCTTACCTCCCGGCACTATTATCTCATCGTCAATATTTAAATTATCTGCTTCAGAAAGACGATTAAAAGATTTGACTTTTTCTGAATCAACTCCATATTTTTTGGCAATTGAGCTCACCGTATCACCTTTTTTGACTTTATGAATAACCCCCGAAACCGGAGGAATTCTTATAATCTGGTCAGGTTTTATGCTGTCAGCATTTTTTAAATTGTTTGCCCAAATAAGGTCGTTAACGCTTACTCCGTAGTCGGAGGCAATAAACGACAGCGCATCGCCCGGTTGGATGGTGTACTCAATAACCTTATTGGGTTTGATATCGTTGAGATAATCCGTCGAGACCGAATTAATAGCTTGAACAGAACTATCTTGAATAGCGTATGTTTCTAGCGAAACATCTTCTCCGGTTCCTCCTTGGCCCTCGTAAATAGTCGAAAGGGCAACTGTTGGGGAAATCGCCGAAGCGCCACCACCCATCAAGCTTTTAATGTCCGTCAATTGGAGATTTGTTTCGATCGGAATAATAGAGGCCGACGTTTCTTCGATGTAATGTCGCACAATATTACCGACAATTCCTGACTGGCCCGTACTCGGTCCCTTTACGGCAATAAGCGTTAAAACAATTATCAAAATAGACCCAATTTGAGATTTCTCGGATTTAAAAAGGTTTCTAAAATGATATGAAAAAGCCCGGAGGGGGGTTTGTACGTAGTAGTTTAAGTTTTTGAGGGTAGTTCTAATGGGATATGGGCTAATATAGACCTAGGAACAGAAAAATTCTCTTGCGAGAACGTACGCCGAAGGTACCATAAATAGCTACCGACAGCAACCCCACCTATCCACATGGCCAGACAGAAGAGTAAATTGGTGTTGATGGAAAAAAGTGGTAGATTTTAGATATGATCAGGTAGTGAAAATCCGACAGGATTGTATCGACCGCCGGATATAATTATTATTTCGTCTATTATCCTTAATCGTAATCGTTTCAACATTCATTGTTTTCAGATACAATCTGAGGCGGATGTCGGATTTCTACTACCTGAATGATCGAACACGGAACAAGTGAATTAGGATTTTTTGCCGAGCATTATGCGGCTGAATATTTAAAATCTAAAAAATATACCATTCTTGGACATAACTATCGCAAACCTTGGGGCGAGATTGATGTCATTGTTGAGAAAGAGGGGATTGTTATTTTTGTGGAAGTCAAAGCCAGTAAAAAGGACATCCCCGGCTTTGAGCCCGAACTTCGAGTCAACGCCGACAAGCGTCATCGTATGGCCAGAATCGCGCGCACCTATCTGTCGGACAATCATTATCCTGATAATCAGCCTTGGCAGATGGATGTAGTCGCGGTTGCTTTCGATAAAGAGAGGGGCGTGGCAAAAATCAGACACTACAAAAACATAGACTAGGGGACTCAAAAAATGGCGTCTTTGCTGGCTTTTTGTGGTCTTTACAGAATTATTATAAGGTGATATAATATAGATATTCAATCGAGAGGCAAGCAACTTTCCAATTCACTGTTTGATTTCAACCCGCGCAATCCGCGCGAGGCAATGGAGGACACCATGGCAGTTCGTCGATTGAGTCTGTTCGGGTTAGTCGTTCTGGCCATCGTGGCCTCCGCGTGTGCCGCTCATCAGCCGCGTGCGCATGTCGCGCCTCTCGAGCCGATGGGCGGTCCGCAGTTCAACTACTCACCACCTCTGGCCGTGCCTCCATCCTGTTGGGATCCCCGAGTGGGGACGAACCAGGATGGGGTGCAGTACCGCGAGTGGTTTGACAACTCGGGGAGCAATATCCCGACATTGTTCAAGATCACGGACCAGGCCAGTGGAGAACTCGTTTGCTTCGGGCTTGTCCGGCCCGGGAGCCGTCAGTTCGGCCCAGCGATCTGGGCCCACAAGAGTGCTACGACCGAGTGGGTCGTGACGGGGACCTCATACATCACCGTCGTCAACTCGGACAGGACCGAGGGCGTGGTCGATGATCGACCCGTCCGACTGGAATACGTGCGGGCATACGGGTGGTACACCCGTTGCCCCTGCTAGTTAACACAAGGAGAAGGACAATGCCAGGAATGCCAGCGAGACGACCCGCACCCGTGGTGCCCGTACCCCCCGTCCCTCCGCCACCCGCGGCGCCTCCGGCTCGTCCGGCCGCACCAGCTCCGCCACCGGCGGTTCTTGCCACTGCCACTACCGCTGCTGTCGTGACACCACTCACAACTGGCTCCACGCGGCGGGCCAGAACAAGAACCACGACCGCAACGACCACAACGACACCGCGAACACATCGCGTGGCCACAACCCTGCTAGCTACCCATCATTATGGTCTGGGAACGTGGCTGACAGCGATGATGATCGTCATCCTTCTCGTCTCTGTTGCCGGTCTCGGGGCCCTGTTGTATCTCGTCCCGCGGATGATTGATAGCGGGACAACCACGGTCAGCGCGACGGCCACAAGTGCGCCAGTTGTCGCTCCAGCACCCGCACTGCCCGTCCATGCGGCATCGCCCACGCCGCAGTTCGCGGATGTTGAGCCGGCTCCAGCCGGCCTCGGGCGAGAAGGATGCAAAGAGTGGTACAACAGGCAGGGGTTCTCGTCCCGAGAGTTCTGGGACGAGGACAGTCAGACCTGCAAGTGACCACCAGCGTCGGACCGCGGCACGTTTGCCGCGGTCCGCAACCCCGTTTCTAACGTTACTAGCCTAAAAAGACGGTCCCGTTGGAGACGGGGCTTTTTCATCCAAAAACTCGCCCCCACACCCATGCATGGGTGTGGGGGTAAAATTGAAACATCCCCATAAAAAAGTTATTATACGAGCCATGATGTACGTTTCTCACAGCCCCGAAGAAACTCAAAGATTTGCTAAGGAGCAGGCGTTGGAATTAATTCACATTGGCAACGGCCAACCCATCGTTATTGCTTTGGAAGGGGAATTGGGCGCGGGTAAGACGACCTTCGCCCAAGCTTTCGCCGAAGCTCTTGGCGTCCAAGAACATTTAAAAAGCCCGACATTTGTTTTAATGAAGCATTATAGAATTAAACCAACAACCGACAACCAACAACCGACAACTTTATATCATCTAGATTGTTATAGATTGAAAGATTATAAAGATTTGGAACCGTTAGGGGTTGAAAATATTTTAAACAATCCTGAGAACATTGTTTTAATCGAATGGGCCGAGCGGGTGGCCGATATTCTTCCAAAAAACCATTGGGTAGTGCACATAGATCATATAGCAGAACAAGAACGAAACATTACAGTGAATCTAAAATCTAAAAAATAAAAACTAAAATATTATCGAATGAATGAAGGTAGAATAAAATTTGAGCAAAGAGTATCTAAATATTCCCTAGACGTGGTCAAATTTTATAGTGGGTTAGACAAAAATCCTCAAGTTCAAGTCTTGGGCAAACAGCTTTTAAGGAGTGGCACTTCTGTTGGGGCTAATATTTTTGAAGCTCGGGCGGCCAGTTCAAAAAGGGACTTTATAAACTTTTATCATCATGCCCTGAAATCAGCCAATGAGTCATGTTTTTGGCTGAAATTAATTACAGAGTCGGGGCTTGTTAAAAATAGGCTACTCGATATCCTTAGTCAAGAAAGCCAAGAACTTGCTAATATTTTGGGTGCAAGCATACGGACAATGAAAGCAAAAAGTCAGAAAATATTTTAGTTTTTAGATTTTATTTTTAATATGCGAAAACTGGTTCTAATTGATTCCAACGCGCTGGTCCATCGGGCGTTTCATGCTTTGCCCCCGACGCTGAACAGCGCCACAGGTGTTCCGACGAATGCCATCTTTGGTTTTATGGCGGTCATGATTCGGATGATTAAAGACTTAAAGCCCGACTATATCGCGGCGACATTTGATTTGCCGGGAGCGACATTTCGGCACGAGGAGTTCGCGGAGTACAAGAGCCATCGAATCAAAGCGCCGGACGAACTCTATCTTCAGATTCCGTACATTAAAGAAATTTTAACCAAGTTTGGAATTCCAATTTTTGAAAAAGCGGGTTTTGAGGCCGATGACTTGATCGGGGCTTTGGCGGAAGAAGCCAAAGTCATTGATGACCTGCAGGTTGTTATTATGACGGGTGATTTGGACACGCTTCAACTGGTAGAAAGGGACAAGGTTGTCGTCTTTACGCTTCGTAAGGGAGTAACCGATACGGTCACTTACGATCAAAAAGAGGTGATGGCTCGCTACGGTTTAAAACCTTCCCAACTTATTGATTTTAAGGGATTAAAAGGCGACCCATCGGATAATATTCCCGGGGTGCCGGGGATCGGGGACAAGACCGCGGCAATGCTTATTCAGAAATTTGGTTCATTAGAGAAATTATATGAAAGCATTGCCGAAACTAAAAAATCAAATCTAAAATCTAAAAAATTAAAAGGCGCCGAGCTGTCAGAGAAACTGATTCAAAAACTTATCGATAATAAAGACCAGGCATTTTTCTCGAAACACTTATCGACCATTATTCGCGACGTTGACGTTGATTTTGATTTAGAGAAAGCCGACTGGCGAGAACATTTAGATAAACCGGCGCTAGAAAAACTGCTCAAGGACTTAGCCCTTTATAATATCGTGAAACGTCTAGGTGAGCTTGATGGCAACCAGCCTGAGCCAGTAAGTTTGTTTGATGTTTCGGCAGTACCAAAAGTTTCGGTGGATGGCATCAAAACGACATTATTGAATTCATCTTCTGAAGTAGCAAGTTGTATAGAGGTGAAACCTCTATACATAGATATTAATCAAGGTATGGTTCTGTTTGGATTTGATACGAAACAAACATATGGATTTTATGAAACATTGCTTAAAGAAGCCACTCTTTTGGCGCGGTTTGGCCAGATTCTCGCTGATCCATCGGTTAGCAAAATTGGTCACGATGTTAAGGCTATTTCATGCTGGGCGTTAGAAAAAGGAATTAAACCGACCGAATTTACGTTTGATACCAAACTGGCGGCCTATCTATTAAATTTGGAAGTTAAGGATTATCTACTGGAACGGTTATTCTTTTTAGAATTTGGGCGAGATATGGATTCCGAACCGCTAAAACGACCCGCATATGTAGCAATGCTGAGAGAACGATACGAACCAAAACTAAACGAATTTAAATTAACAAAAGTTCAGGACGAAATTGAGTTGCCCTTGAGTCCGGTTTTAGCGCGAATGGAACGGATGGGGATTAAAGTCGATACAAAAATACTTGGCAAGTTGAGTATTATAATTTCCAAAGAAATAGAAGATCTTGAAAAACAGATTGCCGAATTAGCGGGCGGGGAGTTCAATATTAATTCCCCTAAACAGCTATCCGTAGTGTTATTTGAAAAACTAGAACTCAAGAGCAAAGTCCGCAAGACCGGCAAGGGCGCGCTTTCCACGGCTCATAGCGAGTTGGAAAAATTGGCTCACGAACATCCGATTATCGAACTTATTTTAAAATACCGAGAGCTCCAGAAATTAAAAACAACCTACATCGAACCCTTTCCGGCGTTGCTTGATTCGGTGGGCCGAGTTCATACGACCTACAATCAGACCGGCACAACAACGGGCCGACTATCCAGCCAAGACCCGAATTTGCAGAATATCCCGATTCGCACCGAACTTGGCCAAGAATTTCGCAAAGCTTTTATCGCGGAAAAAGATTTTGTTTTATTGTCGTGCGACTATTCCCAAATTGATTTGCGGGTTGCCGCCCATCTTTCGGGCGATATGGCCATGTCCGATGCGTTCAAAAAAGGGGAGGATATTCACACTCGGACCGCGGCAGCCGTCTTTCATATTTCTCCGGACAAAGTGATTCCAAGTATGCGTCGTCAGGCTAAGACTTTAAATTTCGGCGTGCTCTATGGCATGGGTCTTTTGGGATTTCAGCGCGCCGCTGGTGTTAGTCGGGCAGAAGCCAAAGTTTTCATTGATAACTACATGAAAGAATTTTCTGGTCTGGCCGAGTATCTAGAAAAAGTGAAACAACAAGCTCGGAAGGATGGCTATGTCTCAACGCTTTTTGGCCGGCGCCGGCCGATTCCAGATATTCTCTCAACTATGCCCATGCTTCGGGCCGGGGCCGAGCGCATGGCTATCAATATGCCGATTCAGGGGACATCGGCCGATTTAATTAAAATAGCGATGATTAACATTCAAAAACATTTGGACGAAAATTATGGTGACGGCCCTTCGACGGATTCGACCTCTTCGATAAACTCAGGGCAAGCAAGCTCACCGCAAGCAGGTTCAGGGCAAGCTGTTCGGATGTTGCTTCAGGTTCACGATGAATTACTTTTTGAGGTAAAACGTGATATGGTCGAGCAAGTTTCGAAAGAAATTAAAAAGATTATGGAATCAGCTCACCACTTCAATGTTCCCATTGTTGCTGACATCAAATCTGGCGACAATTGGGCAGAAATGAGCAGTATTTAAAAAATAAAAACTAAAATCTAAAAAATTATGAAAATATTTTAGTTTTTAGATTTTATTTTTAATATATTTATCTTGCCGGAACTTCCTGAAGTGGAAACAATTGCGAGGGAATTACGAAAGGATCTGATTGGTCTGCGGTTTAAAGATGCTTGGACGGACCCCGCAAAACCGGTTAACACCGGTCGCGGGGCAAGTTGGGCCAAAATTCAAAAAGAAATTAAAAATAAAAAAATATTAAGCATTAAGCGGAGAGCCAAATACATTGTCATCGATATTGAGGGTAAGAAAACTATTTTTATTCATCAAAAAATGTCGGGCCATTTGTTGTATGGGAAGTGGGTCCCGTTACAGGTAAGACGCCCTAATGGGCGTCTGCCGGCCATGCCTAAGGGGCAGGCCGGACCTGTAACGGGATGGGCCAGTGCTATACCGGGTCCTCTTAGAGATGATCGCCAGAACCAATACATTCGCGTGGTAATGGGTTTGAGTAATGGTTATCAATTAGCGTTGTCTGACTTGCGTCGTTTTGGCAAAATTATTTTGGTGAATGACGATAAGATTAATGATTTAAAAGAGATTCGCGAGCTTGGGCCGGAGCCATTAGAAATTTCATTTATGGAATTTAAAAGATTGTTTACCAAGAAAAAGGGGCGGATCAAACCCGTGATTATGGATCCGCGTTTTATAGTCGGTATTGGGAATATTTATGCCGATGAGATTTTGTGGCGGGTCGGTTTGCATCCAGCTTCGCGCGTGGAACATTTGGACGACAAAGATCTCAAAAAAATATATGTCGCGATGCAAGATATTTTGAAATTGGCGATTGAATATAAGGGCTCAAGCATGGATGATTATCGAATGCCATCGGGAGCAAAAGGTAATTTTCAAAATATCCATAAGGCCTATCGTCGAACAGGAGAAAAGTGTGACCGAAAAGACAGGGGAGTGATTGAGCGTCTTAAACTCGCCGGCCGTTCGGCCCATTTCTGTTCCGTCCATCAGGTGATAAAATAATATCGCTTCACCCCACGGCTTTCGCGACACGGTTCCCGCGCCTCCTGCGGGCGCGGTCCCTATCCCTCGACCGTTCGCCTGCTGGACCAAGCCGAACGGTCTGCGAGAATGTCGCGAGAAGCCACGGGGCTTCGCTTTGATTGGCTGTGATATAATAATCTAAATGACAAGATTAAAGCGTAAAAAGATTTTTATCGGGGGCGGTATTTTTGTAATTATTGGATTATTAATCTGGCTTTTTAGTTCCGGCCATAGTTTTACGATTGGAGGCAATCAAACCGAAACACCTAAGAAACCGAGTTCTATTGCGGGTCTGAATTGCGACACGGCTCAACGCCGGCCGATGGCGGTGATGATGGCTTCTGATCCGGAAGCGCGGCCATTGTCAGGAATTGGCGCAGCCGATTTAGTGGTGGAGATGCCGGTGACACCTAATGGCGTGACTCGATTTATGGCGGTCTTTCAGTGCCAAACACCGAAAGAGATCGGCTCTGTTCGTTCGGCCCGAGAAGATTTTATCCCTTTGGCCGCGGGGTTTGATGCCATCTATGCTCATTGGGGCGGGGAACATGGCGCGTTAGCCAAGCTTGATAGCCACGTTATAGACAATATTGACGCTCTTCAGTTTGACGGCACGATATTTTATCGAAAGTCCGGCGTCAAACCGCCTCACAACGGATTTTCGAATCTTGACTTGTTGTTTAAACAGGCGAAGGCTTTTTATTATAGTCTGACCAAGGATTTTGACGGCTATCCGCATACCGATACTCTGCCGGCCAAAAATATTTCCAATATCGCGACAGCAGTAACTCTTTATTCATATCCAAATAATGTTTCGTGGGCTTATAATCCAAAAACAAATGTTTACTCGCGTTCTCGGGGTGGAACTTCGGAAATTGACAAAAATACCAATCAGCAAGTTATGGCGAGCGTGATTGTGGTTATGAATACGACCGCGCGTATTTTGTATCAAGGCGATCAGTATATCGTAGTCAAGACGACGGGCGAGGGGAGCGCCGAGATTTATCAAAGCGGCATTAAAATTACTGGTACTTGGAAAAAGAATCCGGCTAAACTTGATTCGAAACTTTATTTTTATAATTCTAACGATGAAGAAATTAAATTCGCGCCCGGTCAAATCTGGATTGAATTGAATCCGGCGTGGCAAGGCGGAATATAGTTCGTTGAGAAATTGGTCTTTAACCCAGACCCGGGAAACCAGTCCCTGCCTGCCGGCAGGCAGGCCGTCGGTTTCCCCAGAGGGGCCCCTTCCGCTACTGGGTGAAAGACCAATTTCTCAACTCCCAATTCCAACGTGATCATATTTTTATATGGCGAGGACGGTTACCGTTTGCGCGAAAACCGCGAAGCGGTCATTAAAAGCTATCAGGCCAAACACGGCAGCGGTTTCAATTTTTTTCGGATTGACGGAACCGTTGCTTCTGCGGCCGCCGAGACAACGGAAGCAGTCAAGAGTATTTCTCTTTTCAGTGAGGTGAAGTTGATTTTGATCAGTAATATTTTTGACAATCTGCAAACAGCGAAAGAACTATACGAACTTTTTACAAAATACAAAATTGCGACTGACTCGGGTATTGTGATTTTGGCAACTCATTCGGGAACAAGTGTTTCCGCCAAACCTAAGGAATTCCTAGCTTTTCTTTCAGATTCCAAAAACTTGGTTCGTAGTTTTATAAATCCGGAAGGGGCTCAATTACAGGCTTGGATTAAAAAAGAAGCGACTGCTCGAGGAGTATTATTCGCGCCGGGAGCACTGGCCCGTTTTATCGTCGTCGCGGGGGCTGATAGCTGGGCGCGAATTCATAATCTTGACAAGCTGGCAAATTACCTGCTTGCCGGCAGGCAGATACGCCAAAATGTAATTTCAACGACAGATATAGATTTACTTATTAAAACCGAGACCGAACCGAATGTTTTTGAATTTATTGACGCTCTTGGTTCGGGTCGCAAAGCCCAAGCGTTCTCTCTGCTTTCTGGCGAGCTGGCTTATGGTCGGGATCCCTATTATCTTTTTTCGATGGTGATCTATCAGTTTCGCAATATGTTGATAGTCAAAGATTTGGCCGACCGAAATATGGCTTCGGCCCAGATTGCCCAAAAGGCCGGCATCCATCCTTTTGTCGTCAAAAAAATGCTTTCGGCCGTGGCCCATCTTTCTTTGGCCGAAATCAAGCGTCTCTATCAAAAAATTCTCGACCTTGAACAAGGAATGAAACAAGGTAAACACGACCTCGAAGATGGCTTGTTTACGCTTGCTCTAAGTTAGTTTTTGTGGTTTAATTGTTGGTAATGCTTGATTATCTTCATGTTGGCAAGGCTTCGGATTTGACGGATTCACATGATCGCCGAATCTATCGATTTCTGGAAATAATGCCAGGTTTTTTGGCGTGGCTAACTCTAGTCCTTGTAATTTTTATTTCTTTTAAGGCTCCTGTCTTCGCCACTTTTTTTATCATCCTTTTTGATCTCTATTGGCTCGTTAAAACCGTTTATCTTTCGGTTTTGATTCGATCCTCGTTTATGAAAATGCGCCAGAATTTGAAAGTGGATTGGATAAATCGGCTCGCTTCGGTGAAAGAAAATCCGCGCCTGCCGGGAGTAATGCATCAAAATGTGTATAATCTTGTTATTTTGCCGGTCTACAAAGAGCCTTACTCTATCGTGCGAGAAAGCCTGACCTCAATTTTTCGAACCAATTATCCAAAAGAGAAAATGATTGTGGTTTTGGCCACCGAAGCGCGGGCGGACATGCATGGTGTTGAACTGGCTCGCCAAGCCGAAGCCGAATTTGGGAATGCCTTTTTTAAATTTATCACTACCGTTCATCCCGATGATCTTCTTGGCGAGCTGGCCGGCAAGGGTTCGAATGAAGTGTGGGCGGGTCAGCAAGTTAAAAAACAAGTTATTGATGCTTTAAATATTCCATATAATCAGATTATTGTTTCAGTTTTTGATATTGACACCGTCGTGCCGGTTGATTTTTTTGCGTGTCTGACTTGGAATTATCTGACGGCCGTGGATCCTTTACATTCTTCGTTTCAACCCATTCCAGTTTTTACTAATAATATTTGGGAGGCGCCGGCCTTTGCTCGGGTTTTTGCCTTTTCAACCACATTCTGGCAAATGATTCAACAAGCGCGTAAAGAACAGATGGTTACGTTCTCCTCGCACTCAGTTGGGTTTCAGGCTCTCGTCGATGTCGGTTTTTGGCAGAAGAACGTCGTCAGCGAGGACTCGCGTATTTATTGGCAATGCTTGTTGCGTTATGACGGCGATTGGCAAACGGTCCCTATGCATTATCCCGTCTATATGGATGCCAATGTTGGTCCGACGTTTTGGCAGACTCTTAAAAATCAATATAAACAAATTCGACGCTGGCATTATGGCGCCGAGAGTAATCCTTATTTCATGTTTGGATTTTTGAAGAACAAAAAAATTCCTAAGAAACAAAAATGGCACCAAACACTAATTCAAGTTGAACGGACCCATTCCAGTCCGACGAATGCTTTAATAATTTTTTTGTTAAGCTGGTTGCCACTCTGGGTCGGGGGATTGGGTTTTTCAACGTCAATTCTTTCTTATAATTTACCGCGCATTACCAGCGCTATTTTAAACATCGCTCTTCTTGGTCTTGTTACTTCGGCCATCATGAGCATTATTCTTCTCCCTGAAAAACCGCCCCAGTATGGCAAATTTAAATGGCTCTGGATGGCCCTCCAGTGGCTTTTATTCCCCGTCAATTTTATTTTCTTCGGCGCCATCCCGGCTCTTGATGCCCAAACTCGTTTAATGCTCGGCCGATACATGGGATTTTGGGTGACGCCTAAAGATAGACGCTCGGCTTAAATATATTTTTACGGCTTCCTCTTGGGTTGGCTCTAAAAATAATCTCTCATTTCTCTGACCAGCCGAAGCCACTCCTGTCAGGCCATGCGGCTTCTGCCGTTCCTGACATCCTCGGGCTGGTGCCCAGAGAAATCTCAAGATTATTTCTGACCCAACTCCCAATCGTGCAGATTGTAAAAATATCTTTAAGCCTCGCTTCCAATAAAAACAAAAATTAAAAAATAGCGAGCGCTTATTCAAAATGTATCATTGCCTGAAATCTCAATAATTGCTGTTTGAGCGCGGGATGATTGGTGAGGTTTTGGTCTTCGGTGAGGATGAGTCTCGCTTCGGCGCGACTCTTTTTAATTAATTCAACGTTGGCGAGGGCGGCCATGGCCAGATCGGGAAGGCCGGATTGGCCGGTACCGAAGAATTCGCCGGGACCGCGGATAGCCATGTCTTTTTCAGCCAAAAGGAAACCATCATCGGTGGCGACGAGCGCTTTGAGGCGTTGATTACTCGTTTTTTCGGCGCCGGAGGTAAACAACAAACACGTTGATTGATGTTCACCTCGGCCAATCCGACCGCGGAATTGGTGGAGTTGGGCGAGGCCGAAGTGGTCGGCATTTTCAATCATTATGACGGTGACATTGGGAATATCCACGCCGACTTCAATGACTGAAGTGGAAACAAGGATGTCGGAAAAGCCCTCTTTGAACCGGCTCATAATCATGGCTTTCTCCTTCGGCTTCATCCGGCCATGCAACATCGCCACTTTCAAATCAGGGAAGACCAATTCAGACAGTTTTTTGTATTCTTCTTGCACCGCTTTCATGTCTTGCCGTCCCAGTTCCGACATTGACAATTGTTGAGTTCGTCTCTTTGGAACTTGTCCCTGATTGCCAAAGGCCGGTCCAACTTCGGCATCGGGGCGTTCTATGCGTGGGCAAATAACAAATACTTGCCGGCTCGCTTTTACTTCCGAACGGATAAATTGATGGGCTTCAGATCGGCCCGAGGGCGGGACAATGCGGGTGATAATTTTCTGCCGATTCTTTGGTTTTTCTTTAATGATAGAAATATCCAAATCGCCATAAATGGTTAGGGCAAGAGTGCGGGGAATAGGAGTGGCGGTCATGCTCAAAAGATGAGGTATCTTTTGAGAATTTTCAGTTTTCAGTTTCCAATTTTCAATGCTGGAGACCGAATCTTTTTTTTGAGGTTGTTTTACGAGTTGGGCGCGTTGAGCGACGCCGAAGCGGTGTTGTTCATCGATAACAACGAGGGCGAGATTGTTGAATTCAACATCTTTCTGCAAGACAGCGTGGGTGCCGATGATGATTTTTGTATCGCCGCGAGCGATACGTTGTTTGATTTCCGATTTTTTGCCGAGACTGTAAGTGGTCCAAGCCGTGGAACTGGTTAGCAAACCGACTTCAATGTTGGTATGAGCCACAAGTTTACGGATTGTTTCCATGTGTTGGTGGGCGAGGACTTCAGTTGGGGCCATAAAGACGGTTTGATGGCCAGCTTTTGCAGTTTGAATGGCGGCAATTAAAGCAACCACGGTTTTGCCCGAACCGACGTCGCCCTCCATGAGACGGTTCATCGGGTATGATTTTTCTAAATCCTTTAATATTTCCCAAGCGGCGACTTTTTGGTCTTTGGTTAATTCAAATGGTAATCGTTTAATGAAATCGGTGACCAATTCTTTGTCGAATGGGATAGTTTGGGATTTGAGTTGATTGATCTTACGACGCTCCAAAAGAGCTTTGATTTGGAAAAGCAGCAAATCATCAAAAGCAAGACGCTCTTTGGCTTGGTCGGCTTCGGTAAGAGTGAGAGGATAATGAATTTTTTGAAGGGCGGTGGTTAGATCGATAAGTCCGTTTCGTGTTCGAGATTCTTCGGGTAGATGGTCAGCGATATCTAATTCGGTTAGGATAGGCTTGATTAAGAATCGTAGATATTTAGACGTAACACCTTCCGTTTCGGGATAAACAGGGATAAGACCATGCGTGTGAGTGAGATGGTAGGCGAGATAGTCGTCATGACGAAGTTTCTCGTAGCTTGGGCTGGCCAAGTATAGGCCATGCTTATCGAGCTTGACGGTGCCGGCGAGACTGACGCGCGTGCCTTCAGTTAGAGTCGTAGCGATATAGGGTTGATTAAACCAAACGGCTTTAATGGTGCCGGAATCGTCTTCGATGACGGCTTCGATAATAATCAGTCGACGAGGGAAAATACGTCGGCTGTTGATTTTGACGACGGTGCCCTGAACGGTGGCTTTCTGATCAAAAACCAAATCAGCAACGGGAATAATTTGGCTATAGTCTTCGTAACGCGCGGGGACGTGCCATAACAAATCTCGCAGGGTTTTAATGCCCAACTTGTGCAGGCGGGGAAGATTCCGCGCGCCCACATTCTTTAGTTTCTCAACGGGTAAGCTTAAATCCATCATTTGCGCATTATTATAGCACTTAAAATAAGAAAAATGTCCACTTTTACCATTGGACAGATAGTGGTATTATAAAAGCATATCTGTCCAATGATATTATGTCCCAGATTCATAGTGAAAAAATTAAAAAAGTGGTTAAGCTCGAAAGGATAAAAGGGAAAACTTATCGAGAATTGACCCAAATGTTTGGTATTCCAAAGAGTACTTTATCTTTTTGGTTTGGAGAAACATTGGGTCATCCGTTTGATCGGGCGGGCCAAATTAAGCATTTAGCTAGTATTAGACCGTTGGCGCATGCAGCAATACAAAAAAGAATTCAAGATAAGCATGAAATTTTAAGAATTAAATTAGTAGAAGAGATAAAACAGTACCCAATAGAAAATATCGGAACCCTCAAGTTGTTTTTGGCAGCTCTCTATTGGGCTGAAGGAGCAAAAAATAAAAAAGTTAGTGGGGCAATATTTGTAAATACAGACCCTAATTTATGCAAACTCTATGTCACTTTACTAAGAAGGTGTTACAATATCGATGAATCTAGATTTAGGATTCGATTGCGTTTGCATTACTATCATGGTATTAAAGAAACTCGAAGATTCTGGTCAAGCCTACTTCAAGTGCCAGAAGGACAATTCGGCAAGATACACATTAAAGCTAGAAGTAAAACTAAAAAATTCAGAAAGAATTTTGGTGGTATCTGTTTCATACGGTATACAGATAGTGATTTAAGGCGAGAGTTGTTAGAAATTTCTAGACAATTCTGTGAATTGATAATTTCAAAAGAAAACATGTCCTCGTAGCTCAACGGATAGAGCGTTTGCTTGCGGAGCAAAAGGCTACAGGTTCGAGTCCTGTCGGGGACACCAG
>ERZ1292632.990-Hain-H43-01um-R2-990-length-29994-cov-19_pt1 | contig 29994 bp, 36 predicted proteins | sample MGYA00564407_ERZ1292632 | MGnify/ENA primary metagenome ERZ1292632 (study PRJEB36523, sample SAMEA6512637) | groundwater metagenome | collected 2019-01-08 | study: AquaDiva: Metagenomics assemblies of 32 groundwater samples | reverse complement strand
CGTCCAGATATTGGTGCGCCTCGGCGGTCGTAGAGCCGAGCTGTGCGCGGAGCGCATTGACTCCCATGCCGTACAGAATCCCAAAATTTATTATTTTGGCGCGGCGCCTCATTTCTGAATCAACTGTCTCCGGCGCGACGCGGAATACCTGTACGGCGACTTCCGTATGCACGTCCCTGCCGCTCTTAAATATCTCGCAGAGCTTCTTGTCGCCCGAGAGTATCGCGGCGATTCGCAATTCTATTTGAGAATAGTCCAGCGCGACTAGAGAAAAACCCTTTGACGCAATAAACGCGCGGCGTATCGCGCGCCCGCGCTCGCTTCGCATCGGAATATTCTGAAGATTCGGATTCTGCGAAGACATTCTGCCTGTTGTAGTGCCTGTCTGTAGAAATTCGGCATGCAAGCGATTATCCGCACCGAGCATGAGCGGTAGATTATCAATATAAGTGGAGAGAAGTTTCTTCAATTCGCGATATTCAAGAATGTCCGAAATAATAGGATGCATCTCGCGCATCTTCTCCAGCTCGCTTTCGCGCGTGGAGCGCTGTCCTCCGGCTGTCTTCTTCATCCTTTCAGGAATAATCTTAAGTTCGTCAAAGAGCACTTCGCCAAGCTGTTTTGGCGAGCTTACGTTGAACTCGCGTCCCGCCGTTCTATGAATTCGTTTCTCTATTTTCTCAAGTTCAGTCCGATACTCCTTAGCAAGAGTTTTAAGAACGGCGGGATCAACGAGAACCCCTCGCTTCTGCATTTTTTCTATGACCGGAATAAGCGGTTTCTCTATTTTTTCATACACGTCTTTCACCCTCCCAAGAGAAGAAATCTGTTTCTCCAGTACGGCAAATGCAGAATCAAATTTGCGTTCCTTCGTGAACGCGAGAATGTCGTCCAATGACGGGTTGGTAAATTCAGATGATATAAGCCAGAGCATCGCCTGTGCTTCCGCAAGGCGAACGCTATCTACTTTCTCCTCCGGTATAAGCTCAGGGGTCTCTCCCGAATCCGACCCATTTTTGAACACTGTCTTTATCCGCTCTTTCAGAGTTCTGAAGCCGAACTCGTCGCACATGGAGAGCATTTTTTGCACATCAAGGCTGTTGCGCCAAAATCTCTCGGGGAGGGTAAATGCTATCGGTGCGTCCAGACGTATAGTAGCGAGCGACTTGGAGAATCGCGCATCCTCTTCGTGCTCTTTCAGCAATCCTATCACGCGCGCTTTGATTCCCCTTTTTATAAAAACCTCATTGCTGTTCTTTTTATTTAAAGCCGTGTAGATTTTTTCAATACTACCAAAATTAGTTATAAGCTCAGTCGCTGTTTTTTCGCCTACCCCCGGTACGCCCTTGATGTTGTCGGACGGGTCTCCGCGAAGCCCCTTCCAATCCGGAATAAGCGGGGGTAAAAAACCAAACCGCGCCAGAACCGCTTTCTCATCATAGAGGATAGTGTCGTTAATTCCTTTTTTCAGCGTGTAGACGCGGACGCGCTCGTCGTCTACGAGCTGAAGAGTGTCCATATCGCCAGAGGCGATAATTACATCCACATCTTTTTCTGCTTTCAGTTCGTGTGCGATAGTGCCGAGGAGGTCATCTGCCTCAAAACCTTCCCTTTCATACGTTGGAATAGAAAAAGCGTCAAACACTTTTCGTGATTCTTTTATCTGCGCGACAAGCGCATCATCGGTTTTTATCCGCGTGCCTTTGTAGTCGGCATATGCCTCGTGACGAATAGTCGGTTTCGGCAGATCATAGCAGGCCGCAATATAGTCCGGCTTCAGATCGGTAATTATTTTCAGCAACATCGCAACAAGGCCATAAAGTGCGCCAGTCGGCGCACCAGATGGTCCGGTAAAATCCGGTAAAGCATGATATGCGCGATGAATAATCGCGTGCGTGTCCAAGAGCACTATTCTTTTCTTATTGGAAACTTTTTTAGCCATATGAAATTAAACGTGAGCCGTCGTGGTTAGCGACGAAAGAAATTCGCACGGCAGGTACCGGTAATGCACCTGAAATTTTCTCCGGCCATTCAAGCAGGATAAGATTGCCAGAATCTTTCATAAGCTCATCAAAACCGAGTGGCGACAAGTCAGTGCCTCTTTCTAACCGATACGCATCTATATGAATCAGTCTCTTGAAAGAAGAACTTGCCCCGTTGGAACGCGAGTCTTCGAGCTTTCTAATGGGGTAAATTTTTTCAAGAACAAAAGTTGGGCTCGTGACAACTTCTTCCACTCCGAGTGCGTGTGCGACGGCTTTTGTAAACGCAGTCTTCCCAGCCCCGAGTTCGCCAAAAAGAGTAACGAGCGTAGCGCTCGCGTCCTTCGGCGCGAGCGTTCCGACGAATCTTTTCGCCTCTTCTTCAAGCTCCGCAAGCGTCTTAATCTCTTTCTGCATTAAAAGTAATTGTACCGCCGAATACAAAAGTGCGCCCGCTTTTGAGGCGGGCGCATGAGACGGTTTTGGTGCGTTCTGCGTTCAGGGGTAACGCCGAATTATACATGACCGAAATGGATACGGTTCCCAGCATGTCGGACCGTAATAATGTAGAGACGGTCCATAGTAGTACCCGTAACTGTAATAGGACGGCACCGCCACGCACAGCCACTGCTTTTCTTTATCAATCCAGACCCACTGGGCCGGGAGCGGACACATCGGACGTTTCCCTTCTTCGTACTGTTTCGGTTTAGTCCCACCGGGGTTCCAATCCGGCTTCGGAATTGATATACAGCCTGCCAAGAAAACGGAGACCAGAAGAACAAAAAAACGAGTTTCCATTTCGAACTCCCAATGATTTAACAAGTTTAGCATACACCCAATAATCTATTCTGTCAAGACTGACAGAAAAAGTGTGTCTGAGTGTTATTATATTTTGATGGACTCACATTTTGATAACGAGGCCGAGGACGCGAAGCTCGCGCAGGTGCGCGAGCGCGAAGAAGAGGATGTCGCACACATTCTATCCGATAAATACGGCATTTCTTATGCCGACCTCTCCCTGGCGGAAGTAGACAATGACGCGCTCCGAGTAATCCCCGAGGCCGCCGCTCGCGAGGCAGAGGCGGCGGCCTTCGCGAAGACGGCGAAGTCTCTCTCGCTCGCCGTGCATAACCCGAACAATCCGGCGCTAGCGAAGCTGAAAGAAGATCTCTCTTCGCGCGAATTTAAGGTGAAAGAATTCCTCGTTTCTAAAAAAAGTCTGGAGAGAGTCCTCGCACGCTACGCCGACCTCTCTTTTACCGCAAAATCAAGAGCGGGCGTGTTCGTCGTCGCTCCGGAAGTATTGGCGAAACTGACGCAAAAGAGTGCTACGCGGACTGAGCTCAAAAAAGAGTTTGACTCAGCTATGGCCGAACATTCTTTGGACCGTATTTCTCTCATTCTGGAAGTCCTTTTTGCTGGTGCGTTCGCGCTACGCGCTTCTGATATTCACTTTGAGCCCCAAGAAGAAAACGTCCTGCTTAGGCTTCGAATTGACGGTCTGCTTTCTGATACTTATCTATTTGACCCAACAACATACCGACAACTTAACTCACGTATTAAGTTGCTCTCCAGCGTGAAATTAAATATCACTAATCGCGCACAGGACGGACGTTTCAGTATTACAAAAAGTGAAAACCAGATAGAGATTCGCGCCTCGTTTATCCCCGGCAACCACGGCGAATCTATCGTGCTGCGCCTCCTAGACCCAGAGACGACGAAGGTCCCTTATACCGAGCTCGGTATCCACCAGAAACTTCTCGCGCGATTGGAAAAGGAAATCAGGAGACCGAACGGAATGTTGCTCACCACCGGACCTACTGGCAGCGGGAAAACGACAACTCTATATTCATTCCTCCGTGAGATTCATACGCCTGAAATAAAAATCATCACGATAGAAGACCCTGTTGAATACCACCTAGACGGTATCGTACAAACGCAGGTTGAGGGAGATAAATATACGTTTTCAGAAGGTCTTAAATCAATCGTGCGCCAAGACCCCGACATAATCATGGTCGGCGAGATACGTGACGGCGATACCGCCAATATAGCCATACAGGCGGCGCTTACCGGCCACTTCGTGTTCTCCACCCTCCACACCAACAATGCCGCCGGCACCTTCCCGCGCCTCGCCGACCTCGGCGCAGACCCTAAGTCCTTCGGCTCGGCAGTAAGCGTCTCTATGGCACAGAGACTGGTGCGTAGGCTAGACCCAAATAAGAAAAAAGAACGCCCTCTCACAGACGAGGAGAAAGTGATGATTAAAAAAGTATTTGAAAATCTGACCGACAAGAGTCTAATACCTGAAAAAATAGAGGCTGTATGGGAGCCGTCTCCGGCGAGCGAGGGCGAGACCGGCTACAAAGGCCGTATCGGCCTCTACGAAGCAATCTTTATGGATGACGAGCTCGCACGTTTCCTCCGCGATAACCCGCCTGAAAACGAAATTGCAAAACTAGCGGCGAAACAAGGATATCTCACCATGGCGCAGGACGGCATCATCAAAGCCCTCGACGGCGTCACATCTCTCTCCGAAGTCCTCTCCACCGTGGACTTACCACGTTAGACGGGAGGTATTGACACGACGCAACCGTTGTATATACTTCGGTTATATGAAAACTGCAATTAGTTTTAAGATAGATAAGAATGTACGTAATCGAGCACGAATAGTTGCCCACAAAATCGGCGTGCCGCTCTCCATGGTGGTAAACCAGCAATTGAAACAATTCGCCGACGACCGTCGCATAGAATTCTACGAGCCCCTTATCCCGAACGCTAAAACTCGCAAGATTCTTGACGAAGCGCTACGCGATATTAAAGAGGGTCGTACGGATAAGTTCTCCCCCGCTTTTACAAACGTAATAGACATGGATCGGTGGCTTGATGGTAAGGCATGATAGTCATCTACTCCAAAAAATTCCAAAGGGGCTACAAGAAGCTCTCGCGGAAATTACAGGAGCAATTTAAGCAACGCCGAAATTTGTTCCTCGAGGACCAATTCAGTCCAATTCTAAACAATCATCTCCTGCATGACCCATATGCAGGTTGCAGAAGCATTAACATAACGGGAGACTATCGAGCAGTTTTCTACCATGAGAGCCCAGACATTGTTCGATTCATTGCTGTCGGAACGCACCACAATCTTTTCGGAACGTGAGATATTCTCTGTTCCATGTATATAACGGTCGTTAGACTTATGGAACATCTCATTATTTACGGGTGTGTGCATAAAAAGAAATCGCTCGACAGAATCAGGCAATTTCTGTCGAGCGTGCGTCGGTATATTTGTGAGTCAGAGGAATCCGAATGACCCGTGGCCAAGTTGGACCCAGACGAATGATCGTCCATTCTGCATCACCCCCGCACAACCGCATGCAGGGATATGTTTGCGAAGGATTGTTTCAATCTTCATTCGCCGTTCGTCGAGATTCACCCTCCTCTCTGGATAGTCGTTGGCGAATACAACAATCCCCAGAGTGATGCTTCCGACGTCCACACCGTGCCGGACGTCTCTGACGATAACTTCGACGTCTTTGGGTGTAAGGCCTGCTTCTTTATTTCCCTCAACATCTAGAGCATAGGCCACGGCATTCTGGATGAGACATCCGATCGTGTGAATTTGTTTGTTGCTGATAACTTCCGCATCTCTGATGACTAGCGCAAGCGGCATATTGCCTCCATGAAAAGAACGGGGATCCCGTTCATAGTCCTCAAGGCAAAACCAACAATAAATTGCTGGGTGGACGAGACACCTGAGGATTTCCACAGCAACGCGACCGAAGTCGCGGAACCAAAGAGTCCTTGGGGAAACGCCCGAAGCCGTCAAGCCTTGCCTAGAGGAGTATGAACAGGATCAAATTTCTGTGATAGAATGCTAGCATCATCTAATTTTTATGTCAAGCCCTGCGAATACCAACCCGACAGTCCCAACCTCGCTAGACTCCGCTCTGCGCCCCGCTCGCTGGGACGAATATGTCGGGCAGAAACAGACGAAGGCGAACATCCGAATCGCCATAGATGCCGCCAAGAAGCGGGGGAGCATGCCGGAGCACATCCTCTTCTACGGTCCGCCCGGGGTCGGCAAGACGACCCTCGCCCACCTCGTCGCCACTACGCTTGGGTCGCCTCTTAAAAGCACTTCCGGAGTCGCGATAGAGCGCGCCGGCGACCTCGCCGCCATTCTTACCAATCTGGAACCAAACACTGTTCTTTTTATAGACGAAATTCACAGGCTCTCCAGAAAAATAGAAGAGCTTCTCTACCCAGCCCTTGAGTCAGGACACCTTGATTTGGTTCTTGGTAAAGGGCCGTCTGCTAGAACTGTTGAGCTCGCATTACCGCCATTTACATTAGTCGGCGCGACAACGCGCGTGGCGGAGTTGTCCGGCCCTCTGCGCTCGCGTTTCGGCGGAGGCGTTTATCAGCTGGACTTTTATAGCGACGAAGACCTGCGCGACATCATACGCCGTTCCGCGGGACTCCTTAATCTGGACGCACCTGAAGAGGTTGTTGAACGAATAGCGGCGAGAAGCCGAGCGACTCCGAGAGTTGCGAACGCACTTCTCAAGAGGGTGAGAGACTTCTCCGAGGTCCACGAACGCGAGCTGTCCATCAAGCTCTGCGACGAGGCGTGCAAACTTTTCGGCATAGACGCGCGAGGCCTCACCAAGGACGACCGGCGGTATTTGGAAACTCTGCTAAAAAGCTTCCGTGGCGGTCCCGCCGGCGTCCGTGCTATCGCCTCATCTCTGCACGAGGACCCGGACACTGTTGAACATGTGTACGAGCCGTATTTACTGCGTCTAGGTTTCCTGGAGCGCTCTCCGCGCGGACGCATAATCACTCCGAGCGGTCGTGCATATCTTGATGTAGAGCAGTCGTTGTTCTAAACATGTCCGGGCACAGTAAATGGTCGCAGATAAAGAGACAGAAAGCCGTGACCGACTCGGCGAAGAGCCGTGTCTTCTCACGCTATGCGAGACTCATCGCGCTTGAGTCCAAAAAAGCAAACGGCGTACAGACAGCCCCGGGTCTTGCGGCTGCAGTCTCTCGTGCAAAAGCAGTAAATATGCCGAAAGAAAATATTGAGCGCGCCATAGCCAAAGGGGCATCAAAAGATTCTGGTAATTTGGAACAAGTTATTTACGAAGCGTACGGCCCAGGAGGCTCCGCCATTATCATCATGGCACTCACGGATAATAAAAATCGCACGACACAAGAGATAAAACATCTGTTCATACTGCAGGGCGTAGAACTCGCGAGTCCCGGCGCCGCGAGCTGGGCATTCACCAAAACGCACGACGGCTACACGCCAAACGAGCCGCTAGTGGGGGTCGCTGGTACGGACGAAGAGCGTCTTTCCAATATTCTTGACGTGCTTGACGAACACGATGACGTTCAGCAGGTTTTTACCAACGCGATAGGCTATGAGAATATTGGCGATTGACCCGGGCTATGACCGTCTCGGCATTGCTGTGGTTGAAGGCGATGCGTCGCGTCCCGCTCTTATCTGGAGCGGTTGTATTTCCCCCGACAAAGGCGCCCGTGAAATTCGGTTGGCACAAGTCTCTCGCGCAATAACGGAAGCGATTCATAAATACAAGCCAGACGTCCTCGCCATTGAGATTCTTTTTTTCAATAAAAATATCAAGACCGCAATCGGGGTGGCGGAGGCGCGAGGGGCGATATTGGCGGCGGCCGGAATGTTGTCCGTCCCGGTCGTGGAGTATTCACCCCAGCAGATTAAGAGCGCCGTCACCGGACACGGGGGGGCCGATAAGGGCGCCGTCGCGCGGATGGTCCCGAGACTTCTCCAGCTTCCGGAGAAAAAACGAACGGACGACGAGATGGACGCCATCGCCATCGGTATTACCGCCCTTGCCCGACGTCAAAACAGTTAATCCACTTAAATAGGTGGTACTATGCGGGTAATGAACGCTCGGCGAGGCGCCTCGTGGCGGCACACTTTTTCTGCTTTTGTCCTCGCTCTGCTGGGGCTCGGGTTCTTCATCGGCGGAGGAGTCCTTCTCGCCGTTGCCATCACCCCAGTCCCTGACATAGGGTCCTTCGCTTCAAGACAAATAAGCCAATCCACAAAGATTTACGACCGCACTGGGCAGGTTCTGCTCTACGATTATAATCGTGACGCGAAACGGGAAATCATTCCAATTTCGGAAATGTCGCCTAATCTAACGCACGCAGTCATCGCGATTGAGGATTCAAGCTTCTATAAACACGGCGGGATTCGCATAACATCTATCGTTCGTGCTATGTTCGCCGATATATTAGGAGCTTCGTTGTCCCAAGGCGGTTCAACCATCACTCAACAAGTGGTGAAAAATACACTGCTGACCAACAGGAAAAGCGTCGTTCGCAAACTGCATGAATGGGTCCTCGCAATCCGGCTTGAGCAGAGTTATTCAAAAGACCAAATCCTGGAAACATACCTCAACAACATCCCATACGGCGGCACGCTCTACGGAGTGGAGGCGGCGGCCGAGTCATACTTCGGCAAAACCGCTAAAGATATTTCAATTGCGGAGGCCGCGTATCTCGCCGCAATGATTCAGGCTCCTTCTTATTATTCTCCATATGGAGCCCGCCGTAACGAACTCCTGGCGCGCAAGAACGTCGTGCTTGAACGGATGCGCACTTTAGGTTTTATAGGCGACGCGGAATATACGAAAAATAAGGACGAGCAAGTCTCGTTCGCGCCGGCCGGACAAAATTCCATCATCGCGCCACATTTCGTTTTCTATATCCTTAATCAGCTTGAAGAGAAATACGGCGCCAGCGTTCTTATGTCCGGTCTTAAGGTAACGACCACGCTGGACGCCGAACTCAATACGAGGGCTGAATCAATGGTAAAACAATATGCGTTTGAAAACGAAAAGAAATTCAAAGCGTCAAACGCCTCTTTGGTGTCAATAGACCCTGCGACTGGACAGATTCTCGCTATGGTGGGCTCCCGCGATTTCTTTGACAAGTCTATAGACGGACAATTCAACGCCACGCTCGCTTCAAGACAGCCGGGCTCCACCATGAAGCCCTTTATATACTCCCTCGCTCTCATGCGCGGATATACTCGCGATACCGTAATATTTGACACGCCAACGCAGTTCTCAACCGCATGTAACCCATCAGACTTGGACACACTTAAGAGCAGTGTTCCTCCGTGCTACTCTCCCGGAAATTTTGACAACACGTTTCGGGGGCCAATGACGTTTGAGACCGCTCTGGCACAGTCAATCAATATCCCCGCAGTGAAGGTCCTGTATCTGGTCGGCGTACAAAATGCAATAAATTTTTCCAAGTCGTTCGGACTTTCCACTCTAGGCGACCCGAACCAATACGGGCTTACTCTGGTACTTGGTGGTGGAGAAGTCCGTCTTCTTGACCTGACGGGCGCTTACTCCGTGTTCGCAAATGATGGGGTAAAAAATACTCCGACAGGAATATTGGAAGTGAGCGACCCAAGAGGAAATGTGCTTGAAAAATATGACCAACAACCATCAAGAGTACTGCCTGAAAACATAGCGCGCGATATGTCGGCGATGCTCTCCGACGCTCCGGCGCGCGTCCCCGCGTACTCTCTTTCATCCCCCCTCTTGTTCCCCGGTTACGATGTCGCCGTGAAGACCGGGACGACGAACGATACTCGCGACGCGTGGGTCATCGGATATACCCCATCTGTCGCGCTCGGCGTGTGGGTTGGCAATAATGACAACACCCCAATGGAAAAGACGACTGCCGGTTTTATAGCAGTACCAATGTGGCACGAAGCTATGTCATACGCAATATCAAAGTATCCTAAGACATATTTTTATGAGGCATCTCCTGTACCATCATCTGTTCCACCGATGCTTCAGGGTAACTGGAGAGTGCCGGACGGCGGCGGGAACATACTGCCTCACGACCTTCTTTATTGGACTGATAAAAACAGCCCTCTTGGTCCTCCTCCATCAAACCCGTCTCAAGACCCCCAATTCGCATATTGGGAATACGGGGTGAGTTCGTGGCATTTCTCCCACCCGAGTATGTTCGTAAACCCGCAGATATTCGTACCGATCTCCTACACTGCACCAGACTCTTCCACAACAACTTCGTCTCAATAAATAAACGTTATTGGTTCATCGGGGAAACAAGGTACAACATAGATGTGTCGCCGACCCCTTTTATTATAAGAGGTCTTCCTATCCCGGCCGCCGTGAGGGATATGCTTTCTGCAGAGGTGAGCGACAGCGCCGCGGATAAATAGCGGTGGTTAAAGGACAAATCTAGCGAACTTCCAGACACGTTTGCAGGAATTGTTTCGGACGATTCTCCAACATCCTGGTTTTTCGCGAAAAAAGAGAAGTTGTTCTTCTTTGGATTGAAGCTTACTTTTACTTTTTGAAACGAATCAGAAAATATTGTGGTGCGTTTAAGCGCCGATTCAAAGTCTTTTCGAAGCACGATGGCTTCTACAATTGATTCTTTTGGTATTATTTGTCTGTAGTCCGGATATGTCGCGTTTGTAAGGCGCGACACAAACATCCCGCCGTCAGCAACAAATGCACATTGGTGTTCATCAAATGACATAATAATATCGTCGTCAGGAAGGACTTGTGCTATGTCCATTGCGTTTTTAGCGGGGATAAGAAATTTTCCTTGTGCCCCTTTGTTTCCAAGGTGGGCTTTTTTTTCTACAAGACGAAACGAGTCAGTGGCTACAACGATTAAAGACCCTCCTTCTATGGATAGATATACACTGGACAGCTCTGGGCGTACTGTTGATAAAGATGCGCATGGTGCAACAGATGTGAAAAGATTTTTAAGAAGAGCTCCTGGTATGACTGTCCTGTTCTTTGAGTTTTCTGGAAACGGAATTGATGGAAAATCATCATACGAGACTGTTTTTATAAGACTCTTCCCTGTGCCACTGGTCAATGAGACTGTGTCGCCAGTGTGTTCAATGGAAATATTTCCTTCTTGAGTAAGCGATGATGCTATTTGTTGAAGAACTGTTGCAGGAATCGCAACTACTCCGTCACTAATGCATTTTCCATCTAATTTTAGATCTATCCCTGTTTCGAGATTTGTGGCGCGCATTTTTATACCGTCATTTCCGGCAATTATAAGAATTGATGAAAGAGCTTGGAGGGTGGTACTCTTTTTTTCAGCAAAACGAGAGACTTTGTACACACTCTCCGAGAATTCTTTTTTTTCTATTGAAATATTCATACAATTTCTATTAGGGGTGTTGATAATGTGCACATCTTAAATAAACCATATAAAAAATGAGATTTTTTGCACTTCTTATTAATATACTCTGTTGATAAACACATAATATCGTTCATACAAGAAGACTGCGTATACTCTGTATTTCCTTTGAAAGGATGTTATCCACACCTATTTCCCTCTTTATCTTCTCACATGAGTGGATAACTGTCGTATGGTCCCTCCCCCCCATTTTTGAACCGATTGTTGGGTATGAGATATTAAAGTCCTCTCTTAAAATATACATAATAATTTGTCTGGGACGGACTACTTCACGCCTCCTTGTTTTTTCATAGACACTTTCTTCGTCAATGCCGTAAAATTCAGCGACCTTATCAACCACGTTTTTAACGGATATGTTTTTCTGAGGCCTTGTGAATGAGCGCAGTGATTGACGAACCTCTGCGATATCCGGGGGAGACCCTTTTATCTGGGCATGGCAGACAATACTGTTTACCATCCCCTCCAACTCCCTTATTGAACCCCCGACGGTAGTGGCGACGTACTCGATTACATCATCGGAGAGGGTGATTCCATGCATGGCGGCCTTTTTTTGGACTATCGCCATACGAGACTCCGTGTCAGGCTCGCCGATATCTACCGTCATACCGCTCGCCAGACGCCCCTTCAGGCGTTCGGCGATGTCCGGAATCGCCACCGGAGACCTGTCAGACGAAAAGACTATCTGTTTATTAGTGTCATACAAAGCATTGAAAAGATGGAACAGTTCCTCTTGTGTCTTTTCTTTTTTGGATAGAAACTGGACATCGTCCATAATTAGGAGGTCATATTGGCGGTATTTATCTTTAAAACGATTTGCCGTTCCTGCCTGTACCGAATCGGTATAATCAACGGCGAATTTTTCCGATGTGAGATAAAACACCTTTTGTCCCGGATGTTGTTTTTTGAAGTGGTTTCCGATTGATTGGACCAAGTGAGTCTTCCCCCTCCCTGTGTCGCCGTATATAAAAAGCGGGTTGTATGTGATTCCCGGCCTATCAAGAGCCGCTTGTGCCGCCACATATGCCAGATTATTAAAAGAGCCGACGACAAATGTGTCAAACGTATAACGCGGGTTAAGATTGTCACTCTTGTTTATATAAAACTCGTTAAGAGGGAGCTCCATCATTCCCTTGTTGGCGGCCTTAGTTTCCTTGACGGCCCTGCGACGCTCATCTTTAACTATGAGGTATTCTATATTCCTGAACTCATACGAGATGTCGCGGACTATTTTCAGAAGCAGTGAGTGGAATTTTTTGAGATACCAGTCCTTGAAAAATTGGCTTGGCACGCCGAGATATAAGACGCCGTCCTCCCCTATTTTCACAATAAAACTGTTTCTAAACCACGTGTTGAAATTGGCAGGAGAAATTGACAGCTCAACCTGTGTCAGCACATATTCCCAGAGTTCTTTCGGATTCCCTTTGTCCATAGTGTTAGGAGTATACGCTTATCTTGAAATACAAGCACATATGGCGTTTCGGGGAGAACCTGTTAGTATCATGTGTATAACCTAATCTTTATTTTCCATGGCAAAAATGACTTACCAGCCGAAGAAACGGAAGCGGGCAAAGACCCACGGCTTCCTCTCGCGCTCCAAAACAAGCTCAGGACGCAAGATTGTGCAGAAACGCCGCAGAATCGGCCACAAACGCCTATCGGCGTAATTATATAGCGTGTTTCCGCGACGAAAACGGCTCTCTCGCCCTGAATTCCCGTCGGCCACTAAGAGCGGTCGGCGTATTTCGTCCGAACACTTCACCGCCGTCGTTCCAAAAGACGCCGAGGGATATGCCGTCGTCGTATCAAAAAAAACCGCGCGCCTCTCCGTAACGAGACATAAGATAAAACGCCGGGTGCTTGAAGCGCTTCGGCGACTTCCAAGCCCGCTTCCCAGTTCTGTCGTATTATATCCACGAGCGTCCGTACTCGATATGGGGTATGATGCATTGCAACAAGAATTAATAAGACTACTTTCGTGATATCAAATTTCTTTCATGCGGTTTTCTATGACCCGATTTACAACGCGCTAGTCGCGCTAGTCGCGCTCGTCCCCGGCTCGGATGTCGGTATCGCGGTTATAATAGTCACCATCGTCATCAGACTTGTTCTTCTGCCCTTCTCTCTCTCCGCGGCGCGCACACAGCGCGCGATGAAGATACTGGAGCCGAAGATTAAAGAGTTGAAGGAGACGCATAAGGGCAATAAAGAAAAAGAGGCGCTTGAGACCCTCGCTCTCTATCGCGAGGCGCGCGTGAATCCGTTTTCAAGCATACTTACCGTTTTTATTCAGATTCCCGTCCTTCTCGCCCTCTATTTCGTTTTCTATTACGAACCGTTTCCGGCCATTAATGCGGCGAGGCTGTATGCATTTACTCCCGTGCCGGATATGGCATCGCTTGAGTTCCTTGGACTTATATCCGTCGCGGGGAAAAGCATGATTCTGGCGTTTCTCGCCGGCGCCACGCAGTTTTATCAGGCGCATCTGGCGCTCTCGGGGACAATGAAGCCGTCCGGCGAGAAGAGTGTGCAGAACGATTTTCAGAGAGTCATGGGGATGCAGTTGAAATATGTTTTCCCATTCATAATAGCGGCCATTTCATATTCCACTTCCGGCGCCATTGCTCTTTATTTCATTACCACGAATCTCGTCGGTTCCGTGCAGGAGTGGTACTTACTTCGCAAATTAAACGCAGAAGCTCATAGCTCGTAGCTCCAGAGCGAGCCGTCGTTTTTATTGACGAACACCAGTGCGGTGTTTAAAGGGTCAATGGCGAGAGCGGTAGCATCAAGGGGATTTTCTGTTTCTTTGGAGAAATCCAGAACTAGCTGTGCGTATCTACCGGACACGTCTATCTTCCATATACGGTCTGAAAACGAAATGGCCCCCTGATACCAATCATCCGGATAATTGAAATTCTGCGGAGGGTCCGCTGGGATTCCGCAGTATATTGCCGAGTCGTTGGCAGTCCACACGCATTTGTCCGCGATAGTGGCGACGGGGAGCTGAAGCGACTCGCCAGTTGTCGTATTAACTAGATTCATCTGCATTGCTCCGTTACGCGTGTAGCTCACGAGCGCCCACTTTCCAGACAGGCTCGCCTTGGCGGCGAGACCGTTCAATGGACCGGCAATACGAGAAAAACGTCCCGCACTGTCAACGATAAATGCGCTTCCGTGAAGAGAAGATGTTGGCTTTGTGAATGCCAAATACTGATTCTTTCCGGCAAAAGCAATGCGCAGAGAAGAGAGGGGTGTTGTGAAAACTTCTGACGAGCGAGTCCCATCAGTACGGAGGAGCGAAGCGGATGAGCCGTTTACGCCGGAAGAAAGGGCTAGGATGTTAGTTGACGAAACAGCGATGTCGGAAAGATTTTGGGACAGGAAGAAACCGTTCGTTCCGTCCGCATACAGCGCGTATGTATTGACAGTGGAAGAATTGTCCCCAGAAAGGTAGCGGACAAGGGCTAGTGAGCCGTCCGGTAGCCAACTGGCCGACTGGATGCCCGGAATAGTTTTGTTGCTCGTCCTCGTGAGCGTTCCTGCACGCACGAGATAGGCATACACATTCCCGCTCTGGCGCTCAATGAAGTTAACGACAGTTTCTTGTGAAGAACTAGCCGTTGCCGTTTTATTAACGACAGCTTCGCCCTGAACGACCGGCCCCGCACTTATCTTCACTAGGCGCGCTGACACCGCTATCGGTGTCCCCACTGCGCCGGATGTCGTAGTAGAAGTTTGTTCGCCGCCGACAGGAGCCCCCTGCCCCGCTACCGGGAAGCTCGCGCCTCCGTCCGGTGCGACCGTGACTCCAGCCGAACCCGCAAAGAAAATAAAGTACACGGCCGCGCCTATCAGAATTACGGCTCCCGCTATCGCTCCGATAATAATGTTCCGTCGCATATCAACGTAATCTGCAAGAACTTCCGACGCTTGCATTATTGCCATCGTTTCTTATTTGTTCATTGTATAGGTTATCGCACAATGCTCGTGTCGAGGCGCAAACGTATTCTGCTGGGGAAGTAGCCACTCTAGGATCAACGCGCATATAACAGTACTGACCAGTGATTGGAGTATCCGAATTAGTCTCCTGCGTCGGTGTCACTGGCGTGCAATTCGTTCTACGCCCACCGCCGCACGGAGGAAGCGTTGTCGTTTGAGGTTGCGAGGGCGCAGTTCGAGTGTCAAGCTCGGGGAGATTGATGGAAAGATTCAGGATGTTCGGGTTGATGATGGAGAAGACAAGGACGGGCGAGAGGACGAGAACGAGGCCGAAGATGGCGTTATAGATGCGTTCCTTACCGTCGCTTTTTTTAGAGATGCTGTCTTGTGTCGCATATTCAAGCCCGCCCCAGATAATCATGATGACGGCGAGCGCGGCCGCCATGCCGATGGCGAATTTGTAGAGATTATTAAAGAAGACCGCAAGCGTGTTTTGATTAACTCCGCCAGTCGCATTGAGCGTAGCCGTGTCAGTTAGTCCCGGTATTCCCGCGAGCGGAACGAACCCTTGCGCGAAAACGTGCGGCGCGAGACCAAAGAATATGAGCACACCGGAGATTAGCAATATTTTTTTCATAAGCCGAAGAAGTTAACGCTCGGAGTCGAACCGAAGATGAGAGAGATGTTCATTGTTGCAGTACCGGACCGCTTTGTGGACGCGACAAGCGAGAGTGAAGCATTTCCTTTCCCGCTCCCCGTTGGTCGGAGGGTTATAGAATTACCCGTTTGTGCGGAATCTCCGTTCAAGAACCATTGGATAAATGGCGCACCGCCCGTAGTAGGCATAGAGAATGGCGCGACGTAGAGAGTCGCCTCTGTGCCGGTAATACTGTAACTGCCGGAGAGAGCGCGGTCATAGCGGATTCCGAGCAAGGGGTCGCTTTCGTAGATGCGCACGGACGGCTCCATGGCGGTGAGTGAGAGCTCGGCGCCACCGACGAGACTTCCGTCAGAGCTCATAACGGCGACAGAGACGTCGCGCACCCTATATTGAAGTGGCGAGGCGACGATGATTGTTGATTTGCCGATGCCGGAGGAGTTCGCGATTTGCATGCCGTCAACCGTCCACGAATATGAATAGGTTGACGGCCTCGGCGCTTCCCCGGTTGCGCCTTTAAGGTTCGCCATCGCGACGACTCGCACACTGCCCTCAAGAGGCACAAGAGATTTCCCCGGGTATAGAGGAGGGGATGAGGAAATCGGCTCGGCGACTAGCACGACGTCCTGCGGTTGAATGGGAATGTTTTGAGTATAAGTTGAACCTCTGGAAGAGACAGATACATTAACGCTCGTAATACTCCCAGCCCTCCCCAGATGGACCGAGAAGGGGCGCGAAGAGCCTTTGTAAATTTCTTTACCGGCGACCGACACCGACACTGTTGAATTCGCGAGGTCAATGGACCCCGAAAGAAGAGAAATTGTCGCCTGACTGTATGGCGCCGGGTATTGCGGGTTTACCGAGACGGAGAAAGCGTCGCCGTTTATATCCCCCATTGGGCCAAAGGATTGCGCTCCTGCCAATAGTGGAAGCAGAAGAGTGAGTGCGGAAGCAATAAAAAGTCCAGAACGCATACTTTCATTATACAACCAACGTGAGGTATTTATGGTACAATACCCACATGACCACAGCGACACTTCAAAGAAATATAACCAAAATGGCGCGTGAAAGCGTCCACGACGCATTGCGCGCTGAAATGATGCATCTGCGCGCTTCACTGCTTCCAGCAGTTTCGCCAAAAGAACAGCGAGAAATCGAGCATAAGTACGGAAAGCCTTCTCGCAAAGGAGTGAGGTCTATCAGGGTCAACCTTTGACTCTACTCATGGAGTGGACGTTCGAATTTTCGCGCAAGGCAAGCAAGTTTCTTGAACAACAGCGCCTATCGCCGTAGGAAATAAATAATCACGCCGCTTTGCGCACTTCTTCGGGGATTTCCTCGCCGTTATACTTTTCATCGTTTGCGGCTTGGATTTGATTGTATGTCGCATCGTTTGCCGCTTGTTGTTGCATAGCTTGCGCCTGCATAAGTTGTGCGTTTTGACGGTTCCGCTCTTCTGCTTGCGCCTCCGCGTTTTCTTTTTTCCATTTTTTCAACTCCTCTTTTCCTTTCTTTATTTGGATGTGGAACATAGTCGCGTTAAGGATGGTGAGTGACGGCAATGCGTTGATGATGGGAATTTCGCTCAACAAAAGACCGAGAAGGATTCTGATAATCATCGCGAAGTTCTCCTTGAAAATACCGGCATTGTTTATGAGCTGGATTAAGAAGACAGTGAGCCAGCCGATAAGACCGACTGCCATCGCCATAATTACACCAAACATTTCAATCGCACCGAATGCCAGTCCTCCTGCCGTTGCGGCGCCGGCTGTGCATGCTCCAGCCACTATTCCTCCCAATGAACCTATTGCATCACTAACTTTAACCGTGCAGTACAGCGCAGCCAATGCGGGCCCAAAAAACCAGAACATGTTGAAAAAAAAGCGGAGCGCATCAAATATGACACAGAGGATAAGAACCGGCGACGCCCTCGCCCACGTCATCACCTCCGGTGGAGGCTTATTGTTTGTCTTGTGCGGCATGACGTTCCTTCTCTGCCTTGATTGCGAGGAGTTGCGACGGGTCCGAGGTGATGATCTGGTCTTCGGTATAGCTCGCGACGACTTTAATCGCTACATGTTTCAGACCGGCGAAGAATAGACCCTCGCCGACCCCGGCTTCAAGCAGTAGAAACTTCTCTTCGTCTGTTAGGTTGAACGTTTCCTGCAGGACGTTAATCGTCGTCGGCGACTGTTTAAGCAACAATTGCAGAGAAGAGTTGGTAAGAATCGGCCGGCCGTACGGGCTCTTTAAGAAGTCTTCAACGTCCTGCGTAATGGTGCAGACGCCGAGATAATACTTGCGTCCGCGTTTGGCGACTGAATATAGGAATGACGCCGTGTCCTCGCTCTTCATCATCCACCATGCCTCGTCTATGACAAGAAGTCGTTTTTTCATCTCGTGGCGCACGGCGTTCCAGATATAGTGGGTGATGATATACATCGCCACCGGCTTCAGTTCATCCTCCATATCGCGCACAGAAAAAACCGCGAATTGCTGTTTCAGGTCAATGTTGGTCGGCTGATTTAGGAATCCCGCCCATGTCCCGCGCGTGTACTTGGAGAGGCGCTCCACGAGAGATTCGCTTCCCTCCATACCGGAGAGCACTTGTTCAAAGTCGGAGAGTAGCGGCGGTTCCGCTCCTGTGAAGTCTGTGTCGCCGGTGATGTCCTTTAGTGCGTACGTCTCGCTGATAGCGCGGTCTACTATGGCGTCTTCTTCAGGACTAAGGCCGGAAAGCATGATGCGGAATAGCCCGACAAGCGAGATGATGTTAGAGCGCAGGATATCCTTGGGGTCCTCGTCTTCTTTAACAGGAGGAAGGTCAAACGGATTGATATGATTTTCAGAAGAGAGCGAGATGTGGAACGAGCGCCCGCCGGTCGCCTCGGCGAGCTGGTCGTACTCGCGCTCCGGGTCTATGACGATTACGTCCGTGCCGAACATAAGAGAGCGCAGGATTTCAAGCTTTGTCGCATAACTCTTACCCGAGCCGGACTTCGCGAAAATGACGGAGTTGTAGTTTTCTAGGGAGAACCGGTCAAAGAGGATGAGCGAAGAATTATGCCTGTTGATTCCGTATAAGATCCCGCGGTCGCTCGTGAGGTCAAACGAGACAAACGGGAAGAGAGAGGAAAGAGGAGAAGAATTCAACTTTGAATTGACGAGGAGTTCGTCGCTCCCGAGCGGGAGAGTGGAGCGGAACCCCTGCTCCTGCTGGAAGATGGCCGGCTTGGTATAGACGAGTTTTGCATCAAGGATTCCCCGTATGTCGCCCTCTGTTTTGTCTATTTCTTCTTTGGAGTCGCCGTAAAGCGCGATATAGAGCCCGACGTCAAAGAGCTTTTCCTGCGCCTGTTGTAGGCTGTCGCGCAGACTCTCCAAATCTTGGTATGCCGTGTCAAGCAGGGGGTCGCGCACGAGCCCCTTCGCCTCCCTCTCGCTGATTTGGCTCTGGACTTCAGCAACTTTTTTTTGAAAACCGCGGAGAGCCTGTGCCGTTTCAATTGGGTGAATGAAAATTGAGACATCAAGCACCTTGTCCAGATTTATAACGGGAGAGAACCAGCTGTCTGTAAGAAATCGCGGGTAAGAGATTGTATAAAATGCACGGACGAATTTCTCTCCGAGCTCCAATTCGCGCGAGCCGATTTTGAGAGCGGTTGGCGCAATCGTATCAACGAGGTCCAACGACCCCTGTTTGTAGATGTCTTTTGGAAGCACAGGAACCACCACCGGCTCCTCACTTTTTTTCTTGCGATTTAAGAAATCAAGAAGTGACATAATAATGCAGGCGCTAGGCGCTAGGCGCTAGACGCTAGGACGCCAGCTTTTGAAATCATAACATTTAACATGCGCATAACTTCATCAAGAAGCGTTTCCACAGGAATAAAATCCAGATCCTTCATCTTCGGCAGACTCTTTGCGATCTCTATCTGCGTTTCAAGTTCTCCTCCTGAGCCGAAAGCAATTCGTAAGAAATGAAAGAACTCTTTTGATGAACCGCGGAGCTTCCCTTCCGCAATATTTGACGGTATCGATACTGCAGCACGTTGCATTTGCGAAGAGAGACCGAAACGCTCTTCTGGTGGAAATTGCTTCGTAAGCGTATATATCTGTCTCGCAAGTTCAACTGCTTTTTGCCAGACAACGAGATCTCGGAATGTTTGCATTTTATAATACTAGCAGGCATTAGGCACTTGGACAGGCACTAGGCTCTAGTCACCAACAAGATTCCCAAGTTAGTTGATGGGTTATGGTAATATCTCTATACAAGAAAATGATAATTTTTTACATCCCCTTGTCCGCTATATTTTGGGTTCCAGTAACGGCTGCTCTGCTCTACGCGGTTACTTTAATAACGGATTCGGTTGCGTTTAGTTGGGGATTCGTTGCTATTGTTGCAGGTATACTTTCTTTAGTTTCTGGTCTGTTTCTTGCCGCCGCATCTGACTAGCGTCCAGCGCCTGCATTCGTACGAGCTAGAGCCTAGTGCCTAAAGCCTAATTATCTAGTCTGATAGGATTTTCAAGTTCTCCGGGATTAAATGAGCGGTACAAGAGTTCTATAATCTCTTCTGTGCCGAGAGGTACTGCGCGGACACCGGTACCGGAAAGCCCTCCGACGACGAGAGAAAGCCGTTGTTCCAGCTGGGCGCGGTCCTCTTCAAACGAAGTTTCCGCAGACTTTCTTTTTGCGAACGCACTCTCGCGTTTCAAAAAACTTATTGTGCTCGCCGCGGACACATGAGGCGAGTAGGGTACGACTATATAGAAGGATTTTGTCATAATATTTGCCTGGTCTGCGAACGAGCGAACGAATTCAACGTATTCGTGCAACTGTATCTTCATAAGCTCGGTTTTTTGAACCGGAGCTTTTTCTTCCAGAAGCGCCAGGTAGGGACGCAGGTCCATCTTGCGCGAGTTCACCACAATCTGGATGGAGAAGTCCAGCGTATTAAGAAAATTTTGGAAGCCCATGATGATTGCGTGCTGTTCATCGGCCGACTTAAGCCCGAAGTTGATTGAGGAACAGATAAGTATCCCGCGATATCCGCCGTCTTTCAAGACGATGACTCCATTCCGAATTTCTTTAACCGGAACAAACTGCTGTGTTGCGCTCGCTGGTTTTACAACTGTACTCATGTTGGCGGTTGGTTGTCGGAAGTTGGCTGTTGAATATCTAGCGACCACGCGAGTTCAGAGAGCTTTCCGCGAGTGAGCTTCGGAGTTCCCTGTTGCGGCAGAGACGTCTCTGCCGCGGCCCCCCCCTAGGCGGCCCCGGCAGCCACTTTGTTTTTATAGCCCGATTCGCCGTGTTTCCAGAGGAATAGTTTCGCTCCCGTGTAGTAGTTGAATCCCGCCTCAAGAACTTCAATAAACGGTTTCCCGTTTACTTTATAAAATGCGAGCGATGCGGCGAGCGCGACTACCGGTGCTGATAAAAGGAAGGCGATGACAAACGATAACGAAACAAAGAAAACTATACAAATACCAACCGCGCCGGCGATGTAGATAAACTGCCTCAAGGTCAGCGGACCCACAATCTTGTCCTCAACCTCTATAAACTGCGGGACTTGATATTCCATCCCCGTTATTATAGCAGTAGTGCATAACCTAAATCGCGCTGTGTGTTGGGTATACACTATTTATGTGCGAACAGCTCTTTGGGGGAATTATGGAAAAGCCTGTGTGTGCATTTTGCGACAAGCCCATTTTAAATGGGCACATTGTCGCCAAGATTGATTGGAGAAAATACGTATTTTGTTATCGAAAACGATTGTTAGGTGAGGAATTGTGTTTAGACAAATTTCTCACTAAGCACCCTGTCAGGTTTAGTTTTACCATCGAGGAGAGGGTGATTTGAAAGGGGTCTGCAAAGGCTCCTTTTTATATGCCACTGCCCGTGAGAAGGCTAAAAAGCCAAACAACGAGGCTATAAAACGGAGCGGCAAAAACAAATGAAAAAACGATAAGGAACAATATGAGCGACATAACTCCCATCGTACGCACTTTATGTTCAAATCTATTCAGTCCGGCGGCAAGATGCCATGGCAGTGCCGAACGCAGTGCGGTGAAACCGTCAAGAGGAGGAAACGGGATGAGATTAAACATGCCGAGAAAGAGATTTACGAAAGCAGTAATTTTAGCCACAGAGACTGCTGTTGCATCTAGTCCGATTACCAAACCGTAACGTACGACAAGCCCGAAAATGACGGCGAGCAGGATATTCGTCGCGACACCGGCAAGAGCAACAAACGTTTCTCCCCAACGATGGTTTTTAAGATTGTACGGATTATATGGTACCGGCTTCGCCCAGCCGAAGAGTATTGGTGAATGTGTAAAAACAAGTATGGCCGGTAGGACGATAGAACCCATTAGGTCAATATGCGGAAACGGATTGAGTGTAAGACGACCGGCGAGACGCGCGGTCGGGTCGCCGAGCGAGTTGGCGGCGTAGCCGTGCGCCACTTCGTGTGCTATGATAGAGACGATAAGGATTATAAGAAAAAGAATATCCATGTTTGCCGGTTTAGAATCTTAATGTTAACATGCGACGACTATGGCGAGACAATGTGAAATTACCGGTAAGAGCACGCAAATCGGCGGGCGGTATTCTAACCGCACCCGCGCGACTCAATTCAATCCGACCGGCAAAGTCCGCAGAAAGGCCAATCTCCATAAGCGCCGTATCTATGTCGCCGAACTCGGTAAGACTGTTATCGTAGACGTTTCAGTAAAAGGTCTCAAGACTATTAAGAAAAACGGCGCTTTTGCAGCACTGAAGAAAGCGGGGGCGATTTAGAAATTGGTGGTATAATCGCAAAATGGCAACAGCAATACAAAACAGAACGGACAGATTGCTTATGGAAGTGCTTCGCGAGGTGCGCGAGGTGCGTTCTCTCGTGGAGCATCCATCACGTCCGGTCAGCACGCCAAGAAAAAATATAAAAAAACTGCCAAAGTGGCTACAAGCGAGCTTAAAAGATGTTGAAGAAGGTCGAGTCTATGGTCCGTTTAATACGGTTGAAGAATTACGCGCATCTATTGAATCGATCGGCGCATGAGGCTGGAACATACGAAAAATATAACGCGTGCAATCAGGACGTTCCCGATAGAAATTCAAGAAGCTTTTTATAAACAAACAGAATACCTCCGAAAAAATATTCGTCACCCATCGCTTCGCGCAAAGAAATACGGAGGCACTGATGACGTATGGCAGGCGAGAGTAACAGACAATATCAGGTTCTACTTTCAGATTGTTGGCGATTCCTACTTGTTACTGAACATCAGGAAGCATCCTAAATAAGGTTTGGAAACTATCAAAAGGAACGACGCCTTCGCCGCACTCAAGAAATCTGGGGCGATATAAATAAAAATATTGGGAGTGGATGGTATAGTGTTTCTCTATGACTTACATAGTAAAAACTTTTAACCTGCCAGCGTTAACCGGACTGTCAGAAAAACAAATTAAAGTGCATCTTGCATTATATGAGGGCTATGTGAAGCATGTGAATTTAATAATGGAACAGATACAGAAGTTGAAAGAGAGTGGGACCGACCCATATGTCATCGCAGAACTGCGCAGGCGTTTCGCGTTTGAATTTAACGGCATGCGCCTGCATGAACTTTATTTTGAGCAATTTGAGGGACGCTTAACGTCCCTCACGACCGACAGTTCACTTGAAAAAGCGATTAAAGAGAAATATTGCGAGAATGGGCTGGAGGGACACATACGCGAGGTCGCGGGAACGAGAGGCATCGGCTGGGTAGTTGTGTATAAAGACTCGGACAGTTCGACTTCGCTCACTGCAAGTACTATTCACACGACATTTGTCAGCGACCATGAGGTAGGACAGTTGGCCGGACTGCCGATACTGCTCGCACTAGACCTCTGGGAGCACGCCTATATGGTGGACTATTTGCCGTCGGAGAAGAAGAATTACGTAGATGCTTTTTTCGCGAACTTGAATTGGTCGGTAGTTGAAAAACGTTTTGATGACGCGAAATAAATAAGAAGAGCATACGCGAGCAGTACAAGAACGAATGAGAATCGTTCAATCGTGAATGCTGCAAATGGGAGAGACGCACTCTTCTGCGCCACGAATATTATGTAACTCATGAGGATGTGGGCAGGAATTCCCACGACTGTTGTAACGACGGGGAGAACGGACCCGAGTACCATGCCGACCACTCCGGCAATAGCTGCAGCGGCCATCGCGAGAGGTATGAATGCATTGACGAGCAGATTTGCCGGCAGTGCGACGAGAGAGAAGAGCCCCATATTGTAGAGAAGAAGCGGTAACACTGAAATCTGTGCCGCGAGAGTGGTCGCCACGGCGTTAGTCCAGAAGCCGAACGCGCGGCCGGCCACATTTTCAGAGAGCGTTTCGCTCAAACCCGTTGCACCTGAAGGCGCAACAGGATGTCGCTGCACTTGGCTCACTCTCTGAAAACGCGACAGGCCGCGCTCGATAATCGGCGCGAGCCAGATAATACCGGCTGTCGCCACGACCGAGAGGCCGAAGCCGGGGTCAAAGACGAGATAGAGAGGGTTCCAGAGGAGCATCACAAGGACTGTGAAAAGTAGCGCGCGGCTCGCGGCATAACTCTTCCCAGTTGCCCGCGCGTAGAGCGCGATGACCGCCATAATAGCGGCGCGCACTGCCGTGGCCGAGATGCCGGCAACCCCGACAAAAAACAGAAGCCCCACCCCGCCGGCGAAGAACTGGAGCCGGCGGGGTATCCGCCAGAGTGAGAAAAAGGCCATCACCCACTCGGCAACAATCATCACATTGTACCCCGAGAGGACTATTATCTGCACAAGACCGCTCCGAATAAAGGCATTGTGTAAATCTGTTCCGAGCCCCGTCTTCCCTCCTATGACAATACCGCCCGCGAGCGCTGAAGAGGGCTCCGGTAGCGCACGGTCAAGACCATCCAGAAATGAGTGCTTCACGCGCGCGAGCGCGGCAGAGACTGAATACCAAGGTGCCGGTGTAATCGTATAAATAGAACCGAACTGGATGAGAAAGCGGATACCGCGAGCCTCCAAATATTTGTCATAACGAAATGTTCTTTCATTTTCTGTTTCAAAAGCTTGCGGTAAAGATAAAGTGCCGTAGACGCGAACACGGTCGCCGACAGCGACATGATTCTTGAGTGGCATCACTGCGAGCGCACCAACCTTCTCGTCACCCTTGTACACCTCTAGTGCGATGCGCTGATTCTTCTCGCGAACATCAGGGTCAGCGACGACAACTCCCTCATATTGAACTCGATGTTTCAGGTCTTGTACGAATGCATCAGGTAATGGAGTGTCAGAAATCGCCGAGCGCCATGCGCCGAGCGTGGCGCTAATACAAAACACAATGGCGAGCGTGTAGAAAATATGTCTCTTGAAATACCAAAACACACCGATAATCCCCGCCGATAAAATAAAAAACACAACTGGCTCCCAACCGGAAACTAACGACCTTACAAACACCCCGCCCACAAATCCCGAAGTAACAGAAAGCAATATGCTCATGCACCACGGTCCATGGCGGCATTGGCGAGGGCATCGGCGTCGCTATTCCTGGCCACGAATGTCAAAAAGTCGCTTTGCCAAATTATCATTTTTCCATTTTTCACGTATTCTTCTTTGTAGAATGATTTTTCCGTGGAGATAATTTCCCAGTCTTTGTAAACATCTTTTAAGTCAGACAGTGCCTCATCATAAGAAGCGTCGTAGACAATATCTTTCGATAACTTCTCGAGAGTTTTTGCGTCAAGTTCTTCTAAATTAGTTGTAATCCCTAAGTAGTTGAAGCCATCCTTTTTCGTACCTTCGCGTATATCACGCACCACCCTAAAAAACGCATTTTCATCGCTCACTCCGTGCTCCAAAACACTAAAAGAAAGGATCAGATCGAAACAGTTCTTTTTTATAGAAAATTTTTCAACTTCTCTAACTTCAGTTTCAATATAATCCGAGACGCCATGTTTTTCAGAATTTTCTTTAAGTTTCTCTATAGCAATATCAAGAACGTCTACACAAGTAACTTTACCGCCGTTCGGACCGATGATTTTAGCAATCGGTATTGCGTTCCTACCAACTCCGCACCCTAAGTCCAGTACCTGAACGTTTTTCTTTTTCCCGAAGTATTCTTCGACGAGTTTTAATAAATCGTCTTCACTTTCGGCGATCCACGTTCCTTTTTCAAAAAGTTTTGCCTTTTTGAAAAATTCTTTATGGTATTCTTGCGTCGCCCTTTGTGCTTTGTTCATAGGACTACTACTCACCACGATCCATCGCTTCGTTCGCGAGGGCGTCGGCGTCGGAGTTTTCTTCGCGCGGGACGTGGGTGAAAGAGACTGTGCAGAAAGCCGCGGCGACCTGTGCGAGACGCGCTTTCTGTTCTCGTAAAACAGGGTGTCGCACCTTATACAGACCATTCATCTGCTTCACTATAAGCTCACTGTCCAACTTCACTGTGACCTCCGTCGTTTCGCGCTCGGCTGATGGAACGAGTTTTGTGAGAGCCTCAAATGCGAGGATGACCGCCTCATATTCCGCGAAGTTGTTGGTCTGATGGTCCAGAAATTTTGACACGCTCGCAACAATTACACCGAATTCGTCGCGGATTACCGCGCCGGCCCCGCTCGGCCCCGGATTCCCCCTCGCCCCCCCGTCGGCATGTATCGTAAATCGCATAACACCACTATTATACTCCTTTTCGCCTCACTATTTAGGTCAGTCTCGTACCATTTCTTTAACCCCATTTATACACGGTCGTATAAAAATGGGGATAACATCAATTTCCTACTGACGTGGAATGTAGTATGAGAGTATGGGTATTGTTGAAATTGTGGCACGAAAAAAGCGTAGGAAGAGGAAGTTAAAAACTGGACTTCTTCTTGCCGCACTAGGCACAGGCATCCTGCTCACCGCCACAATGGCGCCGAACGCCCTGCAGTTATTCCGGTATATTCCGGGGAAGAGGGATAGTCGGTATCTATTTCGGAACAAACGGGCGCTTACCAGATTGAAAAATAAGGAGCTGGTTACTTTCGTACAGCGTGAGGGGAGATGGTATGCCCGCATAACAAACAAGGGCCGCCTCTTTCTTCTCGGAGAAGGATTACAAGAGCATGTATTTCGCTCCAAGAACAAACGATGGGATGGAGAGTGGCGCGTGGTAGTCTTCGACATACCAGAGAAACGTCGTCGTATCCGCGATAGGCTCCGCGGCTATATGCACACATACGGATTTAAAAAGCTACAAAGTAGCGTATGGGTATATCCGCACGACTGCGAAGAGATTCTTGCGCTCATTAAGGCCGAGCTGAAGATCGGCAATGCAGTTCTGTACATGGTAGTAGACCAGATAGAAAATGACCGACACCTTCGCGAACATTTCAAGCTCCCTGCTGGAGACTGACGCAATAATTATACGGCCGTGTTAAAATAGGGTCATCAGCGTGAACAGTAAAACGCATGTAGGTACTATACGTGAAGTTTGACTTTCGTAACGATCAATAGTAGTGTGACCACGGAGTTGGTTAATCCTTGAGAAGGAGAACAAATCATGACGAATTTTGCTTGTTTTGAAGACACCAATCGGGTCCAGAAAGCCAAGCAGACCATGGAGGACGCGGTTGCTGGTAAGAAAGTATCGAAAGAGAGGTTGAAGGTTGCGCAAGACTTCCTTTTCGAGCTGTTGCAGGAAATCAATGCCAAACGGCCGAGAACTCCAGTGCGCTGTGGCGGCAATATGGCACGGTCACAACTGGCCGCAGATATCGCGGACTCTCGCTAGACCTGGGTAGTGAGACCACATCAATCCACCGTCCTGTCGGAGTCGACATCGTCGATTTCTGGCGGGGCGGTTTCGTTTTCACACAGGTCTGATATCCAAGAGGCGCAGGCGGACGGGAGAAGAGAGGGAGAAGGTGTCGCGCTCTAGGTGCGCGAGAATGTTCACCGAACTTCCGCGCGCGAGCGTACTCGCGACGCGCTTGAGGGGACCTTTGACGAAAAAAGTGACGGCATCAATGTTTTCATTTTCATTCACCGCGATTTTTAACTTCAGGTGTTCTTCTGCTTTACCGAATCGTGAAATGTTTTGAATAAGCGCAGAGCGGAGCAGAAACACGGGTTTAGAGTTAGCTATGCCGAAGGGGGCGAGCTTCTCAACTCGCGTTAAATAAGATTTATTTATTTCTTCCGGAGTGAGAATCGCATCGGCATGTGATGAAAAGTCGTCTTCTATTTTTTCATTCACCAATTTTGCATGCGCTTCAACGAGGCGGTCCTCGAGGAAAAATACTTCAGTGTCAATCAGAGTGAAACCGCCGGCGGCAGAGTGTCCGCCGAATTGTGCAAACATATTTTCAGTAGTGCGGATAAGCTCCATAACCTGCGTGGAACCGCCGCTTCTAAACGAACCTTTCAATTTTCCTGTTCCCTGCCTGCCGGCAGGCAGGCCTTCTCTCCCCCAGAGGAACACGGGTCGTTCAAATTCATCTGCAATATTGCCTGCGACAAGACCTAGTAACGCCGGCCGCCACTCGGGGTCGCCGAGAGCGATAATGCTACGCACGTCTCCGCGCTCTTTGATGCGCGTGTGCACGGCGCGCGTAATCGCACCAGCTTCTGCTTTTCTGCTTCTGTTCGCTTTTTCTAATTTTTTTGCAAGAGTGTCTGCCTCGTCTTCGTCTGTCGTTGTGAATAAACGAAATGCATCGCGCGCGTCGCCCATCCTGCTCGCGGCGTTCACTCTAGGAGCAATCATAAAACCAACATCGTCTTCGGTAATCGCTCTTTGTTCCGCACGCATTCCACGACACAGTTTTTGCAGACCGATTCTTGGTGATTTCCGCATCACGAGTAGCCCATAGGTGGCGAGGACGCGGTTTTCGCCGACAAGCGACACCATATCTGCGATGGTGGCGAGCCCGACCATGTCTAGGAGCCACTTCTCCCAGCCATCGGGAACTTTCTCTCTTATTTTGGGCTCAATTTTAAGAACGGCACAGATTAATTTCCATGCGACGCCCGAACCGCAAAGACTCTTGAACGGATATGTCTCGTCGGCGCGTGCGTTCGGATTCAGAATCGCGAATGCATCTGGTAGTTTTTCTTTCGGCCCTTCGACTTCGCTCAGGGCAGGCAAGTGATGGTCTGTAATAATAACTTCCATACCGAGCTCGTTCGCGCGCGCGACCGGCCCAACATCAGTAATGCCAGAGTCTACTGTTACAATTAGTTTCATGCCACTATTTGCAAGTTTTTCTATGCCGTCAACATTCATTCCATATCCCTCGTCGTGGCGGTGCGGAATATAATTTTCAAAATTCGCGCCGGCTTTTTTCAAGAAGTCATGCATCAGCACGGCGCCCGGAATACCGTCGCAGTCGTAGTCGCTCCACACTGCGATTTTTTCTCCCGACAATATTGCATCAGCGAGTCTTCGCGACGCCTTCTTCATATCTGTCATCAAAAATGGATCGTGAAGGTGCAGGTCGTAAGAAGGATTGAGGAACTTCTCCGCGTCTTCTTTTGTCGCGATACCGCGGCGCGCGAGAAGCGCCGCGGTTAAGTCGTCATACGCCGACAATTCTTCGCGCAGTGAATCAGTGAGTGGTTCGTGCAGTGGAAACATGTGATGAACATTGTATACTGTTTGCATATGGAAAGCCCCTCTAGTTCCATCGGGACAAGCTGTATTTTCTGCAAAATTGTCAGCGGTGAGATTCCTGCGACGAAGATATATGAGGATGAAAATTTTCTCGCCTTTCTGGATATTCACCCGCAGGCTCCGGGACACGCGCAGATTATCCCTAAGTCCCACTATCGCTGGGTCTGGGACATAGAAAACATCGGCGAGTATTTTGAAGTGGTAAAGAAGATTGCGAAAGCCGAGCAGAAAGCGTTCGGTACCGATTGGATCCTCTCAAAAATAATCGGCGACGAAGTGGAGCACGCGCATATCTGGGTCTTCCCGAGCGATGAAGCTGTTGGCGATAAAAGCGACCTCGCCGGCAACGCAGAAAAACTTCGTCAGGCACTCGGATAAAACCAATTTCAAAACCCATTCGCCGGCAGACCAGAAAATGTTTGAAATTGGTTCTAGTTCTCGAGCGCCGTGATGCCGGGGAGGGTGCCGTTGGC
>ERZ1292632.985-Hain-H43-01um-R2-985-length-30098-cov-10_pt1 | contig 30098 bp, 33 predicted proteins | sample MGYA00564407_ERZ1292632 | MGnify/ENA primary metagenome ERZ1292632 (study PRJEB36523, sample SAMEA6512637) | groundwater metagenome | collected 2019-01-08 | study: AquaDiva: Metagenomics assemblies of 32 groundwater samples | reverse complement strand
TCGGGAGCGTTGTGAAGATCGTATTTCTTCTTCAAGAACTCAAGATTTTCCATTGATTATGATTATGCAGGAAAAATGAGGAAAAGGCAAATCTTTCTCACAGTTTCTATGAATTTTGAGGCCAGGTTGTTTCTTCGGAGCGTCTCGGAGTTCCGATTTGCTTGGTGTCCGATTTTGGAATCGGACAAATCGGAGCGAGAGTCAGGCGAGCTGAACCGCTGGAGGTCGGCTACGACGTGTTCCGAAAAATAATCTGGCTGAAAATATTAAAATTTACTTATAATAAATCCTATTCGGGATGCGGAAATCGAGATAAGCGAGATTAATCTCCGCGAAACGTTGTTTTAAACTTTGAAGAACACTCGCTAAATTTTCCGGCGCGAAATTAAAACTGAAATAAAAATTCAAACCGGTTGTGTCAGTTAGTTGCCATTCACGCAAAGCAAAATCCTTGATTTCTACAGCAGTCGGCGAAAAACCGGCGGCTTCAATCGTTTTTAAAACTCTCATCAAATTATCGAACCAGATCTTTTGCGGCAAAACTGATTTTCCCAAAATAAGCGGCCGAGCGTTATCGTCTGAAACGCGCAAAATAAGCGCGCCTTCGGCTAAAGGCGCAGCCGAAAAAGCCACGCCGTTTTCGTCAAAACCGTAGCAATCATTGCCGTTAACGCACCAAAAACCCACTATTTGCCGTTCGCGAACTGCTATTTCCACCTTTCCCTGAAAAATAACTACTTTTTTTTCAATCGCGGAAACACTTGGCAAAGAAAGATTAGGCGCAACCGGCGATTTGCTGAAATACCAAAAAATCAAACTGTCAGGGCCAAGAATTGAGAGCGGATAATTTTCACCCAAAGCGGCGACTGTAAGATTTGAAGTAAGCGTAACATTATCCGCGATTCTGCCTCCTGAAATATCAAACGATTTTACTTTTAGAAAACCGGCGTAGAAAATAAGATAGCAAAAGCCGATTAAAAAACCGCCGAAAATAAAAACGCCTAGCATTGAAAACCAAAACCAATGTTTTGATTTTGCCGCGCGCGGCCGGTTTAAAAATGATTGACCTTCACCCTGTCGGCTCATAAAATTTAAACGACAAATCTTTTTATCATTGGGTTCAACCGTGTAATGATTTCATAACTGATTGTGTGAGCGTCATATCCAAAATCATTAGCGCTTATTTTTTCCTTGCCGTCACGCCCTATTAAAGTCGCGATGTCCCCTACTTTTACTTTTGAACGGTTGCTTAAATCAACCACAATTAAATCCATCGAAACGCGGCCTAAAACTTTTGCCCGTTTTCCTTTCACCAAAACTTCGCCACGGCTTGATAAACTTCTCGGAAAACCGTGCCAATAACCGATGGGAATAATGCCTGATTTTGTTTTAGTTCGCGTTTCTTCTGTTAAGTCGTAACCAATATAGTCGCCCGCCACCAAGTTTTTTACTTCACTCACTAATGCTCGCCAGCTTAAAACGTGTTCGAGATTTAGTTTGCGCCGCAAAACAAGCGAATGCTCAAGAGCGGTTTCTTTGGTCGGAAAATAGCCATATAAACCGATGCCAATTCTTACTAAATCAAAATGGGCCTGCGGGTAAAGAAGTGCGCCACCTGTTGCCGAAGTATGCGCGATTAAATTTTTATAACCCGCTTTACGAAAAATTTCTTTCGCTTCTTTAAATTTTTTAATTTGCCACAAGGTGTAATTCGGATAAGTAATGTCTTTCGCAGAGGCAAAATGAGTGTAAATGCCGCGCAAGCACTCACCAATATCTGATGACTGATGACTGATGACTTTAAGAACTTTCACCAAATCATCTAAATAAAATCCTTGCCGATGCATACCAGTGTCAATTTTTAAGTGATAATCAACAGCGACATGGGATTTTTTTAACACTGTAAGCGCATCAAGATTGGAAATGGTGAGCGTTAAACGGTCGGCGGCCGCTTCTTCAAAAAGATGAGGCAAGGTCGGGCCTAAAACTAAAATCGGCTCGCGCAAACCTAAGTTTCTTAATTTATGGCCCTCAATTACACTATCAACGCAAAAACCGTCAACGCCGCGCTCGCTCGCGATTTTTGAGAAAAGTTCAAGGCCGTGGCCGTAAGCGTTTGATTTTACAACCGCGAAAAGTTTTGTTTTTTTCGCGAGAATTGACCGGAAAGATCTAATATTATTCGCCACCGCCTTTTGGTTAATTTCAATCCAGGTTTTATAGAGGTGCTCTTTCATTCATAGATTTATTCTAACTCTTTCCCGCGAAAACAAAAAACCGCCCTTCGATAAACTCAGGACGGTTTCTTTTTAGTTTTTGCCGATTACTTTTTTGCCGAGATAATCCTGCAGCGCTTTCGGCACTCTCACCGTGCCGTCTTCGTTTTGATAATTTTCCAAAATCGCGATAATAATCCGACCAATTGCAAAGGCCGTGCCATTTAACATATGAACATATTTTTTGTCACTATTTTTATCCCTGTATTTAGCATTGATACCTCTCGATTGAAAATCGGTGGTATTAGAACAAGAATGAGTTTCTCGATAATTGTTTTGACCAGGCAACCATGTTTCGATATCGTATTGTCTTGCATCAGTCCAGCCCATATCGCCAGTTGAAATAGCAACAACTCGGTAAGGCAATTCCAATGCTTTCATCAATTTTTCTTGAATTCCCAACATAAATTCATGTTCCTTTTCAGAATCCTTAGGATTAGCAAAAGAAAACATTTCTATTTTATCAAATTGATGAACCCGCAATATTCCCTTCGTGTCTTTGCCGTAAGAACCAGCTTCCCGCCGAAAACATGTTGAAAAACCAACATATCGACGCGGCAATGTTTCCACTTCAAGAACTTCATTCATATGCAATGGTCCTAGCGTATGCTCGGCGCTACCAACTAGATATAAATTATCTTTTGATAAAAAATAACGCTCGTCTTTCTGAGAAGACGCCAAACGACCCATACCCGTAAAAACTTCTGGTCTGATCATAACTGGTGGCACAACTGGTAAAAAACCTTCTTTAACTGCTGTTTCCATCGCTAATTGCACTAAAGCAAATTCTAAAATTGCGGCATCGCCTAAAAGATAACCAAAACGACTACTGGTCACTTCTGCTGCTTTTTTAACATTGATTAAGTTTAAAGATTCTCCAATTGTCAGATAATCTTTCACTTGAAATTTAAATTTCGGTTTTTCGCCGACCTCCCGCAAAACTTTATTATCCGCTTCGCTCTTCCCTACCGGCACGTCTTCAAATGGCGGATTCGGTAGCTGATTTAAAATCTCGTCTCGTTTTTCCTCTTGCTTGTTTCGCTCGGCAACTATTTCCGTAACTCGCCGCTTAATAATCTGGGCTTTACTCACTAAATCTTCAGAGCGGGCTTTGGATAATTCTTTATTTAAAATATTTTGTTCGGCTTTAAGTTGATCAAGAGCGGCGGTTTTTGAACGCCACGCTTCATCGAGCCGCAGGAATTTTTCTACCAATTTTGGATCGGTATTTTTCTTTGCGATACCTTCTTTAACTTTTTCCGGATTTTGGCGAATAAAATTAATATCGATCATATTATTTTAATTCTTTCATTAAAGGAAAAATGACCGCCTCACGCACCGGCTTGTCCATAAGAATGGCGAAAAAACGTTCGGACATGCCAAAACCAGCCGCCGGCGGCATGCCGTATTCAAGCGCTTCCAAGAAATCCTCATCAAGCCGCTGCGCTTCCTTGTCGCCGGCTTCCCGAAGTTTCATTTGATCTTCAAATCGCTTCCGTTGGTCAAGCGGATCGTTCAGCTCCGTAAATCCTTTTCCTAATTCTGTTCCTGCCGCCATAATTTGCAACCGTTCAACGACTTTTGGATTTTTACTTGACCGTTTTGCTAATGGCTCAATTTCAACCGGCGGATTAATTAAAAAACAGGGCTGAATTAGATTTGGTCTAACAGTTTTTTTGAAAATCAAATCTATAAGCCGCCCTTTGCCAAAACTTTTTTCAACCTTAATACCTAATTTCCCCGCACATACAGCAAGTTCTTCACGAGAAGCGTCAGTTGGGTTCAGTTTATTCGCTTTCTCAAATTCTTTAACATAATCAACGGTAAACCATTTCTTTCCCCAATTAATTTCTTTTCCGGCATAAGTTGTAATAAGTCCGCCACAAGTTTTTTTGATAACTGTTTTGTACATTTTTTCGAGGAATTTCATAAGTTCAGTATATTCCGCGTAAGCCCAATAAAATTCGAGCTGAGTGTAATCCTGTAAATGCTCTTTATCAATTCCTTCATTGCGGAAAATCCGGCCAATTTCAAAAACTTTTTCATAGCCGCCGACTAAAAGTTTTTTTAGCGGTAATTCCAGGGAAATCCGCAAATAAAAATCGCGATTCAAAGCATTATGATGAGTAGTAAATGGCTCGGCATCGGCGCCGCCGGGCACGGATTCAAAAACCGGCGTCTCTACTTCAAGAAAATCGTTACTTTTCAAATAATCACGAATTGATTGCCAGAAAATATTTTTACGCATAAAAAGTTGCCGCGTTTCTGAATGAACTAGTAAGTCCAAATATCTTTTCCTCAACCGCGTTTCAACGTCAGTTAAGCCATACCAGCTAACCGGCACTGGCCGCAAACTTTTCACGATTATCCGGCATTGTTTTACAAGCAAGCTTTTTTGGCCTTTTTTTGTTTTAAAAACGAAACCCTTGGCTTCAACAAAATCACCTACGTCAAAAGTTTCTTTAATGAACTTAACGTTTTTAAATTCTTTCTCGCTGAAAATAAGCTGAAGCTTAGTGCTTTCGTCTTCGAGATCAGCAAAAATAATTTTCCCTTGATCGCGAAAAGAAAATATTCGGCCGACAACAAAAAATGATTTTTTTGAGCGGCTTAATTTCGAAAAATTCGTTAATACTTCTTTAAGTTTAAAATCGCGATTAATTTTTGCCGGATAAGCGCCGGCCACTTTTTCATACCGAGCAAGCTTTTCTTTTCTTTCTTTGATTAAATCATCAAGCATAAATCTTCCTAAATTTTATTCAATAGCTAAGATTTGATAAATAACTTCGCCCTTAGGAGTTAAAATTTTTACCGCATCGCCTACTTTTTTCCCTAATAATGCTCGGCCAATCGGTGACTCATTCGAAATCAAACCATTTGCCGGCTGTGATTCATTTGAACCGACAATAGTGTAATATGTATTTTCGCCATTTTTTCGCACCTGGACACGAGAACCAATACGAACAGTCGCCGCACCAGCGGATTTTTTAATTATTGCTGAATTACGCAGCGTTTCTTCTAAATTAAGAATGCGTTGTTCAAGGCGCGCTTGTTCTTCTTTGGCTTCCTGATAATCGGCGTTTTCCGAAAGGTCGCCTAATTCTTTAGCTTGCTTTAAACGTTCGGCTATTTGCCGGCGGCCGCTTACCTTCAAATCAGCGATTTCCTCAACAATTTCGTCGTGCCTTTCTTGAGTTAAATAAACTTGGTTCATATATTTTATAGATTATTTTTAATTCGGTTCTCATAATACCACATCAAAACATCCTTTGCTATAGGAACGGTGTTTAAACTACCTTCGCGTGAGTTTTCAATCAGTACTAAAATAGCGATTTGGGGATTTTCGTAAGGCGCGTAACTAACAATAAAAGCGTTCGTCTTTGTATTGTTTTCAATTTGAGCAGTACCAGTTTTCGCCGCAACGGCAAAAGGTAAATCCGCTAAAGGTTTCGCCGTGCCGTAAGTTGCCACTACAACGTCGCGCATCCCCTGCCGAATATCCGGCAAAAACTTACTAATTTCCGAGGTAAGATCAATCAAAACTTCCGGCTTATTTTGAGCTAAAATTTTTCCTGTTTGGTCGGTAATTATATCCATCACTCTTGGTTTCCAGATTTTTCCGCCATTTGCGATAGAGGTAATGTAATTTAAAAGTTCTAGTGGCGTAATTAAAAGATCGCCTTGGCCGATTGAAACGTTATAAGTATCACCAACCCGCCAAGGATCCCCCGTCCTTTTTTCTTTCCAAACAGGATCGGGCAAAAAACCATTTTCTTCGCCTATAAGATCAACGCCAGTTAATTTGTCCAAACCAAATTTTCCCCACCAATCTTTAAGTTTATAAATTCCTAGCCCTTTTTGATTTTCAAATCCGCCGCCAACTTCATAAAAATAAACGTTGCTTGATTTAGCTAAAGCGCTACGAATATCAACCCAACCATTCGGCCGCCAGTCGAGAAACCGACTGAACTTACCAGGACTATAAGGATTAGGCAATTCAATATAACCGGCGGAATAAATTTGTTTACGCGAATCAATAATGTTTTCCGCCAAAGCGGCAATACCAACAAGCGGTTTAATTGTTGAGCCAGGATTATAACGACCCGAAACAATTCGGTTAAAAAGCGGCTTCGCAGGATTACTCAAAGCCGAAACAATATCGCTAGTTTCGAAACTAGGAATGTTAACTAAAGCTAAAATCTCCCCATTTCGAGGATCAATTGCCAAACCGGCGCCAATCGTTCGGCCAAGCGAATTAAGGCCTTGTTTTAAACGTTTATAAAAAAAATCTTGTAAGCCACTGTCAATAAAAGTTTTGAGATTGTTGCCTAGAACTGATAATTCTTTCCTTGGCTCGCCATATGACTCACCAAGCGCGTTTTTGATTGTGACTTCTCGTCCATTCGTGCCACGTAAATATTCGTCATAATAAGCTTCAAGGCCGGCCTTACCAATTTCATCGTCAGTCACAAGCTTTGCGTCTCTTTTAAGATCGCTCGGTTGCACCAAAGCCGTGAAACCCAAAATATGAGAAAACTCAAAAGGCGTTTCATGAACGCGCTTAAAAGCCGATTCAAGCTTTATCGCATCAATATTTACTGAAGAAAAAGCAACTAATTGTTCCTGCGATAAATTATTTGTAAGAAGCATTCGATCGCTTAAATTCCAATCGCGTTCGGAAATTTTTTGAATTAGCTCCATTTCATCAATATTCAAAAAACCGCTTATTTTTTTTATCGTCGCCAAACGATCGTTATTATTTTCCGGCAAGTAACGGGGAAGTAAAAAAGCGGCGAAAGAAGAATCATTGCGGACAAGCGGTTCGTTAAATCGGCTGGTAATTATGCCGCGTGGCGCCGGTTCGATTTTTACATCACTCATATTATCAAGCGCGCGGGCGGCGTAAAGATTTTGCTTAAAGATGCCAATATTAACAAACTGGGCGAAAACAGCGCCGATTAAAACTAAAAAGAGTACGAAAAAAAACCTAAAAACACCATCAGTCAAAGGAACTTCAAGTAAATCTTCTTCGACTACTCTATCAGTTAAAATTTCTTCAAGATGAATATCGTCTCTTTTTGTCATAATTTAAAATCTTATTTTTTCTAGTCGCTCAATAAGAAAATTCAGGAAAAACCATAATACGAACCCTAGTAAAAGATTATAAACCACCTCCTCAAAAATTAAACCGGCAAAAATCCGTTTAGTAAATAATGCTTGCGCTAAATAAAAAATAACCGTTCCCGCAAAAATAACTGTCAAAAAATCGCCGAACTTATTGCCTGTGAGATATATTTTACTAAAATAAGCGGTGGCAGCGATTATAGCTAAAATAAGGTTTGGCAAAAACCAGAAAGGTAACCAAAAAAAGGTTAGTGTTAAAAATAAAAAAATCAGCATAACTAAAAAACGCAATCTAACGCCGAGAAAAACCACAAAAACAAAGAAAATAAGAAGTAAATTAGGGTTCACGCCGCTAACCACTAAAAAACCGCTTTTCTGGATAATAAATAACAAACAAAGAACCGGGAGCAAAAACACTATTTTTTTTGTATCGGTCATTTATTTAAGGGAAGTTTAAAATGACTACCACCTTATCCAAATCATTTACTGAATAAGCCGGCGTAAATTCAGTTTTCAGCCAAGAATCCTGTGGCGTTACCACTAAATTATGAATATTTCCCAAGAAAAGATTAAACGGATATTCGGATGAAATGTTAAAAACACCGTCACTGTCGTTGATTTTAGCCGTCTTTTGGACAAATTCTAGATAAGGAATGTTGCCACCGCGCAAAACTGCTTTTGTCCGCGAATTACCAATTACAACGCTGCTTCGAAAATCCGGACTAAAAATTGTCTGGACTTCGCTTAAATTATTTTTGACGGCCGAAATGCGGCCGATTAAAGCGCCAGTCAAGGAAACAACCGGCATCATTTCTTTTACGCCATCTTTTGAGCCGGCATTGATGATGAGTAAGCCGTTGTCGTTAAAAGGATAATTTGAATAAACAAAAGTAATTAGTTTTTTCTCATCGCTTTTTTCGTTTTTCTGTTTTAAAAGCGCAAGCGTGGCTTTTAATTGTTGGTTTTCCACTTCCAAATCTTTAAGATTGCCATAACTAAAAGAGCGGTCAAAAAAACTCCTAGAGAAATTGCGAAAACCTTTCAAAAAAATATTGATATTTTGGTGATAGAAAATAAAAAGGAGCGCGAGAACCAATAATAGGAAACTAGCAATGAAAATTCTGATTGATTTCATTGGTTTTAAATTCTTTAATTTTTAAATCTGGTTATTAACTAATGAATTTTACGTTTGAAAAATTATTGAGTAATGGTTTGCAGGCTTCCAAGTTCTCAGAGATAAATCCGGTGCCGCGCGCAACGCAAGTTAATGGTTCATCAACAACTCGCACTGGCACACCGATTTCTTTTTGCATCAACTGATCAATCCCCCGCAACAAACTGCCGCCACCACAAACATAAATGCCGTTTTTATAAACATCGCCAACAAGCTCTGCCGGCGTGTTATCAATTAAATCTTTTAATGACTCGATCATTGTTTTTAACGGTCGGCTAATCCAAAACCGAACGTGAGTATCACGAAGAGACAATTCTTTTGGAAGACCGCTTGCCACATCGCGTCCGCGAATAACTATTTCAAGCCGTTCGCCAGCTGGCATTGCCGAGCCAACGGCTGTTTTTACTTCTTCCGCTGTCGGCTGTCCAACGTCAAGTTTAAAATCTTCCCGAACCGCTTTAATAATTTCATTTGTAAGATAATCACCGGCAATTTTAATCCTCCTTGAAATAACAATGCCATTCATCGAAATCACCGCCATATCAGCCGTTCCCGCGCCTAAATCAACAACTAAATGCGCTGTTGGTTGGTTTACGTCAAGCCGACTACCAAGCGCGGCGGCAAGTGGCTGTTCTACTAAATAAACCGGGTTTGCGCCCACTTCTTTTAATAAATCCTCAACCGCTTTCCGTTCTACTTCAGTCAAGCTTGTCGGCACGCTTACTATTGCTTGAGTAAACCAGGACCACGGCAAACGCTCCCTTTTCAACATCCGCTCAAGCATTTCTTTAGCCATATCAAAATCAGCAATAACGCCGTGAGTGATTGGTCTCAAAGCAGTGATATGAGCAGGCGTGCGTGACAACATTTTCTTTGCTTCAAAACCAACCGCCACCACCCGATTTGTTCGGTTATTGAAAGCAACAATTGACGGCTCGTTAACCACAATCCCAATGCCGTTTAAATAAATTTGCGTGGTGTCCGTGCCTAAATCAATGCCAATTGTTTTTTTGAAAATCATTTTAAATTTAATTGTTGTTTAGCGCTTTATTCAAATCGCCGATTTTTACGAGCTTCGCTTCTTTCTCGTTACGCTTTTTAATTTCCACTTTATCTTGAGCTAAAGTTTTTTCGCTTACAATCACCCGGAAAGGCAAGCCGATTAGGTCGGCATCGGCAAATTTCTCGCCCGCGCTCACATTTTCCCGATCGTCATAGAGAACTTCCACTTCTTCTTTCACGAGCCCATTATATATCTTTTCGGCAGATTTTTTCAATTCCGCCTTCGCCTCACCTATCAAAAGTAAATGAACTTTAGCTGGTGCGGTTGCTTCTGGCCAGAGAATGCCTTTTTCATCATGATGAGTTTCAACAATCGTGCCGATTAACCGTTCAATGCCGATGCCATACGAAGCCATAATAACCGGATGATTTACGCCGTTTTTATCTTTGTAAACTAAGCCGACCGGCTCCGAAAATCTTGTTCCTAGTTTAAAAATATTACCGACTTCTATTGCGTTTACTTTATCCAAAACGCCACTTTGGCACTTCGGACAATGATCGCCCGCTTTCACCTCGGCAATTTCTTTATTTTGCGCCCAAGCGCAAAGGCGGCAAAGCAAAATTTCGTCTTCGCCGGCCGCGGACTCCACCATAAATTCGTGGGAATATTTAGAAAAATCACCACCCGAGGCCTCGGTTACGTAAGATTTCAAACCGCAATTTTTGAAAATAACTTGATAGGCGGCTTTCACTTTTTCGTAATATTCTTCAAGCGAGGCCTGATCGGCATGAAAACTATAGAGATCTTTCATTGTAAACTCCCGGCCGCGCAATAATCCCGATTTTGGCCGCTCTTCGTCGCGAAATTTAGTTTGAATCTGATAAATCGCAAGCGGTAAATTTTCGTAAGAATTGATAATCGGCTTAGCGATTTCAGTGATTATTTCTTCGTGGGTTGGGCCCAAACCGATTTCTTGGCCGCCGTGATTTTTAAACTGGTACATTACTTTTCCCATCGTCTCCCACCGGCCGGTTGCTTCCCAGACAGCTTTTGGATGAAGCGCCGGCATAATCATTTCGGCGCCGAGTTTATTCATTTCCGCGCGGACAATTTTAATAATCTTCTCACGCACTAAAAACCCTAATGGTAGGAGCGAGTAAACACCGGCCATCAGCTTATGAATGAAATTCGCCCGAATCAAAAGTTGGGCGTTTATGGCGACTTCGTCTTTCGGGAATTCCCGCTGGGTTTTTAGAAAAAGTTCCGACTGGCGCATTAGTAATAGAATAACAGGGCTGTAAAAGTTTTACAAATTTCGTTATACGCTAAGCTCCTTTTATAATTTTTTCTAAAAGCTCGAAGTCAATATTTTCTTCAAAAATAAAAGGATCTTTTAAATTTTTATTGTTTCGATATGAAATTTTTATAGTTGGCTCATCATGTAAATGATTCAATATTTCTATATTGACACCCTCTACATATCCAAATCCTTTACCTCCAAGAATATCCACAAACTTGTCTCGCTCTTCCACGCCTTTAGTGAACTCCATAACCTTAGCAAGAAATGATTCTGCGTTGCCCTGATGAGTAACTAAAAATCTTTCTAAGGTATTTTTGTGTTCCTTTTCAGAATCTTCTATTATTGCTTCCCAACGTGGCGCAATTTTTAAGTATTTTTCGATAATTCTTGCAATGTTTGCAGCGGCTCGCGAATAAGTTGTACTTTTTTTATCCATTAATTCTTTTGCCAAATCGTCGCTTTCCTTTATTAAGAACGTGAGAAATCTGCCTTTTTTGAATGCTTCGGCAACTTTTTCGCCAAAAGCACTATCTTCTTCAACGGAAAAATCTAAGAGCAGATCGGCTCCAATTTTTGAGCCAAAAACTTGATCTTTATTCAATTTTAATTTTAACTCTTCAAGATTTTCTTCTCCTGTAATTTCATCCAAACTTCCTCCCATTACAAAGCCTGCGGTTTCTTGTGCTCTTTCCCTAGAACTTCCAAAAGCTACCGATTGGTCTAAATCTTTTGATTCACTTTTTTCTACAGCCTGTTTTTTTCCTAAATGGGTAAGCCCTATTTTCTCATCTGGTTTTCCGGAGTTTACTTCTTTTTCCCCATGGCGAAAAAAGTGTAATAAAACCCGAGAAGAATATTCTTCTTTTGATTTTTCCTTTTCAGGTGGCCAATATTCTTTCATGAAATAATGGTAATCTCACCCTTGTTCGCGTCAACTTCTACAAAATCGCCGTCTTTTATTAACTGAGTAGCGTTTTTAGTCCCTAAAATACAAGGTTTGTTCATTTCTCTAGCGAGAATTGAAGCATGCGAAGTTATTCCTCCCTCGTTAGTTACAAAAGCTCCAGCTCTTTCCATTACCGGCACAAAATCTACAGAAGTCATTGTAGTAACAAGAATTTCTCCTTTCTTTAATTTATCGAAATCTTTAGAGCTCAAAACAATTTTAGCAATTCCACGAATTAAACCTTTGTTAGCGCTAAAACCTTTAATGATTTTTTCTCTCGATGTAGTCGGGGCTGTTCCTTGAACAGATTTAATATGCTCAGCAAACATATTGGTTGTTTTTAAGTCTAAAAATCCAACCGCTCCCTTGCCAGTAATCCTGTAACCCACAACCTGCCTATTTTGAATAATATTTTTTGGCAATTTTTTACCACGCAAAACGTCTCCTATTTCAAATGGGGTTAAAAAATAACAATCTTTATAAGATCCGAAATCGCATTTTTCGGCAATCACCCCAAACATTTCTCTAACTTTTAGAGATGAATTGCTAAAAACGTTTTTCCTAAACTCATTTAAAAACGTTACCGTTTGAAGCGACCTGGCAAAATTATTTATTTCTTTATCATCAATTTTTTTTATTAATTTCTCCATGCTTAAAATTCTCTTCTTATGTTCCTTGAGAAATCTTTTTTCTTCTTTCATACAATTCTTTTGAAGAAAATTGTCGAGTTGAGATCTCGCGTCTTCAATGGTCCACGGATTATCACAAAAATTTACTGGTATATAGCCATGAAGTTTAAGCCACTGTGAGAGCAATTTCTCAAGTTTTTCCGGTGAAATAACCTTTTTTTGCGTCTTTATAGCGATATTTAAAAGCCCCTTCTGAGAATTAAAAAGCGGGGTGTGACGTTTTGGGTAAGTTATGATACCGGCAATTTCAGGAATTTTACTTTCTGGAAATCCGTTTTCTTTCAAAAGTCGTAGTAACTCTTCAGTCCCAACTCTTCCACCAAAAGCAGTAATATTTAGAGTCGGTACAAATTCTATATATTTTTTTACAAGATTGTCCCAATTTTTGGGCGTTAGAGATTTAAAACACTTATCAGTTGCCTGTAACAAAGCTTTGGCGCGAAGTTTAAATTTGTTCTCTATATTTCGCATTTTGCTTTGGCTTAAAAGCGTCTCCCGAAGAAACTTTTTAAATAGAAGAATATTGTCTTCATTTACAAAAATACTAGTGTTGGTGGCGTTAAATGAGATTGATAATCCTTCTTGCTTCATAGGAATGCCAAAATATCTCATATTGTTAAAATGTCCTAAAAGAGACATATATTGATGCCAAAATGACATATTCCGAGTTATTGCCAAACTCCATTTTTTTCCGTCAGAAGTTCTTAACTCTTTTTCCATTGTGGTATTAGATTTTATTCGCTTTGAACTATTATTTGATAAAGTTGTAATTGGTCTGCTTTGTACAATATAGAATTTCCATTTTTCAAATGCCCATTCAATATCACTTGGGAAACCGTAATGATTCTCGATTTTGAGAATAAGCTCGGATAGTTTCAAAATTTCTGCATCGGGTAAAACTTGCTTCTCGCCTTGCCGCTTTGGAATATCGTGCCACTCATTACCACCATTTTCTCCGCGATACAGTCCGCGCGATTGTGTCTGAATATTTTTATCAATAATCCGTCGCGGTTTTTTTTCTACAACATAAGAATCGGGAGTGATTTGCCCCGATACTATGGCTTCGCCAAGTCCTAATCCCGCCTCAATAATGAGTTGATTTCTGTCTTGCGTTACCGGATGAACAGAAAAAGCAATGCCTGATTTTTCACTTTCAACCATTCTCTGAACAACAACGGCAACGGATATTTTCTGCTTGTGCAAATCTTTTTCAAATCGGTAAAAAATGGCACGCGGTGTAAAAAGTGATGCCCAGCATTTTTTCACATTTTCCAGTAAATTATCTTTTGTTGTATTTAGATAACTTTCAAGTTGGCCAGCCCAAGCCGCACTTGCAGAATCTTCAGCGGTAGCAGAAGATCGCACTGCTACATATTTTGAATTAAGGTCTTTAAAGAAAACCTCTATGCCCGTAGTAATATCTTTTGGTATCTCTGCTTCGATAATTAAGGCTTTAATTTTTTCCGAAGCGTTTTCTACAGTATGAATTTCTTTATGATTTACAGAGTTAAGAATCGCATCGATTTCTACATTAAGATCCGTTTCATTCAAAAATTTATCAAAAGCAGTTGAAAGAATAATAAAACCAGATGGTACAGAAATACCAGCTTGCGTCATCTCTCCAAGCGAAGCTCCTTTGCCTCCGGCAAGCGCAACGTCATTTTTGTTTATTTGTTTAAAATCCTTAATAAACATTGATCATTTCCCAATCTTAATAATATCCTGAATCGTAACGACAATCATTAAAATCATTTATTTTTTGGTTCTTCAATTCCCAAATCCCGACAAATTTTCTTGGCTAAAAAATCATTAATTTCCTTATGGCGAGGAATCGTGGATATTCTTTTCACTGTTGGATTTAAAAAAATACTGTGTTTGCCGCCTTCCCGAATAAAAATACAACCTTGCCGCGCAAGATGTTTTATAAAATCTAACCGCTTCATAAGAAGAAATCTTTAAAACTAAATAGAAACTGCCAAGGGCTCTCGAATAATAGATTTATTGGAACCGCTCATAGCTTTGCTTACCTCAAGAACTAAAAGAAGCGCTTCTTTTAAATTTTCCTTTGCTTCTTTAAGGGTTTTGCCTTGCGTATTAACTCCGGGAACTTCTTCAATCCACCCGAGATACCACTTTCCAGATTTTTTATAAACTGCGGTAAATTGCCTTTTCGCCATAATTTAAGAATATCACAAATATTTTGGAAAACAAACTTATCGGCCGATTTTAATAATATCCTGCACCGTTACCACAATCATTAAAATAACGAGCAACGCAAAACCAACTGTGTTCACAATCCGCTGGAATTTGTAGGAAACCGGTGAGCCCTTAATTTTCTCGATGATTAAAAACAAAAACCGGCCGCCGTCCAATGCCGGAAAAGGAATAAAATTTAAAACCGCCAAGTTTAAAGAAATTAGCGCGATAAGCTGGAAAAGATAGATAAATCCTAGCTGACCAGTTTGGTTCGCGACCGCGAAAATTCCGACCGGCCCGGTTAACGACCGCACAATTTCCGGATTTACAAAAATCTTAGTAAACAGGTTTAGAAAACCAACGGAAATCGCCTGAATCGCCTCGCTTGTATTAACCAAACCTTTTCCTAAAGCGTCAAAAAAAGAACTTGCCGGAAAACCGATCTCGAGCAAAGCAACGCCAATCGCCCCTTCGCCCGGCGGCGGATTAAGCCGACCACGCAGGGAAAAATCCAAAATTTCCCCGCCTCTTTTTGCTTGAAGCAAAACTTCTTCGCCTTTTGCCGATTTTACTAAATCAACAAGTGATTCGCTTTTTATCGGATCGGTTAAAACAGCGCTCCCGTAACTCGCTGAAATAATTAGATCGCTCGGCTTCAAACCGGTTATGGCCGCGGGCGATTGCGGCGCCACTTCGCTAATCATTAAATGCTCCGGCGAACCAACCATTAAAACAATGCTTAAAATAAGCCAGCCTAAAATAATATTCATAAAAACTCCGGCCAAAACTATCACCGACCGCTTCCAAACACTTTGACTCACAAAACTTCTTTCACTAGTTTCACCACTTTCAGCGTCCTCTCCGAATATTTTTACAAAACCGCCGAATGGCAACCAGTTGAAACTGTACTCAGTTTCACCCTGAGCTTGTCGAAGGGTTCCTTTGTCCTTAAGCCAGCGTTTAGGTCGCCACGCTAATATACGCGGCGGAAAACCAAAACCGAATTCCTCAACTTTCACGCCAAACATTTTCGCCGTTAAAAAGTGGCCAAGCTCGTGAACGAGGATTAAAACCGAAAGGCCAATAATGACGATTAAAATTATCATCTATTCGTTAATTTCTTTTATTTTCATCTCCAGTATTTTTTCGATTAGTTCATTTGCTTCATCAGTTTGTTTCTGAATCGCTTCCTTGAGTTTGAATTTCGCGTCTTCGTCAATCTCTTTATCGTCCAGCGCTTTTTGGATTTTTTTATTGACTTCATCGCGGGAATGGCGCACTTGAATGCGATGCTGTTCCACAATTTTCTTTACGTGTTTTATAAATTCCTGCCGCCGCTCTTCGCTTAATTCCGGAAGAAAAACCCGAATTACATTACCATCAACATTTGCCGAAAGTCCTAACCCTGATGTTTCAATCGCTTTGCTTACGCCGGCGACCGCGCTTTGATCCCAAACTTGAATCAAAATTTGGCGGGGTGGCTCAATACTAACAGCGCCGACCTGTTTTAACGGCAGCATTTGGTCGTAATAATTCACCTTAATTTCATCAACAAGAGCGGTGCTTGGGCGATTACTGCGAATACCGCCAATCTCTCTTTTTAAAGATTCTATTGTGCCTCCTGTCTGTTTTTTAAATTCTTCAATTAGATTGTTCATGAAGTTTTTCTTCAATTGCCCGCCGTTGAAGATTTTTGTTTAAATCGAAACGCTTTATTAATGATTCCCGTTCTAGCATCCAGGCGAGTTTTTTGGAATTTTTGAACGGATTTTTCTGCCATAATTCTAAAATCTTTCCTTCAAGCTCCGCCTCAAGCGTCATTGGATTTTCGCTACCTCCTTTAATTATATCGATTGCTCTTCCTAAACGACCAAAAGATTCTTTCGCCACCGTTTCAGCTTTAGCGGCGGAAAGATCGTAATGTTCTTGAAGAATTTTTTTTATTTCGCTTTCAGAAAATCTAGAAAAGTAAATTTTATTTAGCCGCGAAAGAAGCGGCGCAAAAATAACTTGTTCGTCGTGACCGATAAAAATTATAAGAGCGTGCGATGGCGGTTCTTCAACAATTTTCAAAAGCGCGCTCTGCGCTTCTGGCGTTAAAGCTTCCACATTATCAATTACCGCTAATCGGCGCGGCGATTTAAGCGGTGTTTGGCGCAAAAAATTTCTAATTTCCCGCACAGCCGGAATGCCAATTGTGCCTTTCTCGTCCGGTGAAAAAAATGCGGCGTCAATTAACGGCACAGAACTAATCGCAAATTCGCTAGATTCTAAATAATTAGCAAGCAGTTTCGCAAAAAGAAATTTGCCGATACCAGCGTCTCCAAAAAAAAGATAAGCGTGGCCTAAACGCCCCTTATCAACTAATTTCTTAAAATCTTTAATTTTCTCGCCGTGGCCAAAAAACATTATCTTTTATTCAAAAGGGTGCGCTTGTAAACGTCCAAATGGTTCAAAATAATCGCCGTGCCTTTCGCAACGCAAAGAATCGGCTCTTCGGCAACATAAGCGGTAACGCCCAAAGAACGCTTAAAAAATTCTTCAAAGTCACGAAGCTGAGAACTGCCGCCAGAAAGAATAATTCCCTTCTCCATAATATCAGCAGCCAATTCCGGCGGCGTGACGTTAAAAACGGACTGCACCGCGTTCATAATATCCATAAGATGCGGATTAACCGCTTCCGCCACTTCGTTTGAACTCACCACTAAATCCCGCGGTAAACCAGAACTCAAATCACGTCCGCGAATTTTGGTTTCTAATTTCGCGCGGTTGGGAATAGCTGTACCAACGCTGATTTTTATATTCTCTGCCGTGGTCTCGCCAATCGCTAAATTATATTTTTTTCTAATATAGTCGCTAATTGACTGATCAAAACGATTGCCAGCCACTCGCAAACTAGACCAATTAACAATGCCACCTAAGGAAATTACAGCTACTTCTGTTGTGCCACCGCCAATATTTACAATCATATTGCCTTCAGCTGAATGAATGGGAATGCCCGCGCCGAGCGAAGCCAAAAGAGGCTCTTTTACGAGATAAACTTCTTTCGCCCCGGCTTCTTTTGCCGCGTTTAAAACCGCCCGATATTCCGTTGAAGTTATTCCAGCCGGCACGGAAATTACCACTTCCGGCCGAAAAATATTAAACCGTCCGATACTTTTTGAAATAAAATATTTGAGCATCGCCTGAGTAATGTAATACTCGGCAATCACGCCGTCTTTTAAAGGCCGGTAAGTAGTAATATCATCCGGCGTCCGGCCAACCATTTCTTTTGCTTCCGCGCCAACAGCTAAAACCATGTTATCTGGTTTTCTTAAAGCGACGGCGGTCGGTTCATTAATAACTATTCCCTTGTCAGGTAAAAAAACCAAAGTATTCGTTGTTCCCAAATCAATGCCAATTTTTCGGACAAACATGTTTGTTTTATCTTTGATAATACTCTAGTATTTAACCGTTATAAATTCAAGGGCTTAATATTATGGAACTTAAATATCGCCGAGTCATTATTGTCTTCTTTACGCTTATTTTTCTATTAGTCGGCGCTTACCTTTTACTTGTCGCTGCTGGTTGGGTTTTTAATTTTAAAGATTTAAAAATAATAAAAACCGGCGGCCTTTTCTTAAAATTCGAACCAAGTGACGCGACGCTCACTATAAACGGCGAAGCTTATAATTCAAAAAGCGGTTTACTGCAAAGCGGCGTGCTTATAAACGGCCTTCTGCCGGCTGATTATGAAATCAAATTAATAAAACATGGTTTCACAAGTTGGCAAAAAAAATTAAAAACCGAATCAGGAAAAGTAACGAGCGTAACAAAAATTCGGCTCTGGCCTCTTCATTCGACCTCTTCAACTCTCGAAAAAAATCTAGAAGATTTTTGGCTCACTAATGCCGGTGTTGTTACCAAAAATAAATCTTCCGGCCTTGTTTTTAAGAATAATACTTTGAGAGGAAATAAGGTTGTCTTAAGCGGCCCACAGTCAGATTTTATTGTTACCTCAGTCCAAAACAATCTATTTCTCACTGATCTTCAAAATCCAGAATCTGCCATCAACTTAAATAATCTATTCCAATCGTTAAAAAGCCGTGAACTAAAATTACCTGGCCTAGCGCCAATAAAGGAGGTTTTCTTCCATCCTTTCACTCCGTCAAAATTATTACTCTTAACTAGTAATTCGCTCTATTCGCTCGGTACAAAAAAAATGGAACTTGAGCGATTAATAACCGCCACAAGCGTAAACGCGTTCGCCTTAAGCGGAAATGAAGCGTTTATCCTCGACGGGAAAAACAACGTTCATATCTTTAATTTAATTTTAAAAAATGACGATTTAGTCGTGAATGAATTCCCGACTTCGACGATAACTTTGAAAACTTCCGCGAACGGCAAACTGATTTTCTTTCTCGATAAAAACAAACAATTATTCGCCTTTAATCGCTTAACTAAAAAACTGGAAAAATTATCTGAATATGTTGACGATTTCGCGCCGGAGCCAAAAAATGACATTCTAGCCCTCATAAATCCTAAAAACATATCGTTAATTTATCTTTTGGGTTACAACGATGATTTTAACCTTTCGTCCGGCGCAACCACAACATTACCATTTAAAAATCTGATTTCTCTCCATGATTTCAATTGGCTAAGCGATAATCCTGATTATTTTTTAGTTGGTAACGGCAATGACTTGATTTTAAGCGAAACTGATTACCGCTCGAATTTAAATTACTTCACTCTGGCGAGCGATGTAAAAAAATACGCCGTCGGCGATAACTTTTTATATATTTTAAAAACCAACGGCGAACTGGTTAAGTCGGCTATTTTGAGATGAAAAAAACCCCGACAAAGTCGGGGCAATTTACAAACGTTCTAACTAATCTCTCGGATAACGGTTGGCTATTTTTCCGCCGCCGATTTTCAATGCAAGATATCGGTCCTCAAAAGGAGGTGGTTGATGGTCAAGATATAAAGATTTCGACTCTGCGCTCCTTGTAGGAATTTGAATCGCCATCTTCATATCTAGTTTTAAGTTTACCGAACGCATCTTTTCTATGTATATATTGAGCATAGGATCTCTATCTACATGGTTAAGACGATTCATCATTTCTTTTAATAACTTACCAGCTTCTGAGAAAAGTTTGCGGCCAATAGGAAGTCCTTGCTGCTTAGTCACAATATCAATGCGTTTGATTACGCTTTCCATATATACCTTAAACCAAGAGTAAAGAGGTTCACCGCCCTTATCAATAAGCGACCCTACTGTCACAGATTCAATCTCCTGTTTGTCTATTTGCGTTCGTTCTTCGTTTCCTGCAGCCATAAAAATTATCCTTTCTTAAATTGTAAATAAAAAAATGAATTTATTAACTATTCCAAGTGTAGCATACTAAATACAATCTGTCAATCAAAACAAAAACCCTTACTTTTATAAGGGTTTTTGGATTGAATATTTTTATTAAAAATTAACGTTTTCTCCACTGTTGCGGACGGCGAGCTTTGCGGGAACCGAATTTTTTCCGCTCCACCATTCGCGGATCGCGCATTAAATAACCTAAAGTTTTTAGTCGAGGACGATTAGCCGCTTCTTTTGAAACAAGCGTTCTTGCAATGCCTAATCTGACCGCTTCTGCTTGAGCGTTCGGGCCGCCACCGGAAACTTTCACTGTTAAGTGATAATCCTTGGTCGCGGTTGCTTCAAGCGGCGATAAAACAACTCCCTGAAGTTTCTTTAATGGGAAATAAATCTTGAAATCTCTATCATTTACAATAATTGGCGCGTTTTTGCCGTCTGCTTTAGAGGCAAAAAAACGAACGCGGGCAATAGCGGTTTTTCTTCGGCCAACCGCTTCAAGGTAAATCGCGCTCCGCGCGCTAACCTCACGAACAGGATGGGTTACGTTTTTTGTTTTCTTATGGGTATCGGCTGGTTTTTTAATCATGAATTTTTACTAATTATTTTACAGTCAATCTTTTTAACCTTTCCGCCCGCAATCGGTTTTTCGGCAACATCAAACTCACCGCGTGCCGCAAAATCCAACCCGGATTTTTTTCAAAAACATCGCGATACTTACTCACTTTAAGGTGGCCAAGCGGCCCGCTATGGTGATAATAAACTTTTTGACTAGGTTTTCGACCAGTCAAAACAAGAAATTTAATATTTTCAACAACTACCTTGTCTTTGCCGCTGTCTTTAGGATTATATTCTGAATTTTTCTTGCCCTGCAAAATCATCGCAATATCTGAAGCTAGCCGGCCCAATTTTTTATTTTTAGCGTCAATTAAATATTCCATATTAAACAAATTCAAGCCGAGCCATTTTTGTGCCGTCGTGCTTTCTTAGTTTCGCTAATTTTATAATTCTCGTGTAACCGCCGCGCCGATCAGTATAACGCGGAGCAATATCGTGATAAATCTTGTAAGCGGCGCCTTTCGGTAATTTTTGTAAAAGCAAACGCAAAGCCGCCAAGTTTTGTTTCTTGCCGTAAGTGATAAAGCGTTCAACTTTGCCTCTTAATTCCTTAGCCCGCGCTTCTGTTGTAACGATTTTATCATGGAGAATAAAATTATTAGCCATGACTTTCAAAAAAAGCCGGCGAGGGCCTCTTTTTAAACCAAATTTTTTCCCTTTCTTGCCGTGACGCATAAATCCTTATTTCTTTTTCTTTTTCTTAACTTCTTTTTTCTGGGCTTCCGGTTCCGCGGTAACTTTTGTAAATTCCAAGTTAGCAACAATTTGGAAGTGGTCTTTTAAAATATTTCCAACTTTATGGAGCGCCTCCGACGGGCTGATTGTGCCATCGGTTTCAATTTCTAAATTCAAGCGGTTATAATCGGTTCGCTCGCCTACCCGCATATTTTCCACCAAAAAAGAAACCTTAACGACTGGCGAAAAAAGCGCGTCAAGAACAACCGTTCCAACTGACAATCTTTCAAGCCGCCGCGCCTCTGCCGGCACATAACCAAGTCCTTTCTCAACTGTTATTTCCATTTCAATTTCGGCGTTCTTTTTCGAAAGAGTGGCTAAATGCAAATTAGAGTTAACTACTTGCACCAAAGCCGTTGATTGAATATTGGCGGCCGTTACTTCCTGTTCACCTTTTGTCTTAATTGTTAAAACCTGCGGTTCGTCGGCAAAAAAATGAAAACGGACTTTTTTCAAATTAAGCGTGAGCTCAACCACGTCTTCAATCATGCCAGGTAAAGTGGAAAATTCGTGATCCACGCCTTTAATTTTCACCTGTGTTATAGCGGCGCCCGGCAAAGAAGAAAGCAAAACACGGCGCAAAGCATTGCCTAAAGTTGTGCCATAGCCGGTGTAGAGACCTTCAATATTAAAAACGCCGACATTTTCTTTTTCGGAAACCTTTTTTATAGAAACTGTTTCACTAAGATGCGAGTATTTCATTATTTTTTAGAATTAAACAATTTTTGTCTTTCCGACGCAAAAGACATTTTTAGTTTGCTTTAATTTATCTTGAATAAAATTGACCGACTAAATCAATATCAAAAGGAAAAATATTTGCTTGAAAATCCGGCTCGCTCGCGCATTCACCCTTTAGCTTTTCTTTGTCTAATTTTAACCAAGCGGGCGGTTCGTATTGCTTCAACCTTAAACCTAAATCTTCAAAAATTTTCATTCCGCTTGATTCTGGCCGGATTGTTATTACATTACCTATCTTAACACTAAAAGAAGGAATTGTCACTTTATGGTTATTTACCATAATGTGGCCGTGAGAAACCATTTGCCGGGCAATTCGGCCTGAACGGACAAAACCTAAAAGAAAAATTACGTGATCTAAGCGTCGTTCAAGAACAGACATAATTTTAGCTTTCGGTTCCTTAAAAAGCTTCATCATTTGATTATTATTCAAACCGTAATAAATTTTTATTTTTTGCTTTTCTTGAAGTTGGCGGCCGTAGTCAGTAAGTGAATGGCGCCCTTGACCGTGAATTCCCGGACGATAAGGCCGTCTTACCGTAACGCATTTTGGCGAATTACAACGCTCCCCTTTCAAAAAAAGTTTAACTCCCAATGATCTTTCTTTTTTTTCTTTTACGCTAATCATTTAAATTTTTTTATACTCTTCGCACTTTTGCTGGACGCGGACCATTGTGCGGGATCGGCGTAACATCCCTAATTGAAGTGATGTTTAATCCTTTTGCCGCGAGCGATCTTACTGCCGCGTCTCTTCCTTTACCAACACCGCGAAGGAAAATTTGTACGTTTACCGGACCGGTCCGTTCAATTTTTTCAACAATCGCTTCAGCCACTTTAGAACCGGCGAAGGGCGTTGATTTCTTGGGCCCTGAAAAACCCATTGAACCAGCCGAAAGCCAGACCATTACATTTCCCTTGTCATCAGTGACAGTGATAATAGTATTATTGTAAGAAGCTTGAATGTAAACCCTCCCGTTTTCAATGCGCTGCCGAGCGGATTGGCTTTTGCCTGAAGCAACCGCTCCTTCTTTTTCCTTTGAAGATTCTTCGCTTTTTTGAATAACTTTTTTCTTTCCCATATTTTATTTCAATTCAACTTTTCTTCGGCCGCTACCAGCTGTTTTTCTGACATTTCCGCGAACCGTGCGGGAATTTGTTTTTGTCCGCTGGCCATGCACCGGCAAACGCCGCAAGTGCCTCACGCCTCGATAAGCTTTGATGTCTTTTAAACGATTAATATTTTGCCTAACAACTTGGCGCAACTCGCCTTCTACTTTGTAAGTTTTTTCGAGCATCGATTGAATCCGGTTCACTTCTTCCGGCGTTAAATCTTTAGCCCGTTTCGCCAAATCGATTTTGGTTATTTTTAAAATATGGCTTGCGAGTGGCCGGCCGATACCGTAAAGATAAGTCAGCGAAATTTCTATCCGCTTATTATCCGGAATATTTACACCAACAATTCTCATAATAATTTATCCTTGTCTTTGTTTATGTTTTTTGGTCTCACAAATGACGTAAAGTCGTCCTTTGCGGCGGACGATCTTACACTTCATGCAAATTTTTTTAACAGATGCTCTGACTTTCATTTTTCTTACGTCTACAATCTTCGGACTATTCGGCCACGCTTCGTATCATATGCGGTCATTTCAATAACCACCCGATCGCCGGGAATTACCCTGATTCTGTTCAATTTAAGCTTACCGCCAAGGTGAGCTAGAACTTCCTCTTCGGAATTATAAAGTTTCACCCTGAAAAGCAAACCCGGCAAGGACTCAACAATTATTCCTTCTTTTTTTTCGATGCTGGTTTCTTTGGCCATTATCCGATGACTAACGTGGCTTTCATGGTAGTCAAACTATTAAAAAATGTCAACTATTCGACTATTAACTCTACTTTCCCAGAATTAGCCGGTATTTTCTTCACCCAAAAAGGCCATAATTGGATATCGGCTTTTTCGACCCCAGGCAAACCATAAATAATTGGCCGCAAAGCTGTTTCGTCAGCGTGAAGTATGCTGGCTTTAAATTTTTCAAGGTCAAACTTGGTTTCTAAAGTTGCTGAACCGCTTATATTGAAATTTAGCTTTGATTGGCTGAAATCAACAGTTGTAGTGCCATAATTCAATTTAAAATCGATCATTTCCAAGCTGGAAGAAGCTTCAGCGTCCACCACCATTCCAATAATCGCTTCTCGAAGCATCACTTCTTTAAATACGAGTTCCCGCATTTGTGCTTCGGCAAAAATTGAAAAATTGCCGGCCGCGTCAGCTTTTGGTTTCACCTCTTCACTTAAAATATTAAAACTTGCCGCTCCGTCCAATAATTTGAATTTTTTGGAGAGTGTAATTAAAATCTGACTTTTTAGCGCATCGCTTAAAGCCATCTCAATCACGCTTTTTGCTAAGGCGATATCAGCGACTGTCGGCGCAATCGAAACGCCCGTAAAGCCGCCAGTCATTGGGCCAACTGACGCAGCGTAAAAATAATCGTATTTAGGATTATCCTTTAAACCAGGAACGCGCCAACCACTTGAAGAAGCAATGTTATAGCTATCGCCAGGCTGGTCCGCCATAACTATTACTTCCGTTTCTGACGGCTGTAATTTACCGTTCACAAGTTTTCCAGCCGGCAAAGTTATCGGTTTATCTATCCTGAATATTTTTTTATCCGGCGATTCAAACCGCGTCGTCGCGACAAAAGTTTGTAAACTTGAAGTGGCGTTATAGACAATTAATTGGCCGCTGGCTTTCGTTGCTACATTATTTTCCTTGCCGTGAGCTGGAAAAGACATTTCTAAGTTACGCTTCGCACTTAGCATTTCACCCGGCAGAAAAATTTTGCCGCTTGAATCGAACTTAGTAATAGCGGTTTTACTGCTTACCTCAACTAAATTATTAAAAACTATCGGTGTTTTCTTTAATGTGAGCTTGATTGTTGCTCTGGGTAAAATATAAAAAACTAGTTCAAAAGCCACAAAAAGCACAAAAAAGCAGATTAAAATGATGGTGAGTTTTTTTCGTGAGGACATTCTAGCTTTTAATTTCTTTTCAATTGGTGGCTTTGGCGGCGGTTCGAAAATCGCTTTCTCTTCTTTCCCGACGCGCTTTACAATCGGGACTCCGGCTTCACTTCTCACGAACATCGGAGTTTTTTCTTTCTTTTCTTCCGGTACTCCGGCGGTTGTCGGATTGTGGGCAATTTTTTCCCGATCAATAATATCAAAAAACTCATTATCTTTTTTTGTAAAAATCGGGCGGGGTAAAATATCTGAAATCACTTTTTCACGAAGGCGGAAAACTGGATTCTTTGCTTCAATTTTGGAAAGACCGGCAAGTTCGAGCACGCGATCGTCAATTGATTCAATGGTCAAATCTTTTCCGGCGGTGATTGCCTCCCGTTTCAAAATTTGAAAATTATGAAGCATACTACCGAAAACCGAACCTCTGGGAATATTGAAAATAACCTTATCGCTTTTAGCGTTAATTAACCGTTCAACAATTGTTTCCAGTTTTTCTTCCCGATCCAAAAAAATTTTATGTTCCGATTTCACTTCTTTTAAAATTATTTGCTGATTTGTGAATTAGAAATTAACCACTTCGCCCGCCGCCTTAATAACTGGTTTAAAAAATCGTATTGCGGATGTTCCGGAGAATAAAAAAGGAAAGCGAGAATGTGCTGATAAGTTCTCGGCGAAAATTTAGGAAAATTAGCCGAACCTCTGATATTATACCCTTCGCGGATTAAATTTTCATGGAGATCAGTAAGTTCAAAACGCGATTCGCTGAACAAATTATCAATAATCGGCGCTTGAAAACGAAAATAAAATTGCGCCTCCGGCCTTTCAGTTAAACCGAACTTTAAAAAAAGCGGGTTTAAAACGCCAAAAAACACCTTAAATCCTTCCCGAAAGTGGTGTTCAATAAGCCGTTTAAAATGATCGGAAATTTCCCCTTGGCTGTATTTCGCCCAAATAAGTTCGGCCACTTCTTCATCAACACCAAAACCTTGCGCCAAGTTTTTCAAAATATGGCCGGATCCCCAATCAAATTCGCGGAAAAAAAGTCGTTCTTCTTCCCTTGAAATAAAAACATTGGTTGTGACCGCGGAAGCTTGGACAACAAAATCATGCTTTTCTGGAATCAAAGACGGAAGCGTTGCCGGCCCTTCAACTACTGTTAAATTTTTAGCCCAATTCTCAAAACGTTCTAAAACAGCCGAAAGCGAGCGTGGCACGAAAGTTCCTTCAAAACTTAAAACGAAATCGCGGGATCGGAATCCTATTGGATTAAAAACGCGGTGACCGCCGAGCTGAACGTCAGTAACCGCGATATTCGCTAAAACAACATCAAGTTCATTAATTCCCATTTTTTTAGCGGTCCAGGAACGATAATGATTTAAAAAATTCCACAAACCCTTAAAAACCAAACCGTCCAATTCATTTTCAGTAATCGGCTCTTCGGGTTCGGCTCTTTTTAAATTGACTAAGCTTTTAATTGTTGTCGCTTGTCTTGAACTTAAACCAAAAATTAGTTTATCAAACGGCAAAATTGGCCGCTTTAAATCATTTAAGCTTGACACTTTCTTTTGACTTACAAGGCGGATTCCTTTTTGTTTGTGGTTAAGTTTTACTTCCGTTACTTCAAAATGATTGTTGAGCCCTTCAACCACCAAAAATTTCTCCCGTTTTTTTCCGAAAACAGCAGAAAATTTATTGAATAGTCGGTTGATCACTTAAATTAAGTATAGCATCAAAGCGATTTCGGAAGCGACAAAAAACCGCCAAGCGAATAAACAATAATTTAAATTTGACGCATTTCTTAAGCTGATATAACTTAACACGAGCAAGTATTTAAAATAATTGAGGAAGAAAAATGGCTGTTATCAGAATCCGCAAAAACGACCTGTTTCGACAAGGTCTAGTCATAGTTGACGGCGCGCTTTACGAAATAATAGTTAAATCGGCAAAGGAAAAGATGAAAAAATGGCTCCCTAAAATCACAAAAAAATTCTTTCTGCCACTCATTAGCTCTTACGTTTTTTTGAAAGATGACAATAAAATAATACCTGTTATAAATGGCCGGTTTGTAAAACTCCACCTTTTCATCTGGGATATTCAAATAAACGAACCCCAAAGTGCGACTGTTTTTCTGCGATTGTCTCTGCCGATTATCGCGACTGAAACAGCTCACCAAAAAATCTGGGAACTGCTTTTGGAAAAGATTGGATTACCGGAAACAACACTCACAAACGGCGATTTATGCCTAAATGTGGTTTTAAAAGATGCGAACTGCCCGATTGAAGTCAAAAGCTCCCGCTACCCGAACGGCCAAAGAACGTTCATCGCCCGCAACAATAAAAATAAATAAACGCCTCTTATAATAAGAGGCGTTTTTGTTTTTTTAAAATCAGAAACAGATTAAATATGATTTGCTTGTACTTTAATTTCAATCATCGGAAAAATCTTCCGGAATTCCTGAATGGTGTTCTTATGGTTCAAATATACCGATAATTCTTCAGCTTGGCTAAAACTGATCAGGGTAATTTTTTCTTTAGGTAATGACTGAAGATAGGGTTCAAAAACAAGCGCGCCATCAAGAATATAACTGACTTCGGCATCACCCCGGACAAAATAACCGAAACCCTCTTTAGTCAGCTCTTGGTTCAGCTTGGGAATGACGCAATTATTGAAATATACCCCGACAATATCTCTGATTGCCCGTTTTCGCTCTCTGATTTTCAAAGTTTCTTCAGTTTTTTTCGTCCACTCCCTGCCAACTTCTTCTATCTTTTTCTTATCAAAACGTACAACTTTTAATACTTTTGCCATTGCAAAATCTCCTTTTCTGATGTGATTAATTTTGGTTAGTTACTAACCATAAAATACTCCAGTTTCTTTTTCCTGTCAAAAGAAAAACCTCTCATTTTCGTGAAAGGTTTTTTATTGAGGATTTTAGGAAGTTGCTGTTTCCGGCTTTATTGTCCCGCCATTAATATTTGTATTCCCACATTCAGGGCACTTTCCATTGTGATTATCGCGAATGTTCTTGAAATCATTCTGGTCAGAGTGGTAAATCCGCGCGCCGTCCGGCATTTTCCAATACCAACAGGTAGACGATTGTTTACAGTTGGTCACGAACTCAACTTGTTTTCCAGCACGTCTTGCCAATGTTACCTTGTAAGGAATGAAGCGCGCCCCACGACTTAAATCTTCAGCATCAGACCTGGGAAATACCGCCCCCGCGTCGCCATCGGCACCTTTATTAGTATCAAGTGCGTTTGCAATAAAACCGAACGCTGACAATTCGTTTATATTTGAATATCTATCGCCTTTTTTCATAACATAATCTCTTTCAATCTTTTTAATGAAATTGTTAATTAAATAACGCTACAGAAAATGTAAAGTAGTTTTAATTTTTTGTCAATATAAACACTATTCCAATGTTCTGCAGAACATTGGAATAGTGTTTATAGTTTTTTAGATTTTGATTGTTTCGGTTCAATCATAAAGCACAAAATAAAAAGTGTAGGCGGGCCAGTTTGAAAGCCAAACACCCGGCGCCCAAGAACTACGAATAAGATCAGCTTCCGGCGATTTACCGTGGCCGGCTTCAAGACCGTAAACAGCGTCCCAACTAGCATCGCCAGTCCGCTCAAAAACAATCCAATATTTCGTGCCGGCGGTTAAATTCACATTAGAAAAAATGTAATCAAATTCCGCTGTGCTGCCACCCGGCATATCAGCCGGAAAAACTTCATTAGTCGCAACAGCCACCGTATCTCCAAAAGGATAATTATTCGAGTCCGTTACAATTTTTAGCCGCGCGGTATCGGCATAAACGCTGTTTCTGTTGCCAAATATTCCTAATCGCACGGTTATTTTTGAAAGAGTTGAATCGTTCGGTAAAATAAATCGCTGGCCTAATTTCATAGGCAATCCTTGCGCGTAAGTGTTTGACGGATAACCGAAAGCGAATTGCAACCCACCATACCGCCTTTCTAAAATAACATTGCCGCCGGTTGGCGCAGTTGAAGTTGGCGTTGAAGTAGCTAAAGGTTCGGTAGAAGTGGCCACAGGATCAGTCGAAGTTGCGTCGGTTGAGGTTGCTGTAGTTTCAGTTGAAGTAGCTATCGGCTCGGTTGAAGTTGCCATAGTTTCGGTTGATGTTGCTGTAGAACTCGCGTTTTCGTCAGTAGAAGTAGCGTCGGATAAAGCGGTAATAACTTCTTCAACCACCACGATTTCAACTGGTGGTGGTTCGGCTACGGGCGGAGGAGAAGGCGCGTCAGTGCTTCCCGGATAACGGTTTGATGAATAAACGTAACCGGTATTAGAAGTGAGAATAACCGATCCGGCAACTGCCGGAGGTGGCACGTTAACTGACGAAGATAAAACAGTAGAATTAACCGGCGGATTCGCGCTGACCGGTCCGCCAGCCGGCGGATTATCCGAGGTAACCGCAATGCCAGAAATAACTTGATTAACATTTTCAATCGGCAAAACAATCGGCGGAACCGGATTGTTTTGCCCATTAAAGTTTGAGCTGCCAAAATTGGGATTAGAACCGCCAAAATTATCAACTGGCGAAGTTAAATTTTGATTACTGGAAAGCAAACTCGATAAATTCGCGTAAACAGAGAAAGTCGCGTTAGAAGCGGTTTCACCAACCGCGCTAACGCTTTTATTCGCGGCTAAAACACCCGCCGCGATAGTATCAAGAGTGGTGAAAAATGTTTTTTGAGCGTAATAAGAAATATCTTTGTTAGGCGGAATGAAACAACCGCCGTTATTTAGTCCGGAAATTTCAATCGCCGTAAGTTTGTTTAACGCGTCGCTAATTTCCGAAACAATTCGGGAAGCGGCATTTAAGAGATAGACATTACTAAAAGAATGGCCACCAAATGGTTTTGCCGTCTCCTCCGGCGAAAGAGGAATGGAAATATTCGCGGGGAGCGGTTGGG